>Ga0129351_1000094_pt1 | contig 28317 bp, 35 predicted proteins | sample CPBDNA_8_FD_94423 | JGI IMG/M metagenome (GOLD analysis project Ga0129351, IMG submission 94423) | Freshwater to marine salinity gradient microbial communities from Chesapeake Bay, USA - CPBay_Sum_27_0.2_DNA | ecosystem: Environmental > Aquatic > Marine > Coastal | place: USA: Chesapeake Bay... | reverse complement strand
CACCTTCAAACGCCTTGCTACGATTTCAGACAATACGACAACCACCTATGAGGACGGCATTGCAGACGGGAGTCTTGGCGTGGATGCCCCAACAGACCAGGGCGTACCACCAAGCTTTGAGGCTACGATATACCATGCCTCGAGGCTGTTTTTTGTCGATCCTACCGACTGGTTTGTGAAGTATACCGAGATAGGAAACCCTTACGTAACAAAAGCCCTAAGCTTTTTGCGCGTAGGCGATACAGCCGGTGATAAGCCTCGGTCATTTGCTATTTACGATAATAGCCTGATTGTCTTTTGCGAAAAAAATCCTTGGTTGATTTATATGCCTTCGACCGATCCCGCCGAGTGGGCTGTGTTGCGGGTTAGGGCAAACTACGGTTGTCGCTCGCCAAAAGGCACGTTTAACTTTTCAAACCAGGTGATGTTTCCGGCTCTTGATGCGGGTAACTTCGTAGGGTTTTCAGCCGTTCAGGGTACCACCACCACGCCATCGGCAACGTTCCTCACTGGTAGCGCAATATCAAGCGACCTAATGAGTGACCGGATAGAACCTGACATGCTGCAAATCAACGAGGGTGCGGCTGATGAGATAACAAGCTACGTATTTCAAAACAAGGCTTACATTTCAGTACCGTTCGGAACGGGGCAAACGTCAAATAACCGAATTTATGTTTATGACTTTTCACCTGGTAGGGTAAGGCGTGAAGACTTCTCGTGGGTGCCATGGGACGGTATCAATGCCTATGACTTCACAGACCTTGACGGTAAGCTCTATGCGCAATCGTCAGTCGATAACGGTTTTGTATATGAACTAAACACCACCACCTACAATGACGATGGAACGGCCATCAATTCTTATATCTGGTCAAAAGAGTTTTCAGGCGTGGACGGTGACGAATATACATTTAAAGACTTCCGCGATCTGCTAGCATTTTTCGAGCTATCGGGTGCATACAATATGGAAGTTAACATTAGGACAGATTCCAGTTCTGGTATAGGCGATAGGTTTTTATTTAGTCTCGATGGTGCCTCAAGCCTTTGGGGGACAATGATTTGGGGATCTGATGACTGGTCGGCTGGTATCGATGATAAAGAAGAAAAAAAATACATTGCTCCGATTCGAGGCAAGCGAATTCAATTTCGATTTTCGAATGGCAGCATTGTCAACCAAAAGTTTAAAGTTTTAGGATTTAATTTTTCCTACAACCGAAAAGGAATAAGATAATGGCAGACGGTGGAATATTTCAAACGCTACGGCAACAAGCGAAACAAGAAAGCCAAGCTGGTCGCCAAAAGCAAAAAGAAGCATTGAAGAGACGGTTTGCGCAACTTGGTCAAACTACCAGCGGGGCTGCGATCAAAGCCGAGACAGGTGTTGAGCAAGAAGCCGAAAAGCAACTAAGCCAACAGTTAGGAAAAATCGGAGTAGCCGAGCAACAAGAGATGCAAAGGCGAAAAGAGATAGGCGAAGCCAGGGAGTTTGTGGCTGGTGAAGCGCAAAAGGGCCGTTTGTTTACAGCCGAGCAAGCAAGGCTAGGGCGTCTTTTTGCTACAGGCGAGAGAAAGGCAGGCCAAGAATTTGCGGCTGGGCAGGCAAAGCTAGGCAGAGAGTTTGCAACCACCGAGAGGCAGGCGGGGCAAGAATTTGCAGCGAGTCAAAATCAGCTAGCTAGGGAGCAGGCACAAAAGCAGTTTGAGGCTAACTTCGCTCAATCGGTAGAGCAATTTGAAAAGAATTTTGGTTTTGTAGAGAGACAGTTTAACGAGGAAATTAGGGTCAATGACTTTAATATGCAAACGGCTCAAAGCGAGTTAAATAAGCCTGGTATGATCGGGCAACTTTTTGAAGACTTTGGCTTGGGTGGTGGTCCGTCTACAGCGTTGGATTTTGCCGTTACCGGTGGCGTAGGTACTGCCATCAAAGAGGCATACGATTACGGCAAAAAAATAGCTGAAAACATTAAATTTTAGGTTTAGGAATAAATAAAATGCCAGAGCCAACAACTTTAATAGCAGCAGCGAGTCTAGCTACGAACCTGTTTGGTGGGCAAAAACCTCCGGTTCAACCGGTTAGAAGTTCAGCCGCCCAAAGGCGACTCGGTGCACAACCAACGGTCCCAGCCCCTACACCGCAACCAGCGCAAATGATGGCTCCAGCTGATAACGTGGCTGCATTGGAAGCGGCTAGGTTTGAGGCTTCACAGTTACCCGATGCGCAACGGAAACAATACGAACCACCACTTGTGGCTGCTTTGCTACAAGCTAGAAGACAAGAAGGGCTTGCGTAATGGCAACCGTACAACTACCAGGATACAACCGTAGGGATAGCCTTGACACGATACTCAAAGGCTTACAGATTGCCGGTGGTATTTACAACATCAAAGGCGCGATGGAAAAATCCGACGCGCTGGCTGCGCAACGTGCCGAGCAATCAAAACTTGCAGAGCAACAAATTGCCAAGGGTGAGTTTGAGGCTAGGGAACGCGAGATGGCTGAGAAGGGTTTTACTTCACCGTACCAACAAACGCAATTGACTAGGCAAGGTATCCAGTTTGTGCCTGAAGGGACGCGAGGGGCAATCAGTTTTGGTATGACACCAGATCAAAAGCCGCTTTTTGCCTTGACGCCTCAAAGCAGAGAAGAACAACGGCTTGCAACGAAACTAGCTAGCGACGAACAAAAACGAATATCAAAAGCAACGTCCGATCTTCGAAAAGAATATACAAAGCTTTCTGATAATTCTGTGGGTGTTTTAAGAAACTACAAAAAAGTAGAATCTGCCTACAGAAATCCTAACCCTTCAGGGGCGACCGATATTTCAATGGTATTCGCTTTTATGAAAACCATCGATCCCCCGTCTACAGTCCGTGAAGGTGAAGTTGCGACAGCCGAAAATAGTGGCGGGATACCTGCTCAAGTTAGGAACTTTTATAATAAAATTCTAACGGGCGAGAGACTTACTCCAGAGCAGAGAGAAAACTTTTATAAAGAAGCCAGGGAAATAGCGGCAGGTCAAATGGAATTGCAGCGTTTTACTGATGATAGATTCCGGCAGCTTGCTACTAAGGCAGGCGTGGATGTCGATGATGTTTTAGATGAAAGGTTTTCTGAATTTATGGAAAGTCTTCAAAAACAAAGGCAAGAGATGTTATCCGAGCAACCAGCTAGCATGTTTGACCTAGTGCCCACGGCTATAGGGCAACCACCGCAAAGGCCACAAGATAAAGAGTCGGTCATAAATAAATTCTTAGGTGAATAAATGCCTACTATTGACGAAACCGCTACGATACTCGATTACATAGTTGAAAACCCTGGCAACCCCAAGGCTATTCAGGCTAGGCAAAAGCTAGGCGTATCCGATGACGCTTTGCAGGCATGGCAAGCTGTAAAAGAAAACCCCGACCATGAGAAGAAAACGCAAGTTAGGAATAAGGTGTTTGACGAAGTAGCCATGGCGCAACCAGCGGGTGAAGTTGGTCGCTTCTCGCCTGGTGGTGCCGATGCCGTGACGAGGCTTGCGGTAAAAAACCTAATCAACGAAAGCCCTAAAGAGATTGAGGGATATTTGCAAAGGCGAGGGTTTCAAACTCGCGTGGTTGACGGTGCATTTCAAGTTAAAAAGCCAGGGGAAACCCAATTTAAGCCTCTTGACTCGGAAAAGTTTGACATATTCGATATTCCAGACCTTGCAGGCGATGTGATCGAGGGAATTGCTACGGGGTTTGGTTTCCTCGGTGGTAGCGTAGGTGGTTTACCTGGCGCAGTCGCAGGTGGTGCGGTGGGTGCTGGGCTTGCCGAAACCGCAAGGCAAGCGGTTGGCAAGGCTACGGGTGTTAGGCGCGAGATTGATCCCCTGCTGGTTGCCGAAAGTGCTGGCTTTGGCGCGGCTGGTGGCGCGATAGGCAAGATAGGTGGCGAAGCTTTAAAAGCTACCGGTCGCGGGCTTGGAAAAGCTATGGCCAAGCTAGCTGGTGGTGCTACGGTAAAACCTGAACGGGCGGAAATAGAAGCGGCTGCTGAAAGATTAGGATTGCGACCTACGCCAGGGCAACTTATTGACTCTAAAACTTTGCAGGAAATGGAAGAGATAGCTTTCAACCAGCGGCAAATATTCCAAACGGCTCCACTTAGGACGCAAAAAGAACGTAATAAAAAAATAGTTCAATCGGTAGCAGATGATATCTTAAAAACAAACACCTTTATTGATAAAGAAATTTCAGGCGTTCAGGCAAAAAATGAAATAGTGAAGGTGATTGAAAACCGCCTTGAAAAACCCGAAGCTATTTACTCACAGTTTGAAGAGACGTTGGGACAACTTCCGATTTTAAGTTCATCCAAAGGACTTGCGGCAGTTGGAGAAAAGCAGGCTGCAAAAAATGCTTTTGAGCAACGTGGTGACGAAATAATTAAACGTCTAAAGGGCGACCGCAAGACAGTCAATCTTGTAAGAAGTATTATCGAAGATTCAAAAACCTTAGAAAACATAAATGACATTAAAGTTTTTAGGACTACCATCGGTGGTATGATCGATGCGCAATCTAGCCCTAACACGAAATATGCTGCGAGAGAGCTTTACAAGGCGGCTAGCGATTGGAGAAAAGAAGCGTTAGTAAATGCTGCAAAAGCAAGTGGTGATAAGGAATTGGCTGATAAAGCAGTCAAAATCTTATCGAAGGCAGATCAGGAATACAAAAAAGTAATTGACGATCTCAATACGGCTATTTTGCCACGCGGTAAAGAAATAAAACTAGGGCCAAGAGAAGGGCTGCAACAGTTTTTTAATAAATACGCAGATTCTAAATATATCTATCAAACCCTAGATACTCAAGATACTGAGCGAATCAAGGTTTTGCGCGATGAATTTCCTGAAGCTTTTGAAATCATGCGAGACGCTGTTATCCAAAAGATGGCTGAAAGATCTGGCACGCCAAAGGCGATATTAAAAAAGGTTGAGAACCTTCCTGCAAACGCCAAAAAGTTGTTATTTGGAGAAGACGCGCTACAGAAAGCTGAAGACTTACGAATTTGGATCAATTCTCTCCCAGACCCGAAGGAGATAGGCAACCAGTCTAGGTCTGGTTGGGTAGCAAGGGTTTCAAAGCTTTTGACAGCCGAAAAAATCCCTTTTGTCAAACAAATATTAGATGAACTAGCTGCTTCCGAGGACACGTTTAGGCGTAATATGATTTCTGATCCACTTTTAGGCGTAGATGTTTTTTCTAGGGCAGGAAGAAGGGTACTTGAAACAAAAGCGCCTGTGGCTGCAACTCAATTCGGCTTTGGCGTTCAACGAGAAGACGAGAGACGGACTAATTTTTTAAATCAATCACCAGCAAATCGCTTCGATTTCGGGAGACAATAAATGGCAATACCTTCAGTTACTTACAGCTTCTCTAATGGAAGTGTGGCATCGGCACCGGACGTGAATACAAACTTCCAAGATATTTTAAATGCGATCTCCGACGGGACGGGTGATCTGAGTTTTAACACCCTAACTCTAACATCCACGCTTACGGCAAACGGTAACGTGACGTTAGGCAATGCGGCTGGTGATACTTTGACCGTGAATGCCACGCCTACTTTTGTAGCGGCTACCACGTTTTCAAGTACTACGACTTTCAATGGTGCGGCAACTTTTAATGGCGATGTGAATATAGGCGATGCTTCAGGTGATACGATTACCGTTGACGGCACCACAACATTTAATGAGGCCGTCACTGTAACCACGGGCAGGCTTTTAACCGAAGATAATGGCGGTTTTCAAATACACACAACAGCCGGTGACGCTATTGCTAGATGGACAGTCGGAGGCACTGCGGCCTCACCTACTCAACAATGGAATGCCTATTGTGATACTTCCGATTCACAAAAATGGAAGCTTGAAGATATTACTAACGCTAATACGGTTATAACTGTTGACACAGACGGGAATGTGGGGATTGGTGGTGCTGTTCAATCATCTTCTATAAGTTTACAAACCAAACCTGCTGTTGGTGAAACTGGGTTTTATGCTTATGGGGCTACCATAGCAAATAATCAATCTATAGAATCATTTAAGCTGGGGACTACTGCCGTCGGTACTATTGGCACTTTTGGGTGTATAAATAAATCCGGTTTTAATGAATCTGCTTATATTTATTTGCGCGCTATTGATGCTGGTAACGACTGGATATATGTGGATGGCATCGATCGATTAATGATCACAAATAACAGCTCTAACGTTGGAACAAGCTCTGGTACCGTTGTAGGAAGCCAAACATCTGACGAAAGATTAAAATTTAATATTGAACCAATACCTTACGGTTTAAAAGAAGTCTTAAAATTAAAACCTATAAAATATGAAATGTTTGGTAAAACGGATATAGGTTTTGGAGCGCAAACGACTCAACCTATTATCCCTGAATCTGTGTATAGCACTGGTGACTTAATAGACAAAAATGACGAAAATAGTCCAGCGGATAAGTTGGCTATGGAGTACATTAGAATTATCCCTGTGCTAACCAAGGCAATCCAAGAGCAGCAAGCGCAAATCGACTCTTTAAAAGCCAGACTGGATGCGCTAGAATCTGCGTAGTTTCATACTTATGTATTGAGGTATTTAATGTTTTATTCCTATCTACTGCTAGGCGTTTGCCTGCTCAATCCTTTGGCAATCTGTTTTTTTGTCCTTTGGTACAAGCTCAAAACCAGAAAGCCTGATCCTACTGAAAAGCCTTTGACCACAACCGCAACCGAGCTACTCAACCAGCTAAACCGTGGTGGTGCCGTGGTGATTACGCAGGTAGTCGATCCCTCGCAAATATTCATGTACAGCCCTAAGGATAGACGATGAACGTAGTTATATTCGGAGGGACTGGTAGCCTTGGCCATGCCTTAACGGAAGTTATCAGAGATAAAACGTGGCCTAACATATGCAACGTTTATATCGTAAGCCGTTGCGAGCTTAGGCAAAAAGACCACGAAAAAAAATTCGGCTGTCATAAATATATTTTAGGTGACGTAAGCAATACCGACTGGTGGGACAAGCTACCACGCAGGGCGGATTACGTTATCAACCTCGCTGCAAGTAAGCACGTTGAGGTATGCGAGGCAAACGTAGAATATGCCGTCAAGGTGAACTATGAGGGTGTGGTCAATACCTACAAATACTCTAGGTTTGCAGGTGCTAAGTATCTTTTTACAAGCACCGACAAGGCAGTGCGTCCGATCAATGCTTACGGCATGGCAAAAGCCTTGGGGCAAAAGTATTTGCAGGATAAAGACGATGCAACCACGTTTCTGTATGGGAACGTCCTTGGTAGCCGTGGAAGCGTTTTGCATAAGTTTAGGGATGCGATTTTAAAAGGCGAAAAGCCTAAACTTACTCACTATGACATGACCCGTTTTTGGGTGCATATTGACGATATAGCAAATCTGATTTGGGATGAACGAAATACCATCAAACCCCTTGTTATCCCTGAAATGAAGGCGGCAACCACCGAGGCTTTGGGCGATGCGGTAGCTGAATACGAAGGCGCAACAGAGCCAGAATATGAAGTCATTGGTTTCCGACCAGGTGAAAAGTTGCATGAGGAAATTTCATACGATCCTGAAAATGACCGAGCCATCAGTTCGGTATCGATAGAGCGATTTAATTCAAGTCAACTAGAGACGTTGGTTGCGAGGGTTTTAAAATGAAAGTAGCAATTATCGGCAACGGCAATATGGGCAAGCGGTATTCGTCTATCCTTACCTTCTACAAGATCGAGCATCAATGTTTTGACGTGGATGACTGGGACCAGGCGAAGCGTTTTGATCGATACATGATAACAAGCCCGACTGACAAGCATTGCGAGGCTATCGAGTTTTACAAAAAAACAAGAAAGCCTATCCTTTGTGAAAAACCTATTTCAAAAGACCTAAGCGAAGTAAAAAACGCCTTTAAATATAAAAAACTAACCATGCTCAACCAATACCGTCACCTATCTTTTGACATGGTAGGGCCAACAACCTACAGCTATTTTAAAAGTGGTAGCGATGGGCTGGCATGGGACTGCGTAAACATTATCGGGCTTGCTTCCAAAAAACCCAAACTAAGCAACAAAAGCCCTATTTGGAAATGCAGGATAAACGGCATCAACGTGAATTTCCGCTATATGGACAAGGCTTATATGGACGAAGTGAAAGCGTGGCTTGCCGAGCCTGAAGGCAATGGGAAGTACGCTATCGAAGCTCACAAGCGAGTGATCGAGGGATGGTACGAAATTGATTAAGGTTGCCATAGGAGTCCAGGCTAGGTCCACAAGCACCAGGCTACCAGGTAAATCGTCCATGTTTATTGGCGGAGAATCGGTGGTGGGCAAGGCTTTGAAAGCTTGCCTCAATGCTGCGAGTTACATAACAAATAGGCGTGGTAGCGATATCGAAGTGGATGTTTATCTGCTAACACCTACCGGCGACCCACTGGCTTTGCAATATCAACCACTGGCAAGGGTGGTTGAAGGTGATGAGATGGACGTGCTTTCCAGATACGGTAAGCTTGTGGCTGAAAACCCTGATTACGATTACATATGCAGAGTAACGGGCGACTGTCCTTTGATACCACCGTTTTTAATAACAAAGCATATTGTTTCCTGCGCAAATTACAAATACGACTATTGCTCGAACGTGGACATTGAAACGAGGACGCATCCTGACGGCTGGGACTGCGAAGTGATGAGCCGCAAGATGCTTTGTTGGCTTATGGAAAATGCAACCACGCCTTTGCATCGGGAGCATGTCACAAGCCTACTGCAAAAGACAAAACCAGCATGGGCAAGGATAGCGCACGTAGTCGGATACCTCGACAATTCGAGCCTGAAAATCTCTGTTGATACGCAAAAAGATTTAGAGTTTACCAATATGTATGACGATGTTTTGCAACGAAAGCTCAAGATTGCAAAAGAGAAAGGGGACGGGGTATTCAGACTTTAAGACAAAGGGCTGGAAACTGCATAGCTCAAGGGGCTTTAACTAATTCCAAAAACCCTAAAATGCTTATCGATGGTTGCTACCCTTCCCATGTAACTGGAGGCCAGGGCGCAAAACTATTTGACGAACGTGGGCTAGCTTATATAGATTACATGGGCGGCTTGGGAGCAGCACTGTTTGGCTACGACAATCAACCAGTTTTTGGGGCGTTGTCTCAGGGGGTCAGGCAAGGTTTTTCCCATAGCCTCCCTACTATATTCGAGATAGAGGCAGCCGAAGCCTTAAAAGAAATCTTTTGCTTTGTCGATCGTTTTAAATTCCTAAAAACCGGCACCGAGGCGTGTATGGGCGCTGTCAAGATTGCCCGTAATGCTACGGGGCGAAACCTGATTTTGACAGATGGCTACCACGGCTGGTCTGATGAGTTTATGCATTTGCATCCACCGGCTTGCGGTATACCTGAAGGCTATGCGTGGTCGCAAAAACTTGAAAGCCTTGAGCAGATAAGTAAAGAAGTGGCTGCTGTCATCGTTGAGCCTGTTATCACAGATTACTCAAAAGAGAGGATTCACTACCTCAACAAGCTCTATAGCGCCTGCAAGAAAGCGGGCGCGTTACTTATATTCGATGAAGTCATTACAGGTTTTCGTTTTAAAAAACATTCCGTTGCACGTTGGTCAAATGTCACGCCTGATCTGATAATATTAGGGAAGGCTATGGCAAATGGAATGCCCCTATCCGCCATCGGTGGTAAAAAGGAAATCATGGACGATATGGCCTACTTTGTTTCATCCACGTATGCCGGTGAAGCTGGTAGCCTTGCGGTATGCAAAAGAGTCTGTGAACTACTTGTGAAAAACCCGCAATACTCTGTGGATGAACTGTGGATAAAGGGTCAACGGTTTATCGATCACTTCAATAGCCTTGGACCTATTCAGATTGAAGGATATCCGACAAGGGGCGTGCTTACTTCTAAAAATCCCGACGATGTCTATATATTCATGCAAGAAGCCGCTAGGTGTTACCTTCTTTTTTGCAAGTCATGGTTTTATGGTTTTGAAAACCCCAAGGAAGAACCTACGGTGTGGCTTGCCATCGAGCAAATTCAAAAGAATATAGCTGATAATAAGGTCAACCTTGAATATGATAAGCCCATGCTTCCGTGGGCTGCGAAAATAAGAGAGGAAAAGAAAAATGAGCGAGCAACCAGTGGTGGAGATTCCAAGCGAAGAGGTAAAAGAAAAACCAGCGACAATAAAGATTGACAGTTTGGCTGAGGCTATTGATTACGTTGATAAGGCGGCGCAAGATGCGGCTTCACATAGCCAAAAGTTTGTTAAAAACTTCCAGGAACTGACAGGCTTCGAGCCAAACAAAGCTATGAACGCGCTTGATGTTTACAAGATCTCTTTGAAAGTCTTCTACCAAGAATCGAGCAAAAAAAGTGATTGATTACGGATTCGGCGTCAAGCTTGGACCTTTGAAACAAGAAAACCTTGAGTTTTATCGTTTAGAGCGCAACGACATGCAGTGCATGAGGTGGTGCAGGCAATACAAACTGATTGATGAGATGGATCAGGCGCAGTGGTATCACGAGCAAAGGGAGGACCCAAATATCCTGATGTTTGAGATCATCGATAATGCTTCGAACCCTGTGGGTGTTTGTGGGCTTACTGATATCAACCACTTGCATCAAAGGGCAGAATTTTCTTGCTGGATTGCGCAACATGTGAGACTAAAAGGCTTGTGCCGCAAGGCTTTGAAGACTTTATTCAAGTACGGCTTTGACGAATTGCATCTGCATCAAATTTGGGGCGAAACTTTTCAGGACAACCCCGCGAGTGATTTATTTGTAAGCCTCGGCATGAAGCTCGACGGTGTCAGACGTGATTTCTATTTCAAAAACGGTCGGTGGATAGATTGTAAACTCTATTCGTTAAAATCATACGAGATACTCTATTGATATACATATCTTTCGGTTTGATGATAATAGTTATTTTATTTTGTCAGACTGTCCTGCTTTTTAAAATTTTTCGCAAGTCTCCAATTAAATACGAGCAGGTAAGACATAGCCCTAAACCTGCCACAAAATTGATTTCCACGCCTACCGGTGAGTATATCCTTCGTGATAAGATAGATCCGACCATCAATGACGATGCGACCCTGGCGGAATTAGAGCAATGAAATATTTTCCATTTGTGCTTTTGCTAACAGTCTAAAGTCAGAACGTGGTCAAAGGCGTCTTTAGCGCAAGGCTTAGGGTAGCGAATAAACTATAGAGTTTCGCAAGAACCTTGTGATAACAAGGGATACTCTGAAGTGCTTGGCCCAAAAACGTGATAGGCTTTTGTCATAGCATTGATAGCTATTGTAATATATGGCCTGACAGCTATAAAAATACTGTTTTCATCCACCACGCTTCTCACTGACTCAGGAAAAGATGAAAAATCACGAGGTTTGTCCTCTTCATCAGCCGCGCTTAATGGCGCTGATATGTACTGTGAAAATGTATCAAATCCAGATATCCCAATATAATAAAATCCTTGCGCCCCTATAGTGAAAAAGTTATTCGTCACATAAAATTCGACCGAATCAAAAATTATATAGTCGCCTTCAGCTACAATATTTTGAATAGGTGGAATATTACAAGACACGAAAACAGATTGCCTTTCACCTTCAATAGCCACTTCCCATTCCGTTTCCAAACAGGCATAGATGGCCTTTTGCTCTTTGACAAAATAGGTTTGCCCCTTGGTTTCCTCATTACAAGCTGGCAATTCCGCCATAGCGTTAACGGCTAGCGTTAGTCCGTTTGATTGAGGCTCGTCTGTGGTAGCAACCACCGCTTCTGGCTCTGCTTGTGGGCTTGAGCTATCCGAGCCGCATCCGGTCAATAAAAAACCTAAAACACCGAAACTTACAGATAAATACTTCATTTCACACCTCATAGGGTAAAGGGTTGAGGGTCTGGCAAAAGGCGGGTAGCCATCCCGCCAAACCCTATGGCTAGTTATCTTTACGGGTGGAATTGAATTACCTTGAGAAAAAACAAAATAGCTTGTGATATCAGCTCGTCATAAATATGAAAAATCTGCACACCTTGTATCAAATTGATACATGAAGTAGAATAAACATAAGCAAAATTCCCTCAAAAACCGAGATTACGTTTTGCCAAACTTTGGCGATAGGGCAAAAAATGGAAATTTTTGACCAGATATCAATTAGCTCGGTCGTGGGAAGCGCGGCAGGTGGAGGAACGGTGGTGTTTCTCGCGAAACTTTACTTGCAGCGTGCTTTTAAAGACCTCGACAACGTTGTCAAAACGATGCACGAGGTTCAAAAGGACTTGACTGCGATTGCCATCCGTCTTGAGAAAATAGAAAAATACGATACGTTGATATTAGAGCATGAAAAGAAAATTGCAGTTCTTGAGCGCATGACAAGCAGGTGTGAGACGTTAAACCCTTAGCTACCACCGCGCCTGCGCCTTTCAATCTCTGCTTTCAGTTCATCGTCTTCTTTACAAATCTCAGCCATCTTGTCGTAGTTGTAATATTTGAGTCGCTCGCGAAAGTCTTCGCGCCATTTCGTTCTACGCTTATCGTCTTTAACGAAGAAGTCGAATACAAATCCAGCTACTTTCACAAATATGTCAAGTGCAAAATTCATTTTAATACGTCCTTATCCCATACCTCGTCAAAACCTACCGTGACAAGTCTGAACTGCTTATATGTTTTTTTGTCGTAGAAGCGGTATAGGCAGTAATTTGGACCCGTATCGAAATCCCATGTATAGCCTCGATCGACAGCGCGTGGTTGCGGGCACCGATCAGGATGAACTACTTCCATGGCTTGCTTAAATATTATCCTCTGCGTTAGACCCTGCAAGCTTTGGCAGATTCCTACGCCTTTGGGTTTTCTGTAATCACCGTCGCAATAAAGTGTTGCATCCACGCTTAGTCCTTCGTAGCCTTCGAATTCCAAGATGCCCCACTGATGATTGGCGTGATGGCTTAGACCTTCGACTGCTAGCAAGCAGGACTTTCTTGATTCCAGTTCAGGCACGGGGTTGTAAGAAAATGTATATTCCTTGGCTCGAATGACAATATGTTGGAAACTGTGACAGGTATTCCACCTAATGCGATCTACGTGAGCATCAAACATGAGCTTAATTTGATATGTCAAGGCTTTCGGGACGACACAGGCACCCACGCATTGCTTGCCGTTTATTTCCATGCGTAGCGTTCGTTTGTAAAATTTGCCCCTGACTGAAGGATCGGGACCTGCTTTGAATATTGGAATTGATTCGCACGATGCAACCACGTAGAGGGTGGTAGCAAGGGCTGCTAGGCGGTAGCTAGACAAAAGGCGATGAACAAGACGATGAAAAACACCCATAAGCAATACCAAGGATAAAGGTCTGGTTTTTTAAACTGTGTCAACGTAATACCCCGCTACGTTGACTCGCGTGATTGTATCATCGGCTACCATATTTACCCAAGCCCCTTCGCTTACGATAATATTAAGAGGGGCAACGATTGCCCTAGTCTGTTTTGCAATCTCAGACGTCCGAGCCAATGTCTAATTTATGATTGTCGCTCATTTTTCTGCCTTTGCCTGCTCGTTCATAGTATACTTCTACCAAACTTTTTTGGAGATTTCGAGCATGACTGCTTTAAAAGAAACTAAAGAACTGCTTTCATTTGTTTTCGCACTTGCAAAAACCGCTGAAAAGGCATTAGAAGACGGAAAGATTGGGCTTGAAGACGCTAGCCTATTTTTTACGCTTTTACCGTCTTTTGGGCCGGCGTTTGACAATATTTCAGAAATCCCTAGTGAGCTAGGAAATCTCGTGGTAGAAGACGCTCACGAGCTTGTCAAATGGGCTGCTGATGAGTTTGACCTAGAAGACGATCACGTCGAAGAAGTGATTGAAAAGAGCTTAGGCGTTATCGTCAAAGTTTGGGAACTGATAAAAATTATTCGAGGCTAAATTATTCGAGGCTAAATTATGCAGGCAACGTGGGCTGAACTATTCAGAGATGAAGACGGGCAACCAGTCATCGTATTCTACGATGGCTATAAGCCCGTCTTAAAAGAAAAAACGAAGGACTTTGCAGATTTTAAAGATTTGGTCGATCAGTACGCGAGAAACCCTGATTACTTCACGTTTTTAGTTGCACCGGCTGGCAAGGAAATCCCTGAAATTGCTACCACGCAAAGCTTTCACGAAAAGTTGTTAGAGATAGCAGGGCGCGAAGCAGCGGGAAATTATGGCTGGCGGGATGACTCAGGCGCTAGAAAGTATACGAAAAAATTTGAACCTGTTTTTGGCAAAGGACGATTTCCATGGTGCGCGGCGTTTGTAACGTGGTGTTTAGAGGAAGCAGGCGTTGAAGTGCCTTTGAATATGCCGTCTAAATTCGGTTATACCAGCGCGTTAGTTGAGGCGTGGCAGCAATGGGCGATCGAAAAGAATTACTACTTGCCGAATGTGGCGGGTGTTGAGCCGAAACCAGGCGATATCGTGCTTTTTGACTGGTCAAATCCTACGAATCCAGATAACGATTGGGAAGATCACATAGGGTTTTTTGCCAAGAAGGATGGTACTGCACTTGTTTGTTACGAAGGAAATTATCGCGACAAAACCGCAATAGTTTACCGTTATCTAACTACAGTGCAAGGCTTTATCAGGCTACCAGCTGATTTCTCGTTTGATTGACTGCCAAGCGTCTCAGGTGACGATTTTAAAAAGGCGTTAGACTTTATTTTGAAATGGGAGGGTGGTTGCGCTGACCATCCAAGTGACCCTGGTGGTAGGACCTACCGAGGTATTACAACAGCTAGGGCAAGGCAGGCAGGGTGGCGTGCTGATGTTTGCACGATGCCTGATTCACTGGTTGAAGAAATTTACAAAAGAGATTACTGGGACACGCGAGCAGGCAAGCTTGAGTGGCCTTTAAGCCTTGCGGTATTCAATACTGAAGTCAATTCCGGTGGTGGCAAGGCGCAACAATTTTTGAATGAGACGAATCACGTTGAGCAACCACGTGCAAGGGCCATGCTCGTAGCAAACAAGCAAAAAGAATATTATCACGATATCGTGAGGCGAAAGCCAAGCATGAAGGTGTTTCTAGCTGGCTGGTTGAATCGAGCCAGGGATTTGGAAAATACCATATTGACCAGCTAGCCAAATTCGGAGATAATAAATACTCTCCGATGTCGTTCAGCACGAAAAGCCTTCGAAAAGCCCGATTTTCCAGAGTCGGGTTTTTTTATTTCAGTCCTCTAAGCTGGGTGCCTGTCTCTAACGTCGCAAACTCAAACTTTTTGCCTTCAAGCAAAGCCTTTTTCAAAGCTTCTTTATCAACCACCTTTTCTTCGACTGTAAGCTCAAACTCAGTGCCATGCCAGCCGTGACTCGTTATGACAAGCTTTGGCTGATTTGGAATGACTTTAAGTTGCTTGCCAAGGGCGTCTCTGAACGGGATGTTGGGGTTGTTTGCGACTACAAACTTGGTTGCATCCACCGTCCTACGTCTCAAATTTTCTAAGCTTTTGACTGCTTGCGCCCCACGATCCCTGTAATCTTTTGCTAGGGCTATGCGGGCGTCAATCGTCTGTATAAATAACTTCCTACGATCGACTGCTTTTGTGACGTCACCGAGCGCGTTTTGGAAATCATCAATCAAAGCCTGGTCAATTTCCACGCCGTCGTGATCGTCGATCTTAGCGCATAGTTGAGATAATTCGTAAGCTGCATCGCTTAGTTTCTTTATTACGTCAGTCATTTTTTATGCTCCAGGTAGTCTTTAATAAACTGTGGGTATTCACTTTCTTTAAAACCTACTTTGACTGCATCCATGTACATAGCTTTCATGTCGGCTAGAGATTTAACGCCTGCTTTCCTCGCTGCGTTTTTAAAAGCTTCTCGTCTTAGTTCTTCGCTTTTACCACTTGCGTGATTGCCATCGTCATCATGATCTGCTTGCGCAAGGCCAACGATTGCTTGGTATCCGTACCGCCTACCATAGGTTATTGCAGAACCTACTGCTTGCGGATCGTCTTTTACGGGGCGTAGGCTTACAGATGTTTGCAACCACTCGCCCGATGCGTGGATGAGCATAGTTGTAACAACCACCCGCCCATCGATAAAATCGGAACCTTGAGATACGGCTAGCCCGTTTGCAACCAGCGCGGGGCGAGATGCCTCGATAAGAGATTCGAACGTTGCATATTTTGCTTTAAAGTATGGGTTCGATGCTGCCTTTAACGCCTGACTCATCTGGCTTTGGGCTGCGACTAGGGACTTCGCGAGGTTTCCTATCTCGTTTGATGTTTTCATATTGGCTTTTGCCTTCTTCTATAATTTGTTTGTCGATGCACCGTCTGACTAACTCACTTGCCGTCACGCCTTCCCGCTCTGCTAGCTGTTTGAGAACTAGCAGGCGAAACTTGTCAAGGCGCAGCATAAAGTGAGAGTCTTTTTTGATTTTTTTTCTAGCGACCACGCATAAGCTCCAAAGTTAAATCGATAACAACTTCTCTCAAAATTTTGTTTTCCTGCTCAAGGGTGAGTTTGCCAGATGCCCGCTTTGCCGTTGCTACCACCTGCTCCGGTGGTTGCTTGGCCGGTTTTTTCACCGATAGCTTTTTAAACTGATAATATTGACCCGAATGAATCCCTGCTTGCTTGCACGCTTTCGTAATTGTCATGCCGTTTGCTACCAGTTTTTTTGCTTCTTGAATCTTAATTTTTGTTGCTTCTCTCACCGTTTTCCTCCAATGTTTTAAAAAACCTTTTGATTCGTTTTACCAAGCGACTTGGAAATGTCAAGACAATGCTGATGCGTCACTTTGATCTAAAAAATATCGGCAACGGCAAGCTGTATGCGGCTGGGTGGAAGGGCATCCACTGTCCTACGGCTGGTGAAGCTGCGAAAGTTATCACAAAATACGCGTGGTCGCCTTGCTTGTGGGCGGGCGGGATTCGGAAAAAAGCAAACTTCCGGTGCGCTATGTGGCTTGCTTTAGATTTTGACGAGGGGCTTTCCATTGACGAAGCAAAAGAAACTTTTGCAAACCACCTTCACATTATCGGTACGACCCGCAACCACCGCGTCGAAAAGAATGGCGTGGTGGCAGATCGGTTTAGGGTGCTTCTCAAAGCAAGTGAAGTGATACGGGATAGGCTTGTTTATGAGGAAACTATGCGCGCTCTGTGCGCGCGCTACCACTGCGATCCGGCTGCAAAAGACGCAGCTAGGTTGTTTTGGCCATGCAACCACGTGGAGAGTCTGCAATACCACGGCATGGTGGTTGCTCCCGTGGACGTCAGTCAAGCACGCGAATCTCTTAAAGCTTGGGATAGATTTAACAAGCAAACCTACTCAAAAGACAAACTTCCACCTTGGATTTTAAAATTCATGAGGGAAGGCATACCGTCCGGCCAAAGGAACGATACTACGTTTCGCATTGCAAAAGAATTGAGCAAGTTGGAGTTTTCTTGTCACGAAGTTTCATCGCTTATCGCTGGCTCTAATATCCCAAGCGAGGGGTTTACCGTTCGTGAAATTGAGCGTACGGTATTCAGTGCTTTTACCTAAAAATCAAAAAGCCAGGCAGCGTCAACCTAGCTTTTCGTGAACAAACAAAATGTCGAACAAAAGGAATCGATAACCATCAAAAAAGGAGACAACCCTTTATGAAAGATAACAACGATAGGAGCTACCAAGCATGTTTACCAACCACTACAGGAGTCGCTAACCATGTTTATCAACCATCCATCATGTTTACCAAACTATAGGAGTCATCAATCATGTTTAACAACCACTATAGGAGTTATCAATCATGACCGAAGATAACAAAAATCAGCCACAAAAACCAGCCGATCAATCAAGCAACAACGAAAATGCGAACGTTGAGTATTTGAAACCCGTCGAGCGTCCGATGCCACCACCCAAGCAAGAGCCGATACCGAAAGGCTACGGGCGGGACGTAATAGAGCGCGAGCTTTGCATTTGGTTTGGCGGGGGCATGCAACCACGCCTGATGTCCGACGACGAGGCGAAGCTTGTGGATACGTTTCCTTACTTTGGCTATAGGCGTAATCCTGATGAGAAACTTCAATATTTAAAAGTGGATATGGCACGCGGGCTATGCGAGTTTGTCTCGAAAGCGCACGTTGTTAACGCGCTAGGCGACCTTTGGGCAAACTTTTTAGACACCGTGAAAGCTACGCGGGTTTATTGCTTGGGCGTCAAGCGCACCGAGGCGATTGCCGAAAGCCTGATGGAAAAACGTCTATTCATGGGCGAGACCAAGCCGACTGGCTACCTGAAAACCCCAAACGATTTTACTTTTTGCTTCCACCGCTACGACTTCGAGCCGATTCGCAACCACCCCGCGCCAAGGGAAGCCGCACCGATATTTTTTAGTTTCATCGACAGGATGGAAAACGCACGCGCACTTTGCCAAGTGATAGGCGCAAGCCTCGCAGGTGAGCCGATTAGGAAAATGGCACCATTGATTTTTGGCAAGCCAGGGTGCGGTAAATCGATGTTTTTATCAATCCTGCGTGAAATATTTGGGCCTGGCTGGCAGACTTTCACCGGCAATTGGACTGACCGCTATGCTTTGATGAGCCTTGAAAACAAAACCGCTTGGGGTATTGACGAAGTGGATTCGAAGTTTATCGGCTCGGAGCTTTTCAAAAGAATCACTGGCTCGGATACCATCGAAATACGAAAGCCCTACAAGGGTGCGATCGACACGAAGCTCTATGGCAACTTCTACATGAATTGCAACAGGGACGTGCTAGAAGTGTTTAATAATCAGGCAATTATTAAAGAAAGGCTTATCCCTTGCTCGATCAATGGAGTGATTCCAGATGACGATAGGATATCGGTATCTCAAATGTTGGCCAGAATCGCGCCAGAAATGCCCTATATTCACGGCTATTGCCTCGACCTATACTTTACCCTTGGCAACCACGTTTCGGCGAATCTAGACCCTATTTTGGACGTTGTATCGGAAACTGAATCTGACTTGGACGTTCTTTTCGATCAATATTTTATTTTGGACCCTGAAGCAGTCGGCCATAAAGCCGAGGTAAGTCTTTTGGATTTTAGGAACGTTCTCAACCAGATTTACATGGCGCATCCAAGCATTGGGCGTAAAAGAACATTCGATAAAAAGTTTAGACGGTACGTGGCGAGCAAGTTAAAACGAGATCATTATTCGATGTCAGTTAAAAAGTTTGGTGTATGCGTGAAAATGGTGGCAGGCGTAAGGTTGAAATGATGTAACCTGAGGGGACCGTGGGTACCCATGTTCGCGGTTTCCCCTATCCCCTTGAAATGACGAAGGGAAAATCCTATGTACCCAGGTAACCATCCTTTCCTTAAAAATAGTTATATATAAGAATATATATATATATATATATATATAGGGCTATATATAGGAAAAGTAGAAAAGTTTTTTTAAGCATGTTTGGTTACCGTCAAAAACGCGATTACGTCAATGATACCAATTTGTTAGGTGGTACCACCAGAGTTACAAGTAGCAGTCACCCCAAGGTGGTTGCACAATCCGCCCCAGCGGATTGCTTAAAAAAGAGGCAAAGCGGCAGCGAAAAGGAAAGGGGGGGGGGGTGATGAAAAAAGATGCAGTGACGTGGCGGGCGGTGATCGATACACGCGAGCAAAAGCCACTGAAGTTGAAAGCGGGTGACATCGAAATTCCGACAGTGAGGAAAGGGCTACCGACTGGCGACTACTCAATCGAGGGGCTAGAGCATTTGGTTGCCATCGAACGCAAAAGCCTCGATGACCTTGGGCAGTGCTTTGGGCGTGAGCGCGAAAGGTTTGAACGAGAACTGCAAAGGCTCAAGGCGTATCAAACTCGCGCACTGGTGGTTGAGTGTCGGTGGTGTGATATCGTGCAGGGCAATTACAAATCCAACGTGCATCCAAATTCTGCAATTGGTAGCATCATGGGATGGATGGCTGACGGTTTGCCGATCATATTCGCAGAAAGCCACCCACAAGCAGCGACAATGGTATCTCGAATGCTCTGGGTGGTTGCAAACCGAAGATTGCGAGAATTAAAATATTTAGGGGCATCTTGATTGATTAAGTAAAAATGACTCGGTGTCTTCATCTAATTGAGCGTAAAAACTTTGATCGTTTATGCGAGGTACGCTGTTGACGAGTTCATCTTTTACAGTGACGAGATAAAGATTTAGGCCGCGCCAGTCAAGTTCGGCATTAAAAAACATGGGCAGATCTTCCACATACTCAATAGCAAGAATATCCTGCAATTTAAGATAAAGCTCATGGACTTGCGGCTTGTACCACCCTATTGGGTTGCCGTTATCGTCCGTTGCTTCGTTAGGGCTGTAAGCGTATAGCTTCATAGAAATAAACATCTGTCGCCTCCTAAAACGGTATGTCATCGAAGCTGGCCTGCGTGGTTGCCTGCTTTTCACTACTAGCACCTTTGGGCTTTTCCAAAAACTGAACCCGCTGCGCTACAATTTCAGTCACATAAACCTTCGCACCTTCCTTGTCATAGCTTCTCGTTTGAATTTTGCCTTCGACGTAAACCTTTTGGCCTTTTACCAAATATTGGGCGCAGCTTTCTGCCTGGCTGCCCCAAACAATGACGTTATGCCATTCGGTGGTTTCCTCTTTATTTCCATCCTTGGTATAATTTTCGGTGGTAGCGACCGAAAGTTTTGCGACGGATTTCCCGCTTTGCGTATTTCGAAGCTCCACTTCTTTACCCAAATTTCCGATGAGAAAAACCTTGTTTACCATTGATAATCCTTTCGTTTTTTGTTTTATTACGTTTTGCATTACAATAACATCAGCGATTGTATTGACACGTATAGCCTGGTTTCTCATAGAACGCAAGTAGCGCAAGGGTTTTAGACAATATGAGCGATAAAGAAGCACCTTTCGGCTATACGAAAGCCGGTGAGCCTCGCAAAAGGCCAGCGCGAAAATCTGAAGGCAGAGAAACAAAATTCAAACCGGAATACTGCGAGCAACTTATCGAGCATATGTCCACGGGTTTATCGTTTGAGTCGTTTGCAGGTGAATGCGACGTGCCTTTAACCACGCTATGGCGCTGGGAAGCCGCAAACCCAAAGTTTCGTGAGGCAAAACAAATAGGAATGTCCAAGGGGCTTGTGTTTTGGGAGAAGATCGGGCGCAACGCCAGTGCTGGCAAGATTCCCAGGTTCTCGGCTCCGGCATGGATTTTCAATATGAAAAATAGATACCAATGGCGAGACAAGCACGAGATAGAAGTCAAGGGAATAAAACCGGCGGTGGTTGAAAAACTCAATGGCGATACGGTTGAGCTACTAGCGGAAAAGGCCGACATCCTTGACGTGGAAGCAGAAAGCGAAGAACAAGAGTGACGTATATCATAGCCGAGATTGGTAGTTGTTTTAAAACAAAAGCCGACTGCTTAGAATCGATCTATCACGCAAAAGCAAGTGGAGCGGATGCGGTCAAGTTTCAATGCTTTGACTCGTGGTCGCTCTACGGTAGGCATATCCCAACGTTTAAAAATTATTCAATCAGTCCCTTTTGGATTTACGATCTATCGAAGCGTGCCAAGGAATTAGAGATAGATTTCGGAGTGACGTTTTTCGACCACGAGCAACTATTACGACACGAAAAACACCTTGATTTTATCAAAATCGCAAGCTCTGACATGGAGCATAAGTCGCTACTCAAAGTAGCTAGCAGGATTCATGCAGCCACCGAAAAGCCTCTATTCATATCAACGGGCGGGCATACTCTAAACGAAGTCAGAGCCGTGGCAACGTGGGTGCGTGCAACTTTTCTTTATTGCGATTCGGAATACCCTAGCACTGACATCGATCTAAAAGCAGTGCGAGACTTAGAGCTTTTGGTAAAAGACAGGGTGGGCATCTCAGACCACACAAAAGGCGTGGGCGAGCTAACGCTTGCGCATGATATATTTAACTTCCCTGTGGTTGAAAAGCATGTCAACTTTCTTGGTATTCAAGGCCATCCTGACAGCCCCCATTCGGTAGGGCCAGCCGAGTTTGCTTTCTTATGTGAGGACTTGAAAAACCGGATGCCATCGAATTTGTTGAAAGCCGGTGAGCATGAGATGAGGCTTAGGCATAATAGGCGCGTGGTTGCAATCAAGGATATCAAAGCAGGCGAAGACTTTGACTTACAAAACATCGGTTTTTTTCGCGGCACTTCCGACTGCGAGAACTATATGAACGCGATCGAGCAAGTTTACGGCAAAACTGCGCAAAGGGAATACGTGCGTGGCGAAACCATTACGCTTTAGACCTCACTCTCAAAAACAAGAGAAAGTTCTATTTTCCAAAAAGCCTATGGTTATACTTGCCTGTGGCATTCAATTTGGGAAAGGCGTACCTGTTAGCGCAAAGGTTCTAACACCCGACGGTTATCGCGAGGCAGGTAGCATCAAAACTAGCGATTGGTTAATAGACCGGAACGGCAAACCCACAAAGGTGGTAGGGGTTTATCCTCAAGGCTTGCGTCCCACTTATAAGCTTATCTTTAGAGATGGTCGCACCTTTGAATGCGATGACCAGCATTTACATATAATCAAGCCGCGCAGCGATAGGGCGGAAAGGGTAGAATCAACTACTGACATTCTTTTGAAGCCTCATTATTTAGGCAAAGCTCAACTACCGAGCATTTCTAACGCTGTGGAAATGCCGACGAAACAATATTTGATATCGCCTTATATCATTGGTTGCCTGTTAGGCGATGGCAGTATAACCAAAAGCAGCGAAATAACCTTGGCAGATATTGAAATCGTGGAGCGCATAAGCAGGGAATTGCCCGAAGGGATATCGATAACCAAGAAAAAAGGCGATCCGTACGGCTGGATAATAAAAGAGTCTATACCCAAGCGGGATAGCAACGGATACGGTTATTCAAGGATAACATCGGAATTAAAGCGTTTACAATTGTACGGAAAAAAATCGCCTGAAAAGCACGTACCTGATATTTACAAATACGGCTCAATCACTCAAAGGCTTGATCTTCTTAGAGGTTTGTTAGATACCGACGGAACGGTGAAGAGAAACAAATATATTGAATTTTATTCGACTTCAAAGCAATTGGCTTCGGACGTTCAATATCTGGTGGAAAGCTTATCCGGCAAAGCTTGGATAACAGACAAGAAAACACGATGTCGGCTAGCGTATCGAGTATCGATTATTTTAAAAAAATATAATCCATTCTATTTATCAAGAAAGGCACAAAACTATTTTGTGCATGAAAATACAGAAAACAAAGTTTTGTATGGTATTGAAAGCACAGGAAAAAAGGAAACAATTTGTTTTGAAGTGGAAAGCCCAACAAGTAGTTTTGTGGGCGAAAACCAAACAGTGACCCATAACACTCGCGTCGGTGCGTGGCGTACGAAAATTGCTATGCATACCTTTACCGACAAGTCAGATTCGTTCATTATCGCAGCCCCAACCTACAAAACGATGCAACAAGCGACGTTACCAGCGTTCCTAGAAATTATGGAAGGTGTTGGAACATACAACAAAGCTGAAGCTGTATTTGAAATGCACGGTGGTGGCAAATGCTTCATGCGCACGGCTACCGATCCGAATAGCGTAGTTGGTATTACAAATTGCCGTTCAATTTGGGGCGACGAGGCAGGCTTATTCCCACTTTACTTTCATGAGAACCTTCAAGCACGCGCAGCGTTTAAAGAATCCCCTATTTGCTATACAAGCTCGCCTTATTCCCTCAATTGGGTATATACCGACTACATAAGACCGTGGCAGAAAATGGGCGAACTGCCTGACGTTGATATCATTCAAGCCAGGTCTGATGAGAACCCTTACTTTCCGCAAGCCGAGTACGAGCGCAAGCGTGCGACGATGGACCCGCGCAGATTCAACATGATGTTTGGCGGTGAATTCCATAAGCTTGAGGGATTGGTATACGACTGCTTTGACGAAGACGCACACGTGGTTGCAGACATCCACCAAGAGGCTCGTCCCTATTACATTGCAGGCGTGGACTGGGGTTTTACAAATCCAGGCGTGATTTTGATTTTTGCCGTTTGCCCAAAGTGGGGCTGTTTCCTTGTCTCCGAGTGGTACAAGTCAGGTAAGACAATCGCAGATGTGGTTGCGGCTTGCCGGATGGCTCGCGATACTTATGGCGTCGAGCGTTTCCTTTGTGACCCTTCGAGCCCTGCGAATATTTTGGAGTTAAACAAGGCGGGGCTGACTGCCATACCAGCTGACAATGATATCCGTTCGGGCGTGGATGCCATGTACGAGATGATCACTACCGGCAAGTTCAAAGTCTTGAGGAATAGGGCTAAGCACTTTCTTGACGAAATAGCGATTTACCATTATCCGACGATTGACGACGTAAAGCCCGATCAGGATAAGAAGGAACGTTTGCCCGTCAAACAGCATGATCACGCGATGGACGCAGCCCGCTACGTATGCAAGTGGTTGAAAAATACCAAATTTGGAATTAAAAAAGATCCAAGTGTCCCTGGTCAAACCGATAAGAATTTAAAACTTCATTATTTTGATAATCTACTTCTAGCAGACGTGGAAGAGGAGCAAGACTGGTAATGCCGTACTACCCATATGCTTGCATCGATTGCGGCCATAGGTTTGAAGTCGTAAAGCAGGTGGCTGCAATGAACGACCCTGAGTCATGCCCCAAATGCCAGACGACGCGTACAGAGCGTCGCATAGGACGGGTAAACTTCTCAGGTGAAAAGGATTGGAACCAACTTGATTACAATCCGGCTTTCGGCAAACCCCTCACACCCGTTCAGGCATCGAAGGAAGCAAAAAGACGTGGTATGATAGAGCTTGGAAACGAATCACCGGACAAAATACATAAGCACTTCGAAGCTCAACGAGAGCAGAAGGTAAAAGATACATATGCAAAGCTATGACGCGCCCATGGGCGACGATGCAGTATCGACCGAGCAACCGGAAGAAGCTCAAGAGACTGTCAAGCAAGTCATGAAAATGTTTTATAAGGCCAAGAAGGTTAGGGATAAATATTCCTGCAATTGGTTGCATTATTACAAAATGTATCGGGGCGACCAATGGGATGGCATCAAGATGCCGAGGTTTCGGCAAAAAGAGATTGTAAACCTGATTGCTTCGGCTATTAATTCAGGCGTGGCACTTCAAACGGATGCTAGGCCACGGATTACGTTTGTACCGACAGAGCCTCAAGATACTGAGTTTGCACAAGTAATGAATGAGCTAGTTGAGTTTGATTGGGAGTCAAATAACTGGCTAGAGGTGCTTACAGAGATTGTTATCGATGGAAACCTTTACGGGATAGGCTACTCGCAACAAGGCTACGACCCTGAAGCGATGTACGGCGTGGGAGCTGCTACTTACGAAAGCGAAGACCCTTTTTATTGCTATCCTGACTTTGAAGCAAAAGACATCAACGGCAAGGATTCCGAATTTTTCATCGTAGCTAAGCCCGTAGATACTCAAAGGCTCAAAAGGAAATACCCTGACTTTGAGGATGTCATAAAATCCGATGTTTCAGACTTTGTGCAATCGTCTAAGACTGCGATCAACGATTTTAAACTAGCATGGCAATCGACCGACCGCGAAATGCCAGACGCCTCTTACTTCAGTGGGTACACCGATTCGGAAAGTGACCAGACTCTACTTTTCGAAGTGTGGATGAAACCCTATGATACAAAGGAAGTAGAAGTTGAGACGGGCGAGATGGACGATGAGGGAAGCCCGATACTCACCACCGAGGTTCATAAGGTTTACCCGAACGGTCGTAAGCTTACGATTGCAAGCGGGATCTTACTTGAAGAAGGGCCGCTAGAGTTTGATAATCAAAGCTTTCCTTTTGCAAAGTACGTCAATCGGGTATTGCCGCGTGAGTTTTACGGGATATCAGAGTTAGAAAACCTAGAAAGCCCACAACGGGTGTTTAATAAGCTGGTCAATGCGTCACTCGAAGTCATGAACTATATGGGCAATCCTATTTGGATCGTCTCGACCGATTCGGGCATAAACCCACGTAAGCTTGTCAACCGTACGGGGCTTGTGGTTGAAAAAGAACCTGGTAGCGAAGCCCGTAGGGAGCCAGGCGTTCAGCTATCACCATCGGCTCTAAGCCTTATCGATCGGTTTGAAAACTACTTTAACAATTTGTCAGGTCAAACAGATGTCAGCCAGGGCAAAACACCTGGAAGCGTAACGGCTGCAAGCGCTATCGAGCAATTGCAAGCGGCAAGTCAAACGCAGATCCGCCAAAAGCAGAGACAACTTGACATGTACCTGCGCGATGTTGGCCGTCAATACGCTGACATAGTTTTGGAGCGGTATTCGCAACCACGGGTAGTGCGGGTAACGGGCGAAAAGGACGATGCGAGGTATTTCAAGATGCATCTCACAACCACGATGGACGGTCAACGGCAAGCATCGGTGGTTGACATGCAAACAGGCGAGATGAAAAACTATTTGATAAACGGTCAATTTGATATAAGGGTAAATACAGGTTCAAGTTTACCTTTCACCGTGGCTGAAAAGGAAAGCAAAGTTTTTGCGCTTTTCGACCGTGGTATCATAGATGCAGAAGAAGTTTTAGACGCGCTCGAATATCCCGACCGCGAGGCGATATTGCAACGGGTGGCTGAAAGGCAAGCCCAATTAGCTCAACAACAACAGGGAGTATAGAAATGGCCGATCAAATGCCACCAGAGCAAACACCACCAGCCGAAGGCGCGCCGCAACCAGGCGAGGGAGCTGCAAAGTTAGAACAGATGGTTTCAACTATAGCTGAAGGCATGGGAACTGTTGCAAACGTTTTAGAACAGGGACAAGCAAACCCGCAAGGCTTGGACATGATCAATCAAGCTTTGACCATGTTTGAAGAAGGCGTACTAATCGCAGTAGGTCAAGCCCCTGCACAACAAGGCCAAGGTAGGGCTATGCCAGCCCCTTCACCTGAGGGAGTACCCGTCCAATAATGTATGATGTTGACAATGAAACTATATTGAATGACATTAATTCTAATGACTCGAATTCATCTAACGAAGTCATTGACGATAAGAGCGTGGGCCAAGAACCTTCTCAGGGTGACGCCTACGCTTACCAATTTAAGTCAGATGAAGACCTACTCAAGCATTCGTTAAAATACAAAGCTTCCGGTAAAGAGTTAGAAGAACCCGTTGAAACGATACTAAAACGCGCTCAAATGGGTTATGATTATGCTCAACGGATGGCAGCATTCAAGCAGGAGCAAGATGCCTTTACAAAAGAGCGTGAAGGTTTTCAATCTCAACTTGAGGCTACCAAAGGTTTAGAGAAATTTGCTGAGTGGCAAAAATATGCCGAGTCAAATCCTGCATGGTATGACCATTGGATGAAGGCTTGGGACAGCCGCGAGCAAGGTTTGGAAGGTACGGGTGGTAGCGAGCCTACAATCGATATCGAATCGCGTATTGCGAAGATGTTGGATGAAAGGCTCAAGCCTATTGATGAGTATTCAAAACAGATTGAAGCTCAAAAAGCCCAAGCTGACCAACAAGCCGAGGACAGGCGTTTAGAAGGCGAGGTTCAATCAATCAGGAAAGCATATCCTGACATTGACTTCGATACGACTGACCCTGAAACTGGCAAGAGTTTGGAATACAGCGTGTTGGAATTCCAAATTCAAAATGGTCTAGGTTCTTTTGACCAGGCTTTCAAAGCTTTCTACCACGATAAGCTCGTGGATAGGGCTGTGATGCGTGAAAAAGAACAGCTATTAAGAGAACATCAAAAGAATTCAAAAGCAGGCATCGTACGTTCACGATCCACCTCACCTGGTTTTGATGTCACAAAGTCAAGCTATGACCAACTGACAGCACACGCATTAGAGTTTTTACAAAACCAACAAAAATGAGGTAAATCATGAGTCTTTCAGTCGATCAGCTCAATGCGATCACAGAAAAGTATTACGTAAAAAAGTTACATGACAATATTTTCGATTCAAACCCACTACTTCGCAAAATGAAAAACAGTGGTAGCTACAAGTCAGCCGATGGTGGAACGCAAATTTACGTTCCTTTGAACTACGCCGTAGCTGGTAGCAAAGGGTGGTATTCAGGTGCCGACACGCTTAGCACAGCCGACAGCGACAACATCACGTCAGCGGCTTATGACTGGAAATCCCTTTATGCAGGCATTTCAATCACTGACGAAGATGAGTTGAAAAACTCTGGCCAAGCGCAACAAGTCAACCTTTTGAAGTCTAAGATTCAGATTGCTGAAAAGACGTTAAAGGATGATCTTGGCACCGGGCTATTCTCTGATGGTTCAGAT
>Ga0129351_1000084_pt1 | contig 29782 bp, 35 predicted proteins | sample CPBDNA_8_FD_94423 | JGI IMG/M metagenome (GOLD analysis project Ga0129351, IMG submission 94423) | Freshwater to marine salinity gradient microbial communities from Chesapeake Bay, USA - CPBay_Sum_27_0.2_DNA | ecosystem: Environmental > Aquatic > Marine > Coastal | place: USA: Chesapeake Bay... | reverse complement strand
TCTATGCCGTCCTGGGATAATAAAACTCCTGAAGACCACTCCGTATCTGAGATAGTATCAGAAGAAGATGTGCTAGCAGCAGTAGCTTGTGAGGTCCATAAGTACTCTCCTCCAGAGCTAGGAATAGTGGAACTCCATCCGTTTGCTGTCGTAAAAGAAATTGCTCCAGAAGAAAACGTATAAGTAGTGTTTCCAGAGGGAAGACTTCCAGAACTACTAGAACTAGTATTTCTTTTGTATATTCTTGCTGTAGCACTATTTAATCCTGGATCTCCAGCATCACCGTTCTGTACAAGAATTACAGGGGAAGACCACTCACCTGCAGCTATTGTATCAGCACTTCCCGTACCAGCCGCTGAAGCGGCTACTACATACAAAGGAGCACTGCCGGTAGGTATAGTTTTAGACCAACCATTAGCTAGAGTTCCTGTTGTAATTTGCCCACTATCAAGGCTAACAGTAACAGATCCCGGGTTTGAAGTTAATGCAGCAGAAGATCTTTGATATGCGTATACTAATGCAGTTTTAGTACCATTACTTCCTATAACCCCCGCTCTTGCTTTAGAATAGGAAAAAACCTTATCAAAAGTAGGTCCACCATAATTTATAGTCACAGGTATAGTAAGGGTGCCAGAGTCATTACTTGCTAGTACTGCTGTAATATCAACTTCTAAATCAACAGCGGGACTGGACCCCACTGTTCCAGTAGAAAAAGTGAGTCCATTTGAAGGACTTTGAGTAATAGTTCCTACTGTATAGGTATTATCTGCAGGAGTAGCAGAATTATCGTAATAATAACGAGTATCTCCATTAAATACGTTTATAGTAAAATCAGCGCCTGCTACAGAAGATACATTTCCATTTGGATCTGCTTCAAAAACATGAGATTCATGCCCTAATAGTACTGCATACCCGCCTTTTGGCTGTGTACTAGATAAATAGGGATCAAAGGCGTAAATACCTGAAGATAGAGTGACCTCTCCTAACACAGAATCTGCTCCAGTATCCGGAGTAAATGCAGGAGTGTACAAGTTAACAGCAGAAGCAGTTCTAGTAAAAGGTGCTGTAACTTGAATTTCTGTATCGCTTAGAACTTGTGCAATTAATCTATACTCAGCAGATGCAACTTCAGTCCCTGCAGCAGAACTGGAGGTAACTTTCAATAACTGACCCACAATTAAATCAGTAAAAGTAGTGGAAGATCCGGTAAGCCTATTGGATCCAGCAGTGGTGCTGACGGTTCCAGATACAGTAGTTAAACCATTGTCTGTAGCACCACGCTCTTTGAAGTAAGATACCTCTATTTCATTTCCATCTATGTCTTCTACAGTTTCATCGGTATGTACTACAAAACTTCTAAGAGGATCACTGGAACTGCTTGCATCAAAATAAAGATACATAGTATCTGATGAAGACATACCTGCAAAACTTTCAGTTCTTTGTGCAGAAGTAGCTGCGCTAAACTGTATTGAAGAAGCCGCGGGCGGAGTAAATCTAAAGTTTCTTGAATTTATTGAAAATAAACCATTTGATGTATCAAAATTGAAAGGCGCATTAAGAAGCCCTCCTTGAGCTACACTTTCAATATTCCCAATAGAGATAAGTGGACTATTTATTGCAATATTCGATACTTCCCAAGGTGATTTTGCTCCTAAAGTATTTACGGTTCTAATTTTTACTGTATAAGAGCCAGAGGCTACATTAGGTACAGTAAATGATGTAGAACCTTTTGAAGCCTCAACCGAAGTCATATTCGACGGACCAGAACCATTTGATAGAAGGTCATGAGAAATTTCAAACCTTTCTATAAATCTATAGTTTCTAGTACGAGTAGATCCTGAAGAATCAGTATATGTTTCTGTAGGTGGAGTCCATCCTATAATTCCATGATAAGTAGAAGTCTGCCCAGAGTCAGAAGGATCGCCCACAGGTACCATCTCTAGAGATATCCCTGAAGGCGGAGGAACTGTTCCACTCGCTTCAGTATCAGGAATATAATTGGTAGTATAAGTTGGTATAGAGGTATCTACTTCGTCAAATTTAGTCTCATTATACTGAGTTGCAGATATAGAGTACTTACCCTCTCCGTCTTCAGCTAGACCAGCTATTCTAAAAGTTTTTAAGTTTTCAGTGTCTTCATCGTCTCTAGTAATTGCCCAAATATAGTCTTGGAGAGGGGCTTGAGAAAAAGCTCCACTTACAGTAATGAGATCAGCACTAGTCCCAGAATTAGTAATATCCTTTACTTCTACCCTAGTGTTCTTGCTAAATTGTACATCTATGTGATTTCCCGCATTATCATAGTAATTTATGGCATCTTCAATAGTAGGAGGATTGTTTACAAGATCTATGAGCGTACCATCCTCGTCTCTGACCTCGGGAAGAAAAGCGCCTCTTGTATAAGTTGGAGGAGTACCCCCTGAGCCTATAGTAGCTGAATCTTGGGCAAGATATACAGAAGCTCCTGGAAAAACAATGTTTAGCTTACAGTCAGTTCCTACAGTAGATCCTGGACCAAAATCTACAGTCCTATCTAGATATATAGATGAAGTGGTGCTACCGCTTGAGACTCTTCCAGATGCTTCTATATTAAGATCTTCTTTATCTTGAACATTAATTATATCTCCGGGGCGTAAAAAGGAAGCATTTACTCCAGTGCTAAATGATACAATCTCTGTTTCTGTGGTATCCGTTTCTAAGTGCCATTGAGCTAGTCGAGCCGCTTGGGACTCTGAAGTACACCCAAATGCTACAATATCCTGAGATACTATTTTCCCTTGTTTTACTATATTGCCTGTATCTTCTACAGTAAGAACTGTTTTCTTATAAAACTCATCTGGATTATTCCAAGTAACATTTATTTGATTTACTCTTGCGCGCTGACCTGTATAACTATACTCAAATATTCCATTTTCTACATTTCCTTTAGTAAATGTATAAACAGCCTCTTTGGGAGAATCTTGAATACCGACTATCTTACCATCTATCCACGCAAGCATACCTCTAAAGGAACTAGCTAAGTCTTTCAAAACTTTATAACTCTCCTCTATAGTAGACAGATATACGTTACAAGAAAATCTAGGCTCTTGGCCACCTTTTCCGTCCGATACTAATTCGTCACAATATCGTGCAATTTGATACAAAGAAAATTTATCAATATCATCTTCACTAATAAACTCTCCTAGTCCATAATCTTTGTCCGTGAGAATATCATAAAAAATCCATGCAGGATTATTACAATATACTTTACGAAAGTTAATGTTAGTGGGAGAAAGGCTTTCATCGCCTCTAAAGGACCCATTCCAAGAAACATAACTACCCGTATCCGCCCCTGAAGTTGCATTTCTTGTATACTTTGCTTGAGAACTTCCCGCCTCTTCTCGAGTAATATAATTACTGGGAACTTTTATTTTTTTACCATAGATATGATATGAACGGCTAGGAGGAGAGGTGAAATCTTCTGCTGAATATCCGACAACTGCATAGGCGGAAGTTGGATAGCTAAACTTATTTTCTATAATTGCTTCGTAAGAATCAATTGTTGCATTTAACACAGCATCGTTATCGTCGCAGTAATCCTTAACTCCTTCAGGACTTAAACGTCTAACCTCTAAGCTCCAGGAAGTGAATGGTTGATATTTTTTTATATCTACTTCGTAAGTTGCTATAAAAGCGGGATTATTGCCCTTTTTTTGGACTAAACCATCATTGCCGCCGTTAGCAACTCGAATGCCGCTGGGATACTTATAAGAAGCTAGTCCTATACCTCGAGTACTACTTCCAGCAGTAGTGGCCGACCAATCAGGAACATTAGCTAAAAAGTCGCTTCCTCCATAATCTCTACCGTGTACTAATACTGACTCGGCGGACGTAGCCCCCTCTACAGTATATTTGAAAACTACTTGAAACTCTGCATAAGCACTTACATCTTTTCCTTTTGCATCAACGTGTCTTAATCCTCCAGGAAACTTAATATTTACTTTTAATCTATCTATTTCACTTGCAGTATACTGCCCCAAAGATATCCCTGAGGATACTAAAGCTCCTGCTGCCGGGCTCTGAGTGCCTTGACCAGAGGGGGCTGTTACAGCATTTACTAGCTTTAAGGGTTGGTTAACCTGATATACGAAACTTGCCGTTTGGGCACTACCTACAGAGGTTTCATACTCCTCTCCAGAGCGAACACCAGTATAGAAGGCTGTATTTACATTATCGTATGCAAGATTTTTTCCTGTATTTTGTATATTGTATATATTATCTACTGTCGCGGAGGATACTCGTACAACATTATTTGTTACACTCGTAGGAGCACTAGATACAAGAGTAGCAGTTCCATTATTGGTTATGGAAGATATTTTTATAACTTCATCAATAGATATAGAAGTTCCATTAGGTACTGATGTTTGAGGCAAAGGCCAAATCAAAGCATTTGTAGAAGAGTTTATAGTTCTTACTATTCCTCTATACTCTGTGCCGTTTGGGCCAGCTCCAGGAATACGTACAAAATAACCTGCAGAAGATAAAGTACTTGCACTTCCTCCTTTTGGATCACTAGTATGCTTGGCTTGAAATAATGCAGAATTTAAATTAACTCTAGCAAAGCCACGCGGTAGCGCTCCTGCAAGTGTAGAACTTCCTCCTCCTGCCCTTATCTCTAGATACCTATCACCCTCGTTTAAATTTATATCAGCAAATAGACTTCCTGCGTTTGTTACAGAAGTTCCAGAAATATCAGCACGAGCAGTTCTACCCGTTAGCCCTGAGTTTGCATTATCAAGAAGAGAAGTGCCATTTAAATATACACTACCCTGACCATTTACTAATCCCCCTATCTCTCCACAGGCGATTAAATCTACAATACTAGCGTGTTGGTTTTCATATATTGCTGGCATATTTAGGCTCCTCCCTCTATAAATGTCCACTCCGATCCGGTATCTACAGTTGTGCTATATCTGGGTGATCCGGTGTAGGATACACTAACTGGAAGCCCGCCCACAATCAGTTCTCCATACGCTACAGGAACAGGCACACCTTGCGCTATCGTATTTTGGGGCCCATTAAATAAATACGAAGGATCTGTGCCCTCATCTGTTTGGGGGCCTGGTGCTAGTAGCTGCGTTATACCCCCAATTGCAAGACTAAGGGCAACTTGTGTGGCTGCTACGGTAGCATACGCTCCAAATTTCGCTGTTCCAGCAGCAAGTTCTGATAAAGATCCAGTTATACCCGGACCAACCACAAAAGTAAGAGCTATTATCGCAACTGCCGCTAAGATTTTGGCGCCAGCACTCTTGGAACCTGAAGGAACTTCTGTGATAACTATATCTTCACTATTTAAAGATAAGAGCAGTTCCTCTGGTTCTTCTAAAAAATCATTTCCTCTTTGTATCTCAAATCCAACGCCTGCTTCTGCAGCATCTATTAAATACTTTCTAAATCCTGGGGTTTGACAATCTATTAATTTAAAAATATCCTTAATGTTAGAGCACTCTGCTTCCCAATATGAGCCAAATTTTTCTATTCCTCCAATTAAATAAACTGATTGCATCTTACTATCCTATGTAAATGTATACCCCACCCTGCGTGTAGAGACTCTCTGCAAGAAAGCCTGTTAACAGCGTGATGTAAAAACATATCTTCTCCTATATATACCCCACAATGGTTAGGTACATTTGAAAATACTTTAAAAATTAACGCGTCTCCAATCTTAGGAGAATTCACTTCTGTAAATCCATATGACTCAAATAAGTCATCAAAATAGTTAAAACCTTTCTCCCACCAATCATCTTCAAACACAGTTTTTGGCAGCTCAATATCATAGGTTTCTGTGTAGTAGTCTCTTAGTAAAGAATAGCAATCATACTTTCCAAACAAATAATCTCTTCCTATCAAAGGCTGTCTTATTTTAGCTGGTGTATATACAAACTTATCTACTTCGGGCAAAGAGTATATAATATATGGTATCTCTAAAAAATTACTGGCTTTAATATCTGATTCGCTTGGCTCGCAGGTCGCGTTTGGATGACTATGTACTATTGCGTGGATATCTCCTACTAAAGCCGCTTTTGCATATTCTTTTGGGGAAATTACAAAATCTTCTTCAGGATTCTCTGCAACATTTTCACAGTGCTTCCAAACTAACTTGCCTTTTTTATTTAATAATAAGCCGCAGCCTTCGTTTGGATAATCCTCAAATAAGTCTTTTACTATTTCCTTATCTACGCTGTCTAGCACCGGGGAACCCTCCAAAAGGTAATGCTCTATTTGTTTCAATAATACTTATTCCTCCGGTTATACTGGAGTGCTCTTGTGCATTGAATCTAAGGGAACAGGATTTTATTTTTTTACCGCAAATATCTCCCTCTGTCCAATATATACCCTCTTTTATAGTATCATGACTGCCGCCCACCTGCGTGAACTTATTAACTTGCCATAGTTTTCCCGAGTCTATAATATAGTTATTATGCCTACTGTCACGATAAGCATAATAAGTTGTTGATGTAGAGTAAGTAGAGAATACCCGTACTCGTCTCCAGCTAGAACTACTGTCATTAGGAAACGTAGAGGTTGCTTCCAACGCCTGCCAATATGCAGTAACTGTTCGACTACTAGACCCTGTTTTTGCTACTTCGGTCTGAGTTTCGCTAGTAATATAATATGATCCTGCAACAGAGGTTCCTGAAAAAGTAGACATACCACTAAATATAGAAACAGGAACAATATACTCATCAAATTTATTCATAAATACATTATTCGTATCTGTTGCAAGTATTGTTTGATCCCAAGTACAACCACCTACTCTGTCTTGTCTAGATACATCTACAGATGCTCCTCTGTACCTAAAGGGGCAAGCTCCTCCAACAATAACTCTACGCGGAAGTGTTATTCCTGCCAAATCAAAAGGAGCCGCCAGCTCAAAAGTAACAACAAAAGCTGTTTTTGATTTTATCCTATCTATTACATATGTAGCTTTTGGAAACTCTACAGGCGCATTTCCTGATCCAGAATCTCCTGTTCCTCCAACTAAATATTTTTCTAAAGTTGTTCTTCTAGTTAATCTTTTTCCAACGAGCTCTTCAAAACTTAATCCTCCAATCTCGTTTGAAAATACACTGCTTAAATTAGCTATAGAGACCTCCGGTCTAGCATACGAGCCATCAGAAGATACTTCTATACCTTCCATTTCTATAGGAATAGCAACATATGTAAGTATATTACCATCGGAGTCTCTAAACTCTATATCATCGCTATTTTCGTCTACTCCCGCATGAAAATGCGCAAACGAACCAGAGGAATACTCTAGGTCATACAAATGTATATATCCAGAGTTTATTTCTTGTTTTTGAACGTCTTTTATTACATCGCTCATACTTCAATCACCTCATCACTTAATATTTTCTTCATAATTTACCTACCTGTTGTTTCAAGTATCTTTCACCCACTTATTACCAAAGCAAAGGTATTGCATCTTGCGCCAGAACCAGTTTGGCTCTTGACCTTTTCTTGGTCGCCAAGAGATGCCTTCTCCAGGCTTTCCACCAAATATATAACATTGCCATTCTGAGTGTTCAGGTGCTTTAAAAAGAATATAATTTTCTCCGTGAATCGCTTCGTAAGAAGGATACCCTTCTTCAAATACATCGCTCATGCTTCATAAACTCGTCTGATGGTAGCTGTACAGGAGTAAAAATCATTATTATTATAAGAAACATTAAAGTTATCAACCACAGCTTTAATTGTAAACTCCGAACCTGCTGAATTAGTATCAGGAACAGTAAAACTAAAAGCAGTAACCCCTTCTTTTGCATTAAAAAAGGAGACTATATCGTCGATTTCTGCTTTTGGACGATTGTTAAAAGAAACAGAATACTGCTCTTTTAAATTATTTATACCCGCTACGGCTCTTTGCTCATACCCATCTCCAAAAGAAATTTTATTTACCTGTGGAGCAACGGTCCTCGCCATTGTTCTATCTGGAATTCTTCGTATGTTACCTAAATCTAAAAATCCTAGTGCCATTAGGCTGCTCCATATCTGCTAAGTATACCGCCGGGGCGTTTCTGCTTATGCAGTTCTTCTTGAACTACGCTTGCAACAACTTTTCCTAGCGCAGCTGCTTGATTTTGTTGAGACGCTTGATCTTGACTAGTACTTGCGTTTCCTTGGTTATCAATATTGATGTTAATACCAATAGTATTATTTGAAGTTGCTCCAGCTCTCATTTCTACTGGAATAGAGTTTCCGTTAGGTAGAGGTACTACGGCCTCTGTGCCGTGTAGAATTGCGGGATATCCTGCATTTCTTCCTCTTGCTATGCCGCCCTCTGAGTAGCCTTTCATAATACCACCGTTTCGGGCTACTGCTAAAGTTCCTGCTTCTGGGAAGGGACTGCTAATTGCTGTATTAACTGAAGGACTAGGAACCCCTAAAAAGTTTCCAAATGAAGTGCCGCCAATTGCAGATTGAAGTAATCGCATTACGAGCATCTTTGTAATCATTCTAGATATGTCTACTAGTATAGATTTTGCCATACTTGCAAATGCTTGTTTTACAGTCATAGTTCCTTCTATTAATCCATTGAATGCAGTTTGCATATTACTTTGTAGTGAGTCTCCTATCTTTAAGCCCATTTGTGCAATTTGATCTGAGGCTTTTTCTGCTGCAATAAGTTTTTGCTCGGATAAAGCTATCTCACGCTCTGTTTGCGCGATAACCTTATCGTGTGCTGCTGTAGAAACTCCATCTCTTTCCAGAAGAATTCTGTCGCTATATAACTGTTCTAGATCATTTCGTTTTTGTAATAGGGCTATTTCAGCTGCCTCAACTGCTAATACAGTTCTTTCTCTTTGTGCAAAAATATTTGTTAAATTTGCAGAAGCCTGTAGATTAGCTATTTCATTTTTATTTTTTAAGTCTGCTAAAACTTTGTTTCGTTCTTCAATTTTTCTAAGATTATTTACAAAAGCGTCTATTCCGCCAGCAGTCTTAAATCGTTCGTTGAGTTTATCTAGTATATCAGTAGTGAAGCCTAGCTCATCCCCCAGTTCCTTGGCAGTGTTCCCCATTTTAGCAATATTATTAGTATAACTTAATATTGCTTCACTGCTCGCACCTTTTAGGGCTATGCTCATATTATCAAGCTGATCTTTTGCGGAATCAATATTTGCAGTAAATCTAGTTGCCTGCATTGTCATTCGTTCAACTGCTTCAGTATTTCCTTCTGTGACGGCTTTTTGAAAGGCCGGAGATATTTTTTCTAGCCCCTTCATTTCCCTTTGAATTTTTTGTAATCCTCTAGTATAAAGCTCTGTATTAGGCTTAAGCGTATCTAGTTCCCTTAATAAATCTAATACAGGTAAGCTTTGAAGAGTATTTGCTCTAGCCCTATCCGCTCTTAAAGGGTCGAAGTTATCGCTTGTTGTATCAAAAACTCTCCCTGCATTAATCGTATTTAGCTCTTTTCCTAATGACTCTGCCGTGCTCCTTACATTATTTAAAGTCTCCTGAAAAAGGAGAGCTTCTTGTCGACCGGTTTGGATTTCTTCAGCAATTTTGTAAATTTCAAGGCCTTGTATCATCCCTTCTACTTCTTTTGATAAGTCATCGCCAAAAGTAAATTTTTCAGACATTTTCAAGTCTATTCCAGGAATTTTGTTTATTTGCTCCCTCAAATAGTTTACAACGCCAAGAGCCATATTTGCCATAAATTGTATACTTTTCATAGCAAATTGAATAGCCTTAATAATCCCGTCAAGCATATCTTTTGGAGCATTTACAACTGCCATGATCATATCAAAAATAACTTGTATAGTGCCCAGAATAACAGTAGCTTTCATAGCTGCATTCATCGCTTTTCCTGCACCAGCGGCAGCTTTTCCTACCATAGTAAAAGCTCCTGCAAGAGACTTCTTTATAGTAGTGCCTACTACTTTTGCCCTTAATTCTAGTCGCTTAAAGAAAGACATTATCTTACTATTCGTTCCTTGGACTTTAGTATCTACTTTTACAAGCCCATTGCCTATTTCTCTGGCAATATCTATTCCGACCTCTTTAAAGATACCTCTAGTAATCTTTCCATGATTTTTATATTGGGCTTCTGCGGATGCCAATGCTTTTTTTAGATTAGTTTTATCGGGTCCCTTCATCTCACCGGCAGCAGCTCTAGTTAATACCGCGGAGGTAGCTCCCTTTTCTAGAGCCTTAGTTGCTCCTGACTTTACTTGGGCAATGCCTTCTGCTCTTAAGTCGGAAGCTTTTTGTTTAGTTTTCTCTATTTCATCCGAATATATTGCTAAAGCTTTTTTTGCAGAATCTGCCTTAGCAATTTGAGAGTCAAAAAACTCTTTAATACCCTTACTGGCATCATCTACAAATGGCATATTTTTTATAATACTTAGTCCAATGGCTCCAAAAAATAAAGCTGCTACAGCTGCATTTTTATTAAGAAAGGAGGCCAAAGCCTCAAGAGGGGGAAGAATAAATTTTGATAAAGTTTTTGCTAAATCACTGAATGTTACTCCGAGCTGCACAAAAGGATTTGGTTGTCCCTCTTGCTCTCCTACAACTTCGGCTAACTGTCTCATAGTTTCTAAATAAACTGCTTGAGACTGATCTGCTGCGGTTAAAGCATCGGCCGATATGCCTAGAGATTGAGCATATTTTTTCTTTGCGACCTCTAATCGTAGAGTGATTGCTAATTCGTCAAGAAGTTCAGGCTCTGCTTTTGATACACCTCTTGTTAAGCGATCAAAGGAATCTTTAAAATCTCTTCCAAGTACGTTTGATACTTTTACTGCGCCCTCTGTAATAGCGGCCATTTGATCAGAAGAGAATCCTTTTGCTAGCCCCATTGCAGACGCAGCTGCAGCAGATTGAAAATCTAGCATACCTTTAGAGGCGGTTCGAAGTTTAGTGGTTAGGCTTTGCATAGCAACACCACTATTCTGAGCAAATTGAACTTGACTTTGCTCCAAAACAGCAATATCAGAGGCGTTCTTTAAAAACTCAAATGCAGCAGAAAGAGCAAAAACACTGGCTGCAAAAGTAGCGTAAGCTCCTACTAAACCGCCCATACCCTGGGCCATTTTAGAAAAGTTTTTTGTCCCGTTTGCCGAGGCTTGTGCGACTCCTTTAATATTTCGATCTGCAGTCCGAGAATTTGTGGCTACATCGTTTAATCCTTTGGCAGTTTTTTTCGCCTCAAGACCTACTTTCTTAGTTGTGCCCTTATCATCTACTTCGACATCTATCTCAATTTTTTTCTTAGCCATTATCCTGTTACATTATGGGTGAAATTTTTTCCACCGCCGCTAGCTTTTTGCTTTCTTTTTTCTGCTTTCTGCTTCTCTTCTGCCTGTTTTGACCTATATTTGACTAAAAGATTTTCGTAGATTTTTGTAAAAAAGAATATATCTCTAGCATTGCCTAAGTCGTAAATTTTAACAATATATTCGAAGGAGGACCATTCTTTTCCTAAATAGGCTCCTGCCATTCCATCCCATTTGTCGGGCATTAAATTAAACACAAAAAATGCCGCTTGAACCTCTTCCGGAAATACAGAAGTGCTCAGCGGCATTTTATCAGGATCTGGTTCCTCTCCCAACTGTTCACATAGAGTTAAGTACTTAGAAACATCAAAGGAAGACTCTGCTTCCTTTATTGCACGCTCAAGTAGCTGTATTATCTCAGCTACTTGTTGCTCGTAAAATTTTCTAAGTCACCTACAGTCTCTGTGATCCATGTATCAAATGAGTTAGCATTTTTCATCAACAATTCTGCATTATCAGATGTATACGGGAGGCAGTCGTCAGGATCAAGTGCTGATATATCCACCAAAAGAAGCTCTTCTAGGTAGCGATATTTTAAGCCCTTCCATCCTTTAATTACTGCTTTACAGTACTCTACCAAAAATTTATCTTCATCTAAATCTTCTTCAGGCTGATGTGTTTTTCTATTAAATTTAGTAGAAATACATTTTTTACGTAGCTTAATAAGTTCTTCTCTTGCGAGATAGCATACATCAATACTCATACCCGAATAGCCTGGAAAATCAATAGTAACTGTTTTACTAGGAGTCATGAGACTGGCTAGTGAAATAGGTGAATCTGTCATTTGGAAGTCCTTTTTATTATAGTAACAAACTTTAGATAATAGTATATGCGATCACAGGAGAAATGTCAAGAATTATTTTTGATTGGTATAATAAAAAAGGGGCCGAAGCCCCTTTTTTATTAAGCAGACTTTAATTATGCGCCTACATAAGTCAAAGTTAGCTCATCGGTATCACTAATTGTACTTGGCAATCCTTGGAAACTAGTTTCAAGAGAGATAACGTCATCAATACTATGAACAGGAATCTCAAAGTGAGAAGTAGCCATAGATAGCTCAAGTCTAGGAGTAGCTGAGCTGCCACCAACCTTGAAAGTTGTAGCAAATTTATTCGTAATCTTTTCAAAAGCAGCTGAGGAAGTCAAATCATTAAAGAAATCCGTAGAGGTACCTAGGTTAGATACAGTATCCAAGTTCAGGTAACAGGTGAAGTTACCTGAAACTGTACGCGCACCCGTTACGTGCCCTACCGGAGTGTTTACAACCCCGAGTTCTTCGGGAGTAATAAATGTAATGTTATTTGAAATTGTGATACTGCCGCCTGTCAAAGTAAGGTTATATACACCATCGTTGCTAGCGCCTGGGAAGGTAGTAGTATCATCCGCAGTAATAGTCAATTGAGTCAATCGGTTACGAATAAAGTTATCTGTTGCCGTAATGTCCTCATACAGAGTTGCAGTAGGAGCACTACCTTGACTAACTGTGCTCGCAAAACCAGACCAGTTAATAGTAGCCAGCCCATCAATATCAAAGTCTAAAGTAGCTTCATTTACTACTGCGCCTGTCAGTTTGTAAACTACGGGATTTGTTGCTCCCATTTTAAAGTATAGATTTGCAGTACCTAATGTGGATTTATTAGAACTATCAAAATCAATGTTTAGATCCGTAGTATCCCGAGTAAACCCAGTAAAGCTACTAGACGCATATGCTGCATCGCCTGCCATTAATGCCCATAAAACTTCTTCTACAGCGTGGTGGCTATTAACAACAGTATTCACTGCACCTGTGCCTGTTCCTGCGGATTTAAAAGGACGAACATAAGTAGAAAACGACCACTCAGCAGGAGCCAAGGAATCGTTAAAGAATGCACGACCACGACGGGATACTCCCGCACTACTTTCCATCTCAGCCAAAGTAACTTCGGTTGAGTTAGAGTTTTGAGAAAAACTAAATCCATCTAGTACAGGAAGCTCCCATATATTGGATCCAATTTCAACATAAAGTTTAGTATCTCTACTAAAATACAATACGTCAGCCATAGTAATCTCCTATGTGTCTTGAAAAGACTTGGACGTGAACATTTGTTCGTGCCAGTATTTTCTAATATTGAACCTCTATAAGTATTTCTCCTACTCCTAAAGGTTCCAAAACACCTTCGTCAGTATCTAGACTGACTACTGTGATTTGTTGGGTTTGAAGCGTATTATTCAGAGAATCTAGATACTCTAATCTAGAGTTTCTCTCCACTACTGTTTCAATATCTTCCATTAATTTGTTTAGGGCTTCTTGAGCGTTTTCTTCATTTACATAACAACGAATTGTTATTACTAGAAACCTATCTTTATAGCCCCCACCTTGGTATGTTCTTGTTTCGCTTCCTGCATTCAAATGTACTGCGGGAAATTCATCTACTTCATCCCAAAACTTTAGAAAAGGATAAACTTGGTCGTTCAAATCAACTAAGTATTGTCCCGACCCATTTATTCCTTTTAACTTTTGAGTTAAAGCGTCTACAATACCAGATCTTCTAGAAGTATAGATTCTGTCTGTTGTAGCCATTATATTCTCCTAGTGTACAGTCTTGTAGTTACTAATTGTGCCGCCAGTTCTCTTATAGACGCATCTATTAGCGTTCTTGGATCTCTTTCCACGCTACTGAAGCTGGAACCACTAGTGCTCTCATATACCTGATATGGCTCCTTAGCGTAAGTATACCCTATACTCATATAGCCTTGTCTAGTCTTAGAAATATCAGTCACTTTTACACTACTTGCAAAAGTTCCTGTTCTATTCTCTAGCCTGGGCGGTTTCATGTTCTTTATTACGGTTTCTGGCAGTTTCGCATTCAATAAAGCATATAAAGTTATATTAGATTGCTTTCTGCTCTCATTACCACCAAATTTTATTGTACCCGCTTTAACATCGTCCTTAAAAGCAGCCGCTTTAGTTGCTTTTGATTTAGTAGTTTTTGTAGCTTTAGAAGTCTTTCTTACTACTTTTTTCTTTTTAATATTTGTTTTAATATTTTTGGGCTTTGTTTTCGTTACTTCCGCAAACCCATTTAAAATTTCTGTCTCTCGTATTTCTCTACTGCTCATGGAACCTTTTAGCTCCATTAATTCTAGTTTCTCTGTAAGCGCGAGAAGTTTTTTATTTATAGACCCCGCCTCTTGGGAAATAGAAGCTCCATGTTTTTTATTTTCAAAGGTGCTCTCTAATGATATCTCGATATAATCTTTTCCTTTGCCGTACTTTTTAGTGGCAGAAAGCTGTATATCGTTGGAGAGCTCTCTTATATACTTTTTAACCCTGGGGTCGTTTTTTGAAGAAAATGTAAATAAAGCATCTCTAACCGCTGCTTTTCTTTGGTTAGATACTGCCGATCCTTCTGAGTGCCCAATATCTATAAAGTCTCTAGGATCTACTTCTTCTAATTTATTTGTTCTACTGTTATTAAGCCTGCGTATCTGCTGGTTTAAAGACTTAACCAAAGACTTTTGGGCTCTTTGCTTAATTCGTCTAAAGTACGCAAATACATTACGAGTTCCCTTTCCTTCTTTTACACCTATCATAACAGTAAGTTTACTGTTTGTGGCTTTAAAATCAGAAGTATAGTACGCCTTTCTATTTCCCTCAAAATTTGAAGGATGCAGAGCTTTTTCAAAATAGCTAAACATATTATTGACTTCCTCGTCAATAATATCCTCAATACTGTCTGGTAGCTTTTTAAAGCCCCCTCTTCGCAGCATTTGAGTTTTAATCTGCTTTTTTAAGTCGTCCTTCTCGATTGTTAAAGCATGTACTTTTGTATCGGAAACTAATCTTCTATATTCCGCGGAGTCCTTCTTTAAGTCTTTTTCTAAAGCTACTAGTAAGTTATATAGGTCTCTTTTTGCCATTAGAAGTTCTTATATAAGTCTAGTACCCTTTTTATATGATCTGGGAAAGCTACACTGTTAGATACACTAGTAGTAGCCGAATTCTGTATGGACGCCCCTCCAAGAGTTTTTCGTTCTTTATGCTCTCGCTTAAAGTAATAAGTAATTAAGTCAATTACTGCTAATTTAAGGTCTAGGGGAGTGGCTGAGTACCCTGCGGTATAGGTTACCTTTACAGCTCCTGCTCCTTTGGGCCAGTTTTTATAGCCTCTTCCAGAAACATAAAAAACACTGTCAGTAGGAATATCAAGATAATATTCTGAAGAAGAAAGTGTAGAATACGAGCTAGTTGCAGAATCTCTTGTTTCTATAGATTGAATTGCAACTACAGGGCTCTCTGTAAGCTGGACAAGATGAGTATTCCAATCAATATTAAAATACTCTTCCTTGGCAACAGAGTAATAGTCAATTATAGAATTACCACAGTAAGTTTTTACTAATTCACTTATAGAGGGAATGATAGCTTGAAGGCGCAGATCATCCTTAGGATTAGATATGCCCTCAGCTTCTTTATATTGCGCTAATGTAATTAAATCTGCCATAAGTATATTAGTAAAAACTTGGGGCGGCGAACCGCCCCAGGTTATAGCTCCTAATTAAAAATTAGGCTGCGTCAGTACGAATCAGTTTAACAACAGATACGTCAGTAGTACCGTTGTTAGCGACAAGCTGGTTGAAGCCAAGAGATTGGCTAGCAACAATTACGCGTCGCTGATTCAGAACTTCATAGTCCTGCTCTACCGTTACACCACGCAGACGTGGGATAACATGGTTACGAACGTTAACTGCGTAACCGATAGAGTTTCCATCCGTACCGTCACCTTCCAGAGCGTCGGATACAACTACAGGAGTACCGTAGATTGCACCTACTGAACCGGTGATCTTGGTAGCGATATCGGAGCCGACATCAGTAATATCAGCAAAGCCAGCATCGGAAATAAGATCATAGTAACGCTTCTGGGAAACGATGTAGACCAAATCAGAAGGATTCATGCCATACTTACCCATCAGCTTACGAGCAGCAAGAAATTCTGCTGCGGTTACGGCTGCGTCAGTACCGCCGGCTACATTCAGATCAAGAGCTGATACTGAGTTGGTGCCTGCAAGAGCTTCCAAGCCGTTAAAACCTTCGTTGCCGCCAGTCGTACCATTAAGAATGGAGGCATCAACTGCGCGAGCGTGAGCACGAGCAACAGATTCGGTCAACATAGGCATCAGGTTAACAAGTACTTGCTCATCAACGTCATTATCCATGAACGTAGTAGAAACAAGACGCGTAGCCTTCAAGATTACTTGACGAGCGTTAAATTGATTTGCGTCAATTTGAGGACGGTTAGTCAAGTTACCACCAGCTACAGTGTTAGAGCCCCAAGTTGCGGGCAGCGCATCCGTTTGGATAGGCAACACTTGAGTAGCAGAGTTAATGGTAATTTCACGGAAAGCTTGGGCCAGCTTAAGTTCTAGCATGATTTCTTTCTCGATTTGAGCAGATACACCCTGAGCAATATCAGGAGCACCAGTAGTTACACTACCCAGACCGGAGTCCCACTCAAGACCAGCTTTTTCCATAACGTCTTTAGCGTATGCAGTTTCCCAACCTTTGTTGGTCATAACACCCAAAAGGTGCGCATACATAAGTTCTTTGCTATTCTTTTGGATAGCGTCGGAACGGCTAACGTTACGATCTGTAAAAATACGCTTAGATTCACGCATCTTGGTGATTTCTTCAGATTTCTCTTGAAGTTCTTTTTGATGCTGAAGAACAACTTGTTCGATTTGAGCGTCTTTCTCAGACAGCTTCTTCTCTACGTCGGCCATCAGTTTTTCGGCACCAGACTCTACTGCGGTGACAACTGCTGACTTGACTTGCTCTTCTTGTTGCGCTTTAATCTCAGCTTCTGCTTGAGCTTTTTCAGCGGCTTCTTGTGCAGCGGCTTCATCCGCAGCTTTTTGTTCGGCTTGCTTCATTGCAATCTTTGCAGCAGTTTCCTCTGCCACCTTCTTAGCAAATGCTTCCAAGTCGATTTCTGGAGTATTAACTTCAGACATTGGGATCTCCTTTTGAACCTCTTCGGTTCCATCCGGTGTATCACTAGCTACGCTAGAAGTATTAACTTCGTCTTTAGCCAGAGTCTGACCGGCTAGATCTACACGATTGGTGAAAGTTTTCTTGAAGTCTTCATATTCTGACATAGAATCAAAAGACTTCGCCAGAGAAAAAGTAGCTTCTTGATTGCAAGGAACGGATACAACCGATACTTCAAACAATTCAGCGTCCTTAATCTTTAGTCCGTCGGTTTCCTCTAAGTAATCAGCATCCTTGACTCGGAAACCAACAGAAAAAGCTCCAAGGATACCTTCTTTAACTAATTCGCAAACATTAGCAGGTGCAGACTTACTAATTTTTGCTTCTAACTCCAGGCCATTTTCTGTTGCTTTTAGGCCCGTAGCCCGACCAATTGGTCGGTCATAATCATGGTTGAAAAGAATAATAGGATTCTTTTCAAAATTCTTCAATCCACCTTTTGTCCATGCTTCCGCAGAAATCGAATCTCCTGCACGGTCAAAATCAGCGGTACTTGCCATACCTTTAATTGTGACAGAGCCATCATCGGCTGCATGGGATTTAAAAGTAGAGGTGAGGTTAAAAATTTTATTCATTACTCATCACTCTCAAGATCTGCTGTGGGTACAGCAGCTTTGCTCAGAGCCGCTAAAGGGTCACTTTTTGGCTCTGGAGCAGGAGGCTCCGAAACTACAACTGGAGCCTGTGAAAGCTCAGGATAGTTTAGTCTTAAAGCGTGAAGAATATACTTCCAGCTTTTAAAACTCCTCTTTACGGAAATAGGGTGAATTGCCTGGCGTGGGCCAACAATATCAACATAATTTTTATACTCTATATCTAAAGGTAGTTCAAACTCTTTGAATTGCTTGTATGCAGTATTCAGTATTGCCTGCTTTTGACGAACTGCCATTTACTCTTCTCCTCCGTCTTGGGGTCTTCCCCCTTCTAAGGGATCTACAGCGCTGCCTGCAATATTAGCAGGAACTCGTATATCATCATGTCCCTCTATACGATCCATACCCAGCCTTTCTCTAGCTTCATTTGGAGAGATGACTCCTCCATTTACTAAAGAAGTATAAAAAGCCGCAGCATCTCGTAATTCAGGCTGTAGAGCCGGAATATCTGTAATATCCTCTGACAGGTGATAACCAAAATATCTTTCTGCCGCAAAATTTATCTTTCTAACTATAGGTAAGATAGTTTCAAGATAGTACATTCTCATGTTAGGTCTGATATTTGCATTATTACCAGAGTCTAGCATAATAGGAGGTACGCCTAGAGCTTTTAGAATAATCTTCTCATTTTCAGCTATTGCTGTTTGAAAGTCCAATTCTTTAAAGTTTACATTTGAAAGTTTATCTAGTTCTATACCTCCATCCAGGATTAGAGGTCTTTTACCTCCAGAGTCTGGACTGTATCGAGCGGTCCAAGACTGTATCATTCTTTCTTTAATTTTTTCTGATAGAGTGTTAGGGGACTTTAGTACTAGTCCTGGAACTGCTCCATTTTTGAAAAAGTTATCCTGAAATTGTCTCATACGAGACATTAATATCATTGTCCGTAATGCAGGCTTAAGCCGTGAAATTCCTCTATAGATAGAGTAAAAAGAATTATCTTTAACGTGTATAATTTCACTCGGCCTATAAGAAATAGTTTCATTAAAAGTATACTTCTCTATATAAGTAGTGTCACTCGCATGAATTGTGACTTTATTCGCCGGAAGATGGTATAAGTGAACTCCATCAAAATAAATAAAAATATTTCCGTCCAGTAGAAAGTCTGTTATAAGATTTCTTCTAAAACTACTAATATCTTGAAAAGGGTTGGGCTCTTTATTAAGTAAAAGAGCTACTCTGGAGCGCTTTACCCCTTTTGCAACACTTTGCAGTCCTTGAACACCCGGGCCTACTGAAATAGGTATCTCTGAAGCATCATCTACAATAAGATTAACGCCTCTATTTACTATTTCTAGTTCTTCGTAGGCTCTTTCGTAGTTAAATACAAACTCTCTAGAGGACTCTATTTTATGGTCATAGTAGGGTTGAGCAGGATTTAGTTTTTCCTCAACATCTGGCGCTCCACCTATAAATCTATCATACCATGCCATGTTTTTCTCTTTGTATTTTTACCCAGTTCTTTTGTTTGGTAGCTGTACCTAGTCCTGGATTTCTTCCGTAAATGGAGTGCAACTGTAAGTGGTGCTCGTGGCAAAGAGTAACTGTATGTTCGTAAAGTTCTGCTCTATGCTTTTCTATAAACTCATCTCTAAAAGATAAAATATTTTTTGGATCTAATTGGTTTTTGGCTATATATGTGTGAACCAAAGGACTTAAAGTATAGTAATGGTGAAAGTCAAGTTTTACTTTTGAACCACAAATTTGGCACTCAGTACCTTTTTCATAAGCATTTTTTGCTTTATCTCTTATGTATTTTACAACGTCTCTTTTTAAATCCATTTTCTAATACCAGAATTATATCGAGTTTGGGGTGCCATGTCAAATATTATTTTTGAGGTGGTATTCCTAAAAGCCACTGTTTGAAGTTTCAAACGAATAGAGAGCATACCTAAGAGCATCGGCCATGTGTGAAGCTTTATTATGTTTGGGCTTTTCTTTTAGTAAGTTTGGGTTTGGGTCCCATTGATACTGGTCTAATGCTGCTAATGTTTCTTTGCACTCTTGGTCTACATACAATTTATCATTGTCTACAATAGCTTCTACGTGTGCTATACCATCTAATACTGATTTTTTGGCATTATTAGTAGTAATATCATAGTTTTGTGCAAAGTCAAATCTAGTCTGTTGAGCTGCTGAGTCAATAAAAATATAGTCAATGTCCCACTTATCTATTAACTTCTGTATTTCTGCTGCGTGTTGTTCGGTGGTGCGCTCGGCATCTAAGTATTCGTCTACTAGATAATATTTTTCTTCGTCCCAATCGTAAGCGATTACGCATAGTGCAGTAGGATCTCTATAGCCAACATCTAGTCCGGCAAATACATCCATCTTTTTAATATCAAGCTCCTGAAAAGACCCAGTACAGTCTTCGTAATTATAATTCCAGACTTGTCCTTCATAAGTATTAAAATCTGCTTCGTACTCTTGTCTAAACTCTGCTTCAGACATACTTTTTTTAGCTTCTGCAATATCAAGCTCAGACATTCTAGGATTAGACTTATAGGTTGCTCGAATAGACACCCACTCAGGAAATTCTTCATCAAAGCCTCTATGAAAGAACTCTGAGAACCAATTATTTTTTCCACGAGGTGTTGAGATAAAAATAGCTTTAGAATTATCTTTATCAAGAGTAGGTCGGAGGGCTACATTAAAGGCGTCTCTTCCATCAGCAAGAGCCGCCTCATCAAAAATGATTAAATCATAAGATCTACCTACACATGAGTCTACCTGATTAACAGAGCCCATACGGACAGTAGATCCGTTTGAAATTTCTATTACTTTATCTTTAGCATTATCTTTGACTACTTCGAGGTCAAAATGTTTGATTAGTGTTCTCTGTAAGTCGAAAGATATTTGAGATAAAGAATAATTCGGTGACATAATTAAAATATTCGAATTAGGCACTAAGGAAACTAATTGTCCAATAATATTGGCAATATAAGTTTTACCTTGTCGTCTAGATACGGCCGCACACACAAAACGATATTTAGGGCTATTAATAGCATTAATAATCGCTACTTGCGAAGGAAGAGGAGTAATACCTAAAAGTTCCAAATAAGGATCTATAGGTAATTTTAAAAACTTATCTTCCTGGTTGTATTCACAAACATAGTCTGAGATTACATCCTTGCGGCTAATTTCAATCATATCAATCTTGTCCCATAGATCTTGTTTTGCTGTATTTTCTGCAATACTCAAGTTCTGTTAGGTTTTCGTCTTCTTTTTCTTTCTTTGTGGGTCGAATATTTCTTTTATATTCTTCCACTTCAGGAGCCTTCCATTTTCGAGCACTAGGTTGGGTTTGCATATCTACCTCTTAGACATCCATGCGGATACGCCCATATATGCGCCTACGACGCCGGCTTGGGCAATATAAAATAAGCCGAGTAAATCTGCCAAAGCAGCTACCCGACTCTCGCTTACAGCAGGACTGAACAATATGGCACTAAATACTATCATAGAGCCCATCGCAATCCATGCCATTCTTTTTTGAGCTTCGGACTTCTGTTCTCGAAGTTCTAACTCTAACATATCTTGTGAACGTTTTATCTCTTCGTCGGATACCACGCCATCTCCATCTAAATCAAATTGAGCATACTGAGAATCGTTTTGTAACTTTTTCATGGTAATACTATAGCTAAAACACCTGCGATCAGCGATCCGCCAATAATCAAAGTAGTGAGTCCAACTAAAATTTGTTGTATTAATAGATCTCGCTCTCTCTTCTTCTTTGCAAGCATTTTTATGTGCTGCTGTCGCTGATGTTCTTGCTCAGCTTTTGCTTGCTTGAAAGATTCAAGCATTTCAGGATCTGCGACTAATAGTAAGTCATGTACGTCCTTCCAGTATCTTTCATAACTTTTTTTAATCATTGTGAGCTTTAACATCTCACTCTGACTAAGAGGTTTAAAAGTACTTGATTTTCTACCTATCTCGAAGTTGGTTATAGCTTCTCCAAAATCACTAATGGTTCCCATAAGCTGCTGCATACCTTGTCCGGTTTCATTAGCTTGTTTTATTAAACCATTAATAGATGAAAGAATAGCGCTAGCAGCCGCTACAGATTCAATAATCATCAATGTTACTCTAAGCTTTTGAGGGCTTCTTATACTAATTTTAGTTATCTTTTAAAACTATATCGAAAATGGCTCCTCCGCCTACATTGTTTTGAGATTTAGCTTTTATTTGTATATCGGTTTTTTCTTCAAATTTTAATGGAACTGGATAAGTATACTCAAAGCCTGCGGCAAAAACTCCAAATTGACCTTTTACATTAAAAGATTGATTAAAGGGCCGAGTATACATACGAAATAATGCATCATTGTTTGAATCAATTGATCCAGATACTTTTAATAAATACCCTGTCTTACCTGCAGGAATTGTGTAAAGTAACATAAGAGTCTGACCAGCTCCAGCAGTAATAATTGCTTGGTCTACAGTATCATTCTTAACTCTAACAACACCTACATTAGTACTACCTGTATTTGCAGTGACAATTAAGGCTCTAAAAACTCTGCTAAATTGGTTGGTGGATGAAGAGCCTCCGATAGTTAAAACTTCCGTCACAGGAAGATAGTTTTCATCCAACCCCTGAACCTCGACCGTACCTCCATTATCGGCTGAAGTGTTATCAGCTGTAACTGAGATAACATCTGCTGCCACATAAGTATAGTCCGATGTACCGTCCCAAATTGTTTGATAGGTACTTGGAATAACGTTTCTATATCCGAATTTATTAATATGAGAGTAGCCGGTCAATAGTCCTGCAGCTAAATCTATATTATTACTACTGCCTACATTTGTTACAGGCAGAGGGTTGTTTAAGGTACATGGATCACCGTTTGTATTAGCGTTCACTACTACATCATAGCTTAATAGTTCTCCTGTTTTAATAAATTTTTTAGTTTTTGATGTAGACATTTTCTACCACTTAACCTTATCTGCCCAATAAGCAGCAGACATTTTTCCTTTTGCAATATTTTTTGCGTGTCGAGCCTTGAATGAAGCGCGCTTACGCTTCATTGCCTCACTTTCTCCCTTTTTTGGTTTTCCAGCAGTTTTTGCTCCCTGCTGTCCAAAGCGAATAGTTTTTACTTTATCACCTACCTTTGCAACTACTATATGGGATTTCTTGGGATGACCAGGAGTTCTTCTTGGTTTATTATACCCAGAGACTCTCGCTTTCTTTAGTCGTGAATCTTTTTTCTTAGCGCCTCTTCTTGCTGCCACGTTTCTTTCCTTTGTATCCACTTGTATAGATAGCTCGAGCTTGCTTTATAGCATCCTTTTTTCGTTTATAAGTCTTTCCAGACTTCCCCCATCGATAGCCCCCTTTTACTCGTCTTACAGGCATAAGTTATTTACGTCTGCTACGAGTGGTTTTTCGCTTTTTTACAAAAGTCTTTACCATCGTGGGCTTGCCTCCAGGGTTGCCCGCAGCTCTTTTTCTTCTTACTGCTGACTTTATCTGGGAAGGTGTCATACGTGCAGCTTTTGCGGCAGGAACACATTTAGGGTACTTTTTCGACCCCGATTTAGTCCTGCCACATTTATGAAAGCCGCCACCTTTTTTAGGGCGAGAGATATCAACCCAGTCTTCTTTGAACCATCTTGTTAAACCTCCACGAGGCTTTGCCATAGTTATCTCCCTCAGCCTCTTTTACCGCGCCTCTTTTTTAAGATAGCTCTCTGAAGAGCTGGAGGCAGCTTCTTTTGAGCGGCTGTTAAGCCTCCCATAGACTTCTTCTTGCCCCTACCTTTCTTCGCTGGACGACCTCTTTTCTTTCCGTAAGTTCCTTTACCTGCTGGCATTACTTTACTCCCATGCGGTATTTACCGCCTTTGGCTTTATAAGTTTTTACAAGCCATCCATTTGCATAAGCAGAAGGATATACAGCAAATTTTCGTTTAGCTTGTGCCTTTACTCTCGCATAAAGTTTTTTATTCGTAGGAACAGGTTTTTTTCTTGTGGCCTTTCTTTTACGACGAACGGCCACTTAAATCTCGCTAGAAAATAAATCCTCATCTTTAATAGATATAGAGGCTGAAGATTCTTCTTTAGAAGGTACGGGCTCTCCCATATACTCTCTTGCTTCTTTTTCTGAATCAAAACGCTTTAAGCCTGTATCATCGTAGACTAGCCACTCATTTCCTTTTTGCTGAATTTGCATTCTTATCTCCTACACTTGAAACACAAGTGTTACTACTAGTCCTGCTAGGAATAGTATTAGTGCTCCACCAACTTTTACTTGGCGCTCTTCCATTCTATCGAGTTTTCCGTCAATATCGTCGAGACGATTAAAGGTAGTTTTCCACCTCTCTTCGCACTGAACTTCGTGACGCAAAAACTGATCAACAACATGGTCTATTTTTTTATCATCAGACATCTTTCAACAACTTTTCCATGAGCTTACCGTAGTTGCCCTGGCCAAAAGGTACACCTTCATTTATCTGAACATTAGTCTGACTTTTTACATTTGTAGCCTGAGCTTTTTCGAGATCCGCTTGGGCCTTAATCTCGTCCATTCTCATTTTATGGGCCATTTGTAATAAGTCTGCTAAATCTTTACTAGAATAAACTCCGGTCTCTTTTGCTTCGTCAAGTTTACTCTCAATCATCTCGTCCAGTAAATTCGCAATGTTATTTTTATTTCGATAGCCCATATCCAAGTAAACTGTATCAATATACTTCTTTACTTCACGTTTGTTGAGCAACTCTACGACTTGATTTTCAGAGACCCCGAGAGATTGCACGACCCCGTTGATATTGCCGAACTGTAAATAACTATTTGCTACTTCGAGTCCTTCTGGAGAAATTGTAGTTAATTCTTTAGCCATGTTTCAAATTATAGTTGTTAAAGGCTGGAATGTCAAGAACTATTTTTAGAATCCTATCACAAAAAGCTCGGTGGAGTAGGCCATGCTACATCCTCAGGAGTTGCAGGATTATCTAGGTTATCCGTTATGTTTCGCAATGCTGTTCTATATGTTGCAGCTTCTGTTCTCTGCTCTGTAGTTAACGAGGTATCAGGAAGCTGTGTCCAGTCACACCTAAATAGTAAATTTTGTCTAACTCTTCGTATGTCCTCTAACACACTAGAAGCATCCCAGTCCCAAGAAGAAGTTGAAAAGTTCCAGGTAGCATAATCGTTCGGCGGAGCGCCTACGTGCGCGAACGTTAGTGTTGTAGAGTTGAAGTAATGCTCTCTAGCCAAATACCCCATGTCTTCACAGTTGATAGGAAGATTTGAGTCCATTACGTAAACTACTCGCCGGTCGGCTGCAAGATCTAGCCCTTCTTCTGCCGGGTCTGCGTTTGGAAAAACTATTCCTAGTATTTTACCTGTTGAGTGTTGTACTGTTACTATATATCTTAAATTGTTTGCCATTCTTATTACCTTAATGATGTTAGGAGTAGTGGAGGAATTCTTCCACTGGTGCCTGCAGTTGAGCCTCCGGAAAATTCATTTACGACAAGAAACCATATGTTACTTCTATATCTAATACCGCCACTATCCCAATAAAGAGCAGTTCTAAAGTCAGAGCCCACACTTGTCGTCGATGCTTCCGCATATGCATTAGTATTTGTGCTAATATAGGAGTTAGTGGATCCTCGTCCGTCGTAGAACTCTGTTACAAAAAAACTATTATTTGTCTGAACTTTTCTTGAATCAAAAGCAGCAGTACCATCAGACTGAAAAATCTGCAGCCCAAAATCCCCTGCACTGCCTGTAGGGGTTGGGATTCCTTTTGGTTGCTCTGCTACAAAATAATATACTGATACAGGAGCCGTTGTTATACTTACTGCTGTGAATGTGCTAAAATCAGCAACAAAATTTACATTTACTTGCCTAAAATTGTACCCTGTGGCAGTACGTAGAGCAACAATCTCTCTCCCGGGCAAGTGTTTTGCATTTATAAAAACATTGGTGCCTGCAGTACTAAGGGAAGTAGCCGACGTTCCATATCCCGCACTTGTTACAATATAATGAGATAAATTTAAATCTGTACTTGTAACTAAAAATTCTCCTCCAGAGTCTACCCCAGTTATTTCTAAACCAAATGACATTATGCTATCCTATATGCTACTACTCTACCAGGTACGGTGTACTGAGATGAGTTTGTTATAGTAAAATTAGTTGCTGTAGTGCTTACAGATAAGTTTTCTTGATTAGCAAGTGAGATTGCCACCACTTCTATAATAACTTTGGTTGAGTCATTTGCATTCAGACATGCAAGTGTTAAAGTGCCACCACCGCTTAAGGAAAAACTTTGATCAACCTGTAAAGCACTGGTTCTTATGTTTCCAAAAACAGGGGTTATACCATCTACACCATATACTATTAAGCCATGGCTTGCGAGACCTGTTTCTGACCCCGCTACACTTGTGCCGCCCCCTCCGGGACTAGGATCTGTTCCGGTAGTTACAGTAAAACTTTTTGTAAGCGTTCCTACTGTTACATTAGCAGTTTGAGATGTTCCTGTAGAGAAGCTTGCTCGCAGTCTTGGAAAAATATATTGATTATTCGTAATTGTTTTAGGATTACTGGAAAAAGCACTAGATGCAGGTATAGTAGAGCTACTGCTTATAGCAAAATCTGAAACGCCACCACTTATAGTAGCACTTACAGCCACTCCAGGCTCTATTCCTGTGATTTGCGCTTTTGAAACGTAGAAAGCTTGAGTTATCGCATTTGTTACAGTTCCAAAACTAAAGTTATCTGGAGTTAAATCAGCGTCTCTAGTATCAACGCTCCAAAAAGCATTTGCTCCTCCTACTAATACAAACCCGTTAACGCGAGTAGAGAAAGACCCCGAGGATGTCATTTTTACCCATATGTAATGATTAGGCTGCACAAATATAGGGCCTGTGCTAAATGCAGAAGCTGCCGGCTGACTATTAGTAGATGTTGTTGCAATAGTTGCACTATACAGACCTTGAGCTGATACCTGTGTATTAATTCCTGTAATTTGAGCAGAAGCATAGTGCGTAATATTTAAATTACTATTAGTTACATCAGTAAAACTGAAGGAATTTGGAGTAGTATCTGCATTCTCTGTTGTTACAAGAAATGAAGCTGATCTTTGACCTACTTGCATTGTACCACCTGTGGTACTTTCAGGAGTATCAGATGCTCTAACTCGAACGTGAAGATACTGCCCTGAAGTAATAGAATGCGGCTGAGATTGAAAGCTCACACCACTTAAACTACTACTATTTGAAACATCCCACTGCATATCTGGAACACTACCTCTAAAAGTATTTGTAGAGGCCGAGGCTTGCAATGTTCCTGTAAATCCTGTAATTTGTGCAACTCTATAATAGTACTGATTTAAATTTGCGTTTGTCTGCGCTGCAAAGCTAAAAAATGAAGGTAAAGTGTCCTGTGCTCCTGTTGTTATAGTCCACGTATCAGATACTCCATTTACACTTACAGTACCAAATACACTACTATTAAATGAAGGAGATGCAGTCATTTTTACATGTAAGTATTGTCCTGAGACAATATTTTTAGCTGCAGAGGAAAAAGAACCACTAGAAGGAGTTGAATTAGAGTTCGATACTGCAGTTGTTACATTTCCTCCTGTAACTATGGCACTTTCAGTACTGCTAAATCCAAACAGTTGTGCAAAAGAATAATAAGCAGTATTTGGAGTTGCATTTACTCTATCACTAAAAGAAAAGGGATTTGGAACACGGTCGGCCCATTGAAATTGTATTGTTGCACTTCGAGTAGGGCCAGAAGTACCATCTTTGGGATCCTGCTGCACTCCACTTACTGTAAGAGAGAAAGAGCCACTTGCTGCGGGGCCTCTCGCTATTGTAAAGGTAGCGTCAAAGTATGTTGTTACGTCTGTAATAAGGTTTACAGAGGCTTGAGGGCTAATATAATAAGTTCCTACTTCTCCACCATGTTGTGGGTCGCCTGTCCCCTCTATTGCGCCCTCTATCTCTGCTGCTGCTGAACTGCTTAATTCAATTTTCGCCGTACCCGGCCAGGCGTCGGGATATACAAGCTGGGATCCTGATCTTATGGTTACAAGTACTTTGTCATTATCATTATAGCTTAAAACTCCAATATTATTGGTAATACTATAAGTAGTCCCTCCTACAGCAAGACTTATAATGCCTGTACTATACGTTGTCATCAAAAGCCTCTATATTTGCAAATATATCACTATAATCAACAACATTTACTACAGCGCCTTTTGATACTCCCCAGGCTTTGACTCCGGGTACTATATCGGGCCCAATCGGATTTACCTTTTGAGGGTAGAATGCTTCACTATATTTAGTAAATTGTGTATAGTAGTCGGACATCTCCCCCGTCATCTCACTCTTAAAGCCTAGAAAGGCCATCTTTGCAAATTTTGCGCGAAGATTCTGTCCTCTAAAATCTGGATGTATGCCGAAGCCGAATAATGTCGTTTGCCCTAGTAGTGGTATATCCTCTGTTAGTTGCCAGACTGCTCGCTGTCCATTTAAACTCCATACTCTTGAAAGTACCATGCCTTCGTTTACTACTCCTACAGGATGAGGCCGAATTGCAATATCAGCATTATCATAAAGAGAATCTTCGAACATTTCATCAAACCACGGGCGATCTTCCTCTGTTGCTAGGTGGGAAGACCATTCTCCATAAGAAGGTGCATGAATGTGATTAATTTGTTCGGCCGTGTACATTTCTTACCCTCCCGTGGATTAAGCTACAATTATAATAGAAGCAGAATAAAATGTCAAGAAGTTTTTTTGTGTGGAGTTGTATTAACTTATACACCGTTTTACGTTCTTGAAAAACCCCAAAGTCGTACGCGTGGGGGAGCCCCGCGCGGCTTAGAACTTTTTGGTCTATTAACCGCCCCTCTTATAACAAAATGTTCTTGACCCCGCGCGCTAGGTGTGACCTAATAACCAAACTTAATAACGGGCAGGTTGGCACGATTCTTGAATGGGAAAAAGTCGCCTGGTCACTTTTTGGCACGATTCTTGAATGGGAAAAAGTCGCCTGGTCACTTTTTGGCACGATTCTTGAATGGGAAAAAGGCGGCCCATGTCCAACTTTTGTCCAGCTTATAGGCGTTGACTGAATCGCTCAATTTGCTATAATACTCGCACACTAACCAAGGAGACTATTATGTCTAGCTACACTGAAAAAATGATTGCCACCATGAAAGCGGCTGCTCCCTTGAATCTTGCCAAAGCGCAAAAACTTGCCTCGGACTTTGGCGTTAGCCATCGCTCGGTCATTTCAAAAGCCAAAAGCGAAGGCATCGAATATATTGCCGCGACTCGCAAGGCTGCAAGCAAGCCTAGCGGCCCGACCAAGGCTGACATTTTGCGCGGTATCCGCGAGGGGTTGAGCTTAGGCGACCGCGAGGGTGACTTAACCAAAACCGAGCTTGTCGCCATTTTGGAGCACATCGAGTGAAGGCGGCTCGCCTCTTAACAGATTGGTTGGGAGCAGCAGCGTTATGCTGCGCTCCCTTCATAATCGACACGACCGAGGGCAAAGCTCTCGCCATCGTGGGGCTGGCATTGTTGACGTTGCAAGCGTTGCGCGTTTCGTGCTATAATCTGGTTTTCCTAAACATAATCGGCATTGGAGGATACTTATATGCGATTTATTTTTGACCTAGACGGAACGGTTATTGACTCGGCCCATCGCCAAGGCGAATCGCTGGCAGACTGGCGACGGCTCAATACCGTCTCAAATGTTTTGCGTGATTCTCTTTTACCATTGGCCGACAAGATGCGCGGAGCGATTCGGGAAGGG
>Ga0129351_1000081_pt1 | contig 30147 bp, 49 predicted proteins | sample CPBDNA_8_FD_94423 | JGI IMG/M metagenome (GOLD analysis project Ga0129351, IMG submission 94423) | Freshwater to marine salinity gradient microbial communities from Chesapeake Bay, USA - CPBay_Sum_27_0.2_DNA | ecosystem: Environmental > Aquatic > Marine > Coastal | place: USA: Chesapeake Bay... | reverse complement strand
TATTGCAACTCAAGAAGTTGAGGACGCTAAACCAATGTACAAGCAAGTTAATAATGAGAGATTGGAATTTTCACAAGCTGATTATGACCAAGCAATTATTGATAAAGCTAATTCTATGTGGAATGACCAACAGTTTGGTTATATCCAAGCTAGGCAAGAGGCTTATGGTTCAATAGCAGACCAACTTGATATGCAATATTGGGATTCTGTTAATGGAACAACCACTTGGGCAGACCACATAGCACAAGTTAAAGCTGATAATCCAAAACCTGCATAATGAAATTAAAGCTGATTAGAATATCTAGTCAAAGAGATTCTACAAATGGAATACTTTATATAGATGATAAGTTTGCTTGTTACACGTTAGAAGATGAACAAAGAAAAATAAAAGTTAAAGCAGAAACTGCTATTCCTTTAGGTATTTATGAGATAGCATTTAGAAAAACAGGTGGCTTCCATAATAGATACAGCAGTAGGTTTAAAGCAATACATCATGGAATGCTAGAACTACAAAATGTTCCTGACTTTGAGTACATACTTATTCATTGTGGAAACACAGATGAACATACAGCAGGTTGTATTTTAGTTGGAGATAGTCAAGAAAATAATGAATTAATGCCTGACGGATTTATTGGAAAATCTACACAAGCATATAAAAGAATCTATCCTTTAATAGCAAGTGCATTGTTAAATAATGAAAAAGTTACTATAGAAATCATTGACTTAGCTGAATTGAAAAAAGGATTAAATGGTGTACTATCTAATAAGAGTGGACCAGATTATATAAATGGTCAAAAAGTTTGGAAAAAATTAGCTGAAATCAACGGAACACTAATAGATATTCAAGCTAGTTTAGAAGATAGGAATATAATATGACCGATTGGAAAAGTTGGGCAACAAAAGTAGGAATCAGAACACTGCGTACTTTTATACAAGCATTTTTAGGTGTTCTAGTTGCTAGTGGTACAGGCATGATTGAAGTTGATGTTTTACATAATGCATTGATTGCAGGACTTGTCGCAGGTGTTACTGCAATACAAAATGGCTTAGAGGAGTGGACACCTAGTAACAAAGGATAGTCTGCGTGAAAATAGATATAAATAAATTAATCCCTGTAATGATTAGTGCTTTAATAGGTGCATTTGGTTGGGCATTTAATTCAATAGAAGATATTAAGATACATCAAAAATCATGTGATGATATGGTAATAGAAATGAATCAGGAATTAGATATGCTAGAAGCGAACTTTACTGATTTATTATTTAAGCTAGGTGGATAATGTGTAATGTAAAACAAAATGAGGACGGCTCTTTCGTACAAATCTGTAATTGTGAATATGGAAGTGAACATTGTAAGGAAAACTAATGATGACAGAAAAAGAAAACTATTCACAAAAGGAGATGATAAATATGGTAATGAAAGACATTGAAAAAATTTTAAACAAACTAGACAATTTACAACATGAAATAAACACAAGACCAACTAGAGCAGAAATCTATGGTTGGATTATTGCAGGAATATCAATAGCAACACTTATTACAGTTTTAATGTAAAACATACAACATTAATTTTTACAGCACTAAACTAATTACATGAAAGAAAAAGACGCAAAGTCTTTAATAAATAAAAGGCAAGACGTTGCACACAACGAAGAACTAGGCAACAACTTTTATCCTAGTGGTTGGCAACCTAATGTTTCTTTTGATGAATCAACAAAACTAGGAGAGATTACACACGTACAAGCAGAGTCGAATACATTTAAGTACAATACCTTACTAAAAGATTGGGGATTTAATCCTGATGAATTTTACATAGACCAAGATACAGTTAAGTTTTCAACATGGAATGCACAAAAAAAAGGTGGAAGCATTGTTGATATGTACGCATTCAAAGCAATTATTAAAAGAAAAAATCCTAATCACGATAAATACTTTGAACAGTTACAGAAAGAAATCAGAAACAAGAAACCAATTAAACATAAAACAGGTGGAGATACTAGCTTTTTTTTCTTTATGAGTGATTGGCAGTTAGGAAAGAAAGACTTAGGTAGCATAGAAACTGTTAAATTAATAAGACGTGGAATCATTAATGGAAAACAACAGATAAAAGATTTAGCAAGAAACAATATAGAAGTCAAAGATATTTACTTGATTGGACTTGGAGATTTAATTGAAAACTGTTTTGGCTTCTACGCACATCAACCATTTAATATTGAGTTATCTAAAACAGAACAAGAACATTTAACAAGAGTTATGATTTTAGAAATCTTAGACGCATTTTTACCACTAGCTGAAAACATTTATTTAGGTGGAGTTCCGGGAAACCATGGAGAAAACAGAGCAGGTAAAGGAGAGATAACTACTACTAGATTAGACAATGCAGATACAGAAGCAATACAAATAGTTGGAGAAATAATACATGGCAGAGAAAGATATGAACACGTCAAAGTTGTTGTACCAAATGATTACCATTTAGTATTGCCTATCTATGACAAAAGAATAGCATTCACGCATGGACACATGACAGCAGGTGGTGGAGATATTTGGACAAAGATAGAGAAGTGGTGGAAAGGTCAAATGTATGGTTGGTTACCTAGTGGAAGTGCTGAGTATTTAGTAACAGGACACTATCATCACTTTAGAGCAGTAGAACAATTAGGAAGAACATGGTTTCAAGCACCGAGCTTGGACCAATCAAATGAGTTTAGAGCAAGAACAGGCAACGCAACAAGAAATGGAACACTTAGTTTTACTATTGATAAGTATGGTTGGGATAACCTAAAAATTTTATAAATACAAGCAATAAACACATAAACCATTTACCATTATGAGTGAGGTCTTTATGGCTAAAAAAATAGTAGGTATAGATAATAGTGTATGGGGCAAACCTATGCTGATTACAAAAGATGACTTAGGCAATCTAGGATTTGAATTGTTACAGCAAGGGATTGTGAGGTTTGATAGTGATAGGACTACTACTGCAAGTAGCGTGTCTGATTCCACAACCACTAACTCCTGAAACACTAAGCGACTATCAAAGTTGCAGAGTTGCCAATAGGCAAGTTAGTTACGTGTCGAATTGGGCACCTTTAGTACAGGAATACTTTGAAGAAGAAGATGTACATAAAGCATTAAGAGTTATTTATTGTGAATCATCAGGAATACCAACAGCATATAATCAAAACAAAAATGGAAGTAATGACGCAGGTTTGTTTCAGTTCAATAACAGAACATGGGATTGGCTAAAACCAAAACTCAATATTAAAAAATCAAGATATGACGCTGAAACTAATATAGCTGTTGCTTCATGGCTTGTTTATAATGATAGTTGGAAACATTGGAACGCAAGTAAGGAATGTTGGAATGAGTAAATACAAAGTACGTTATGCAGTTATGTCGCATAGCAGAGAAGCTAATGTTCCATTAATGCAAGATTTAACAGATAAAAATTTATATTGGTATGTTCCAAAATCACAAGTGCAAAGATACAAAGACGCAGGTGCTAGATATGTTGTAGGTGTAACGGAAGAAAAAGTAATGCCTATGAAAGTGCAACAACAAAACAAAGCATTGTTAGACGCACATAGAGTAGGTGCATATTTAGTTATGTTAGATGATGACACAGAATCATTTGAAGAATTAACATACAAAGATAGCAAAAGTGCAAAGAAGCGTAGTGTTCCTATGGACTATGTTACTTATAAAGTAATTATGGAACTTGCTGAAAGTCCATATTATTTAGCAGGTATTAGCAGAAATCAAAATCCATTTTTTAATAACTTCAAAACTAACAATGCTTGTATGATACATGGACAATACAGAATATTTAAACCTGTAAAAAATGTTAAAGATTTAATATTATCTGATGAAAGTCAAAATGAGTGGAAGCGAATAAGCAGTTTAGAAGATATTGATATGTCTATTGCACACATGTATTTTCATAAAGGAGTTGTAAGAGTTGAAAGTTTATGGGCAATTACACCACCTAGTTACTATCTCAATGTAGGAATGCATGGTGGTTACAATGGAGATGACGAAGATGAAGTACAAGCAAATCACGAAAAACGTATAGAAACATTTTGTTCTGATATGTATATGTTATTCACAAAGTGGAGTGATTGTGAAAATGATATTTTAGGTAATGGTTGGGATATAAAAAAAGGCAAGACCATGCAAGAAAACAAAATCAAAATACCATGGAGAAGATTAGGTAATAAAGGATTTGCAAAAAATATAAAATACGCAACAAGAAACAAATATAATCCTATAATACATAACAAGTACAAAACAATGTAACCAAAGGAGATGTATGTCTGAACGTATAGATAAACTTGAATTTGAACAAGTAGATATAAATTCACTAAGTGAATATCCTGATAATCCAAGAATTGGAGATGTAGATAAGATTGCTGAATCTCTTGAAACTAATGGACAGTACAGACCAATAGTTGTTAATAAAAGAAACAATCAAATACTTGCAGGTAATCATACTTGGAAAGCAGCTAAACAAATAGGTTGGGATACAATCTATGTTTCATTTGTAGATGTTGATGATGATACTGCTAAAAAGATAGTTCTTGTTGATAACAGAGTTAATGATTTAGCAGAATACAATGCAGAAACTATGTCAAAAATGCTTAATGAACTTATGGATTTAGGAGAGCTTATTGGTACAGGTTTTAATGCTGATGAAGTTGATGATATGTTATCTTCATTTGACGCAATAAGTGAAACTGAATTTGAGGAGTTTCAAGGTGGCTACGCAATGTCTGATGAAGAAATTGAAGAAGTCAAAGAAAGACGTAAAGAAAATAAACGTATTGAAGATGGCGACAGGTTTCATGATATCTTGTTGTATTTTAAGACAGAGGAGTACAACGAATATAAAGAAATGATTAATGCTTTAGCTGAACATTTTACAACTAACTTAACTGACGCTTGTTTACAATCAGTAAGATACGCATACGAAAATCTTGTTGAAAAAAAAAATGAGTAAATGGAAAAAATCAAGTTCTGTATTCCTAGCTATCAAAGACCTAATAAACAAGCAACTTTAGAATACTTAGTTAAATTAGGTTATAAAAAAAATGAAATATTTATTTATGTTCAAGAAGAAATTGATGAATATTTATACAAATATAATTGGAATGATTTAGCAAATATAATCTACAAACCTGCTTATAACATAGGTAGTGCAAGAAACAATATTTTAGATGATTTAGATATTGGCGAACAAGCAATAATGCTAGATGATGACGTTAGGCATATTAAATATTTAAGAGATTCAAAATTATATACAATACAAAGCAGAGAACAACTAGATAAAATTATTGATACCGGTTTTACTGAAGCAGAAAAATACAATGCAAAACTATGGGGATTTAATACGTACTCTACACCAATGTTTATGTGTGGTCGTTGGGAAAAAGAATTACAGAACATGATATATGTATGGTTTGGAATAATTAATTCAGGAATAAAGGTAGATGTTAAGCAACAAGTATTTGATGATGATGATTATGTAATTAGACATTTGTTTGAGGGACATAAAGTTTTACGATATAACAGATATTGTTTAGGACATACTATGGCTAGTGTTGGTACAGAAATGGCTAGGCAAAGAAACAATCAAGAATATTTTGATAGTCAATTAGATTACATGAAACAAAAGTATGGAGATTTTATTTATTTGTATCATCATAAAACATACAAAAGAAACTATCCTAAATTACAGAAAGACTTTGTTAAAAAAGGATTGATTAAAGATAAGAGGATTGAGCAATACAAATGAACATATACATACCGACTCTAGGCAGGACAGAAAAACAAATAACATTAAGTAATCTACCAACTAACTTGTATGACCAAACATACTTAGTATGTGTAGAAAATGAAGCAGACTCTCTTAAAAAGTATGGTGTTAAATTATTAGTTACGCCACCTGAAGTTAAAGGTATTGGACCAACAAGACAATACGTTATAGATAATACAAAAGATAAACACATATTGTTCTTAGATGATGATTTAAAATTTTACAAAAGATATAAAGATAAAAAATTAAAGAAAGCTACACCTGAACAGTTTAATCAATTACATACGTGGATAAATTGGACACTTGAAATGGGATATCCAATGGTTGGTGTTTCAGCACAAGCAGGTAACAATAGATACGATATGAATTTTGCTTACTTGCAGAGAATGTTTACAGTTTATGGATTAAACACAGAGTTTCTAAAAGAAAGAAATATTAGATTTGATGAAATGCCTTTAATGGAAGATTTTAATGTTGCACTAAAAGTAATTAGGAATGGTTACAAAACAATAACAAATACAGAATGGGCACACACACAATCTAATAGTAATGCTTCAGGTGGTTGTTCTACCTATAGAGATTTTGAACTTCAAAAGAAATCTGCATTTATGTTAATGGAGAAACACTATCCTTATGTTAAAGTAGTTAAAAAGAAAGCAAAGTCTTGGGAAAACATGGAAGAAAGATATGATGTGCGTGTTTATTGGAAGAAAGCGTACATTGAGGGTACATATTAGCCATATAAGACGTTTATTTTATTGACGTGCAACGTTGTACCACGCTGACACTACCATATCTTAAATGGTCTTAAACGTTCTCTCAGGGATATATTGTAGAAAAGAGGAGTAATAGACGTGCAAAAATTGATAGATATACTTAAAGATATAGATATAAGCAAATATTCACAAGATGAGTACAGAAACATTGTTCAAGAAATATTTGAAGTTTGGTATAATGAAAGAATCAACAAAGTATTAGACAAAGTTGGTTGGAGAGATTTTGGAGGTAGTGGTTGATTGACATAAGATTAAGAAGCAAAGTTAGTCAAGAAGAACTGAAACAAAAAATAGGTAAGATACTTACTGAAGAAGATTACAATTTAGTTATTCATAAAGACACAACATTACGTGGTCCAAATGGAGAACTCATTGGTGTTTTTCAAAAAGGGATTATTCCTGAAGATATTATGGAACAAACATATCCTACATTACATGAACTCAAAGCGTTGCAATCTAACAACAGAGGATATGCTAGTGGATTACCTAGAATAAAAAGAGGAAGTAGTGGAAGAACTGATACTGCTAAACCAATATCATCAGCAGTTGTAGGAAGCATGGATAAAGCAGGTCCAAGACAGTATTGCAGATTAACTGCTTTTAGTGGTAAGCAAACAAAAGAGTATGAAAAATTGTTTCCTTTATTTGTTTTTATTGGAGAACAGATGAAGAAAGTAGCACCTCAAAGGTGGCAGAATCAAATGGACATGGTTGATAAAACACATAAAGATTGGGTAATACCTAACACACCATTTACAACAATTACTGTAAATAACAGTTATCCAACAGGAGTGCATACTGATAAAGGAGATTTAGATGAGGGGATATCAACATTAGCTTGTATTAAACGTGGCGATATGCAAGGTGGTTATTTAGTGCTTCCTGAATACAGAGTCGCATTCAAAATGGACCATGGGGATTTATTAGTTTTTGACGCTCATCAATGGCATGGTAATACTGTACTTGAAGCTAATTCAGATGACGCAGAAAGAATAAGTGTTGTATGCTACTACCGAACAAAAATGGCTGAGTGTGGAAGTATGGTAGAAGAATACGAAACAATGATAAGTAAAGGAGAATCAAAGTTAGCTAAATGAGTGCACAAATCAAACCTACAGGACACGTAGAGTGGGACGCTGAAAATGAAACATTTGAAGAATACAAAGTAAGACGTTCAGCAGGTCGTTCAGGTATAGGGCAATCTAACTCTCAAAAAAATATGGCAGGTAAATGTACAGTTACCAATAAAATCAAAACTAAATGTGATTGCAGAACTTGTATCAATAGACGCAATCGTTCTAAAGGTAGGAGAAAACAAAATCAAGCACGTAAGTTATTAAAAATTCCTAACAATAGGTTTCATGGTGCAGACGCACATGAAGAAAATTGGAATACAGGATTACGTGTTGAAGTTAAAGCAGGTAAGCAAGTTGAGGGATTAAGTAAAGTGTTTTATAAGTCAAAGAAACAAAGTGATTTATCTCATCAATCTTTTGGTGGAAGTAGCAAACCATTTGTACAAATGAGTATGCCTGATAATTCAAGTAAAGGGATTATAAGTTTTGAAACAGACGATATTGAAAATGTCTGCGTTGAGATACTGAAAAATTTTGGTTATGATTTTGGCGATAGTTGAGTGTTAAACTAGCCGAAAGGTAGCCGTTCAAGATTCTCTCTTGACTCTATTCCCAACCATGCCTTTACGATTTATACTATTTCTTTACAGTAACTTCGTGTCCACAAAATTGACATTTCTCAATCACGTCTAAGTCTATCATAACATGACCTTGAACTGTACAATCTCTAGGAACAGGTGGTTTGTTGTCCTCGTACATTTTACCTAGTCTTGCCCAATGTTTAGCAAGTGCGTAAGGTGTGAACGTAACATCTTTCCATAGTCTTTGGTAAATTTCTGCACGTTCATATACTTCTTCAACTGTAGCTAGTGATTCTTTTAATTCCTTAGCTACTTTGTTCCAACCATTCTGTTCTGTTTTAGTGCTTGGTACGTATTCCATTACTTCACACAATGCTTCATATAATTCATAGTGCTTCCCTTTATTACTATGGTTATATGACTTTAGTTTGTAGTCCTCATGTGAACTCCCCTGTAGGTCATCATTGACTTGGGGTAGCTCATACATGAATGGTGGAATGCGTATAAGAGTATAAAGATTTGAAGTCTGTTCTTTGGTAGCAGGATTATATCTCTGCTCAACATGAATAGCTCTATGTTCTTTTAGTTCTCTTAAAGCACGTTTTACTGTAGAATCAGAAGTATGCATACGTTTAGCTATAGTTTTGATACTTGGATAGCAAGTGTTATCTTCCTTATCTGCGTATCTACTTAGTACTGCATACAACCTAACAGCTTGTGCCGAAACAGGTAAATCAATTATCCATTCCGGCACTATGCTGAAGTACAAATCACTACTGATTTTGTCTGACTCTGTTCCCATTTTAAAATGGTGCTTCGTCAGGTTGTATATCCTCTATAGGTCTAGCCATTTTTTCTAGCTCCTCTTTTGACGCACTATTTGAATCAGGTGCTTCTTTTAATTTTTCAATCATTGCAGAAGCAACAGTCTGCGTCATCTCTCCGTCCAACATATCAAGATATGCTTTACGTTGGTCATTAGGTAATTTACTAATTAGTGATTCCAAATAATCTAAGGATTTTTCACTAGCTAGTTTTTTACCACCACCACTACTCTTGTTGTATGTTGGTTTATCACTGGACCAAGTACGTTTAACAGGTGTTCCTTTGAACTCTGCTGTTCCGTAGCTTGACCATATCGCAGTAGTAAATTCATTAGTAGTATCTAAGATTTCTTCAACAGCAATTTTACCTGCTACTGCTAAATCAATAGCACCTTTGAATGCTACTTGCGAAACAATGAGTTTGTCTTTATTACTCAATGTCTATGCCTTTCTCTTCTGCACAGCTTATACAAACTGCGACTTCACTTATGTTATTTTTTTTATCTACTTCTACATACACCATTTCTTCAGGTTCGAACATAGGACTAACTATCTTCAAGCAGAAGTAACATTTATCAACTCTAGCCATTAAACTAACCGAAGCTGACTATCTTTTTTTTCGTCATCAGGTTTAGAAACAAGATAGAACAAGAAGTGTCCCTGTTCTTTGCCTTGAACTGTAGCAATATCCCAATTATCATCATGGCGTAAGTTATGAATTACTGCACCAAATCTAGTACAACGTAAATCGAAAACAAACTCGCCATTTGATATAGGTTTATCGTTTCTATACTTGATTAATACATACTTAATTAATTCAGTTTTGTTACTGACATAAGCAGGTATGATATCTCCTCTAAAAGAAGTAACTAGATTAGCTTTAATCTTTTTATCTCTTTTAATGGATTTTATTATGTTTTCCTGTTCCTTTGTAGGAACATATCTTTCTTCAGACATTACTGTCCTTTCTTTAATTTGCTTCGCATTTTTTTATCTTGCAAAGACTTGTACCATGTATCGTTAGCTATCCAATGTTCGATAACATCAGAGTACCAAACAGGACTGTTGCTTAGATACATTGTAGGTTGGGGCAACTTGCCACGATGAATCCACACACGTAGCAAGTTTGCCTCTATTCCTAATCGGTTAGCAATGTCTTTAGTAGATAAGATACTACCGATATTCATGTTTCTCCTAACCAACCAACAATGACATAGCATTGTTAGTTTTGTATTGTGCGTTATCAAGAACTTGTCGAACTTGTGAATATGCACGTTGTTCAGCAGTTTTGATACCACGTTTTTTCATCTCCCATATTTCATAAGAGTTGATTGCTTGGATTAATCCCCAAGCAGTACCTGTGTGCTTCTCTTGGTTGTATGTATTAACAACACTTTGCACAACTTCTTTATTTTTTTCTAATTGCTTATTGTAAGAATCCCACTCACTATCATCAGCATTTGCTTTTGGTTTTGGTACACCATGTACAATACCGATTTTGTATTTGTTTTCATCTATCCAATCAGCACCATTAACAACATCTTGTTGAATTAGTTTCTCAACTTCTTCACTAAATGTGTCATAATACTTATCAGCAAATCCAAGAACTTTACGTGCTTCATCAATTTTTCCATTGATAGAAGATGTATGTCTTATGCTGAATGTATCAGTCGCATTTTTTATAGCAAGACGTAACGTGTTTTGACACCATATTCTTACAGGTGTTATCAATACTTTGAATGCAGAGCTGCCGTCATGAGTATTGTATAGTGTTACGTATGGTCTAACATTGTCTGATATAGGAAGAACTTTTGATAGTTCTAACTGAATCCAAGTCAATGCACCATTGTTGAATGTTCCTGCTTTAGCATATCTTGCTTCATCAGAATCAACTAAAGTATCAAGAAACTCGAATGCTTGTACATTCTGTACTACATGATACCTATTGCCTACAACACCAAGTACAGTTTCTGTATCTGTTCTTACTGTTGCGAATTTATCATAAACAGGTATTGTTGTAAACAAATCGCTAGTTGTTAGCAATGGTCGTTTCTCTACTGTAAAGTTCATCTCAGCATTAGTGAGTGCTTCTTCAATAGTAGGTACATTACCTGTGTCGTTACTTAGTTTGCTAAAAGCGTCGCTTTTAACTGTTGAATTATCCATTAGATAACTCCTTTCTTTGTTATTTTCTTTTAGTGTTAAGCATTGTGCCTAACTAAGAAGCCACGTTTTGAATGTTAAATATAATCGGCATGAATGCCTAGAACATGACTTCTTAGCTAGACACTAAGTCTAGCTACCTGTTGGGTGTTACTTTGTATTTTTAAGTAACTGTTGATGAGATTTGGTTTGTATAGTAGCGTTCTTGAGTAGAGAAGTAAGTGCTTGGTTATTCTCACTACAAGTCGCTGATATATCTTCTATGGTTGCAGTATGACTATCAAGTATTTTAATAGTCTTTGACAAAGCCATAGTCTGTATTTCGCTAGTTCGCTTTAGTCGTTGTTCTAGTTTTTCAAAATCACGCATTAAACGTGTTTGCATAATGAAAACAAGAACATTAACCAAGAGAATCGTAGGTAGCAACAGTTCCATTAGTATCTCCTTTCTTTACTATATTTCTTCCAATAAGTTCTATATCGGAACAGCCGTCAAATGTAGCATTTCCCCATGCAACATTTTCTGCTTCTTCTAATCCGTCATTTGTTTTAACAGTATATAAGTTCTTGTAACCGAACCTACTCGTACCTAAAAACAAATAAACAAACATATAGTTATTGTTAAACAATTTAACAACAACATAAGCTACACATACACATATAGCCATAGCTAATAACATGTAGTATGCAACAAACAATATACCAATATCGTTATTCATTTTTTATCCTTTTCTAGTTTTTCTATTCTTTTTTTGTTTTCAGCTTTAATTTCCATACGTCTTAGTTCAATATGAACACGCACTTTATCTAACTGATTTTCGTAATCAAGATGATTAATCATCTGTTTGATATTGTCCATGATTGAGTGTTGTGCCATTACCTATATCCCCAAACATTTATCCAATGGTTTAATTGGTTATAGCATTCTCTGATTACAGAACTCACTCCACGAACAATGTAAAGGTGTTCGCATTTGCCTAAACGATTGCACTCAGTAATGTGTACATGCTTAGAACAACCATGCTCAAACATATTTAACTTCTGCAAATCAAGATAGTAGTTACCATACTTTTTCTGCAACTGTTTAATAGTCATACCTTTACTCATTAGTTTTTCTCTGTATGACATTTCGTCCTTTCTTTATTGGTGTTTATAAGCACCATAGAAGCCACACAAGATGTGAAGAAAGCAATCACGGAGGGTTTTGCTTTATGGTTTAAAACACTTCACACATGGTCTTATTTCGCTTGTATGACTTCTAACTACTTACTTATTTTTTATTGTTGAATACAAGAACTCGTTTCTTGTTTGTTCTAGCACGTTTTATTGATTTATTATCTTCAATAAATTTAGCTAGTTCTTCAAACTGTTCTACAGTAAATAATATGCTGACTGCAGGATAAATTCCATGCCTAGAATTATCAAATGCTAGTTCTATGCATTTACTTTTGTCTAATGTCTTGCCTGATTTAAGAACAGCAGAATATACATTTTCTGTTCCTGAATTAAGCTGAACATTTACTTTACTTATTAGCGACATAATCACTCCTTTCTAGTGTATAAACAATTCCCAAATCAATCTATAACGCAATCCTTTAGCGTTATAAGATTGCCAATTTTCAGGCATAGCGATTTTGGAATCATATTTCTTTTGGTATGTTGCAACCACTGGTCCATTTACTTTTAGTACGACATCAAAAATAACATCTCCATTCTCGTCAAAAGATACAGTTAAGTGTCTTATGATTTCATCATCATTTCTATTAGGATATGTTGCTGTTACCAACACACTTCTGTCTTTGACCAAGTATTGTTTAATGGTATCGTTCATATTTTGATATTGTTTCCAATAAGTGATTTGCACTTTATGTTTAGCACCACCCATATCAAAAGTAGGACTATCTGGCAATCTAAGAGATTCAGCAGGTGCAGTTGTCCATTCAGGATTTTCTACACCTAAATGCTCATTAAAATAATAAGCAATATCATCTTTGATTTGATTAAATATCTTTTCTTTCATTTTTTACCTCTTTCTTTTAGTTAGTGATACTTTTATAAGTATCTATCTGCACACCATAAGATGTGCAGTTAGATAGTTACTTACTATCGGTATTGTGTTCTGAATGTTCGCACTCTCCAGATTCACAAAGTTGTGCTAGATATTTTTGCAAGTCAGCATTGTACCAACTACTCATACACAACTCCTTTCTGTTTTTAAGTTTGGCAGTTTTGATTTGTCGTTGCTACATAAGTAGCTATCTGCCTACACCATAAGATATAGGCAGTTAGATAATTACTCAGCAATCATTTCTTTTATAATTGCGATGTCTGAAATTAGCTCGTTGATTTCTTTTCTTACTTTGATTCTTTTCTTAGCAAGTTTCATTTCTTCAACATTGTTTGGGTCAAGTCTGCCCATACCTACTTCATTAAGCCATGCTTGTTTTTTAACTAGCTTTGCTTCTTTTGTAGCAAGTACTTGTGTTAATTCGTTCATTGTTTTCTCTCTTTCTTTTTGTATGCTACTTATGTAGCTATCTACACACCAACGCTGATGTGTAGTTAGCTAATTACTTAGCTTGTAATTGTTCCAATCTATCTTGGATTTTTTCACGAACATTTTCTAGTGAGTTATGAACACGATTAGCTTCTCGAACTAAAGCCATTCTCTCTCCTATAAAATGTCCTGATTTATTTCTCATTTTTGATTGCTTTGAAGTTAAGGCAAGAAACTCTTGCTTCAAGTTCTTTTCAATCTCTCTTAGTTCTTCTAATGTAAACATTAGCAGTACTCCTTTCTATATCTATCAGCACACCATTGTGAACAGCAGTACCATGTTGTTTTCTCAACTGTACCACTTGGGTAAGTGATTTTATCAACAACACCATACATTAATTGTTTTGGTTTAAGTAATCCTGTTGCTTCATAAGCACAATTAGAGATTTGGTCCATTTTCCAATATTCTGCATTTGCTCTTTCATCGCAAGTACATGCATATCTGATATATCCTGAATCTGTAAATATATCGTTTCCTTGTGTAAAGTGGTAAGCAAGTGGACATGATATCCAATGTTTTACTTTATCTCCTGTTCTAGTAGGAACTTGTACTGTTTTTTCTCTGAATGCCATTTTGACATCTCCTTTCAATTAGTAAGTAGTGAAGTCTGATTGACTTCTGTGTAGGCACACCATTTAGTATGCCTACCTAGAAATAATCAGAAAGTTTTGACTAACACTATTTTGTTCGTGCCATTGCTTACTGCTTGTATGTTAGTGAGTAAGATACTATCTCAGCACAATCGCTTAGCAGGTGGACCAACTGCACGTAGTTGCTTGTTCGACTAGACACTGCAGGTTTGTAGAAATGATTACCTAACTGCCTACTCAATGCCGACAAGCACGTGTGAACACCATTGCACTATGCTGAGAATTTTAGCCATTTTTTCCACTTTGCATGTGGGGTTTGCAGAGACCTGATATGTACAGGTGCACCTGTTGGGAGTATCATGGTGGGAAGAGCACCAACAACAACATGGTGTTGTGGTCAGTGGCTTTATTTATATTTAACATACAACCATTATATTATTGTAATAAAATATTACAAAGTTATTTAGAAAATTTCTTAAGAAAGACGTTCTGTAAGCGACCTATATTACGAGGTATTAGAGAGTGCCAAAAAAAAACAAAAAAAATCTTTCATTTTGGCTCAATTTTGACCTCAAAAAGACGTTAGAACTTTTGTTTTGCTGTATGCTTAAATCATGGACAATAATGAAACAGACAATAAAATTCGCCATAAATTCCAAGATGAATCAGTATGGCAAAGACTTAACCAAGCAATAAGTGTTGGTGCATATATTGAGGACGCTTGTGTATTCGCAGGAATAAGCAGTAGGCAATATCGCAGGTGGAGAGATTTAGCAGAACAAGGAATACAACCATACGCTGATAGGTGGAAAGATATTAACCAATCAGAAGCACAATCCGTTATTAGAAACCTTATTAACATACAGAACTCTGCAAACAATGGAAGTTGGCAGGCAAGTGCTTGGATATTAGAACGTAAATATCCTGAAAGATTTGGACGCAGGGATTACTTAGCATTACAACAACAATCAAATGACTTTGATGTTATCCTACATTGGTCTGACGGAAATCAGTTTATTGAGGGAGAAGAAGTTGCTTCCGAAATGTCCGATAAAAAAAAGGAAAAAGAAGATGAGTGAAGAAGAAGTCAATGCAATATTTGCACAAATCATTGATGATAACTTTGAATACATTGCACCACCACCACAAGATATGATGTTCGGTGCTTATCTAGTTGTACCAACAGAATCAGACATATTTGATTTACTAATTGCTATTTTAATGAACACAGAGGACGGCGATTATGGAATCCAACCTTAGAGAAGTAACAGGCAAAATACCATACAAAGTATTGTTGCCTACTTTACATAGTGGTCAGCTTGGTGTAGCTAGTAGTTCAGCAAGATTTAAGGTATTGGTTGCAGGACGTAGGTGGGGAAAAACAAGATTAGGTGTATGGTTGTGTATTGCTAAAGCTATGCAGGGCAAGAAAACATGGTGGGTTGCACCAACATACAGTATGGCTAATGAGGGTTGGAAAGAAATAAGAACACTAGGCAAAGATTATGGTGTAACAATCAAAGAGGGAGATAAAACTTTATACACGCCAACAGGTGGTTATGTAACTGTAAGAACAGCAGATAATCCTGATAGATTAAGAGGTGCAGGTCTTGACTTTATTGTGCTTGATGAGTGTGCCTATATTAAAGAAGCTACTTGGAAAGAAGTACTACGTCCTACACTAACTGAACGTCAAGGTGGTGCATTGTTTATCTCAACTCCTAAGGGATATAATTGGTTTCAAAGGTTGTATGATGAAGCAGAAAATCAAGAAGATTGGGAACGTTGGCAACTATCAACATACACTAATCCATTTGTTCCACATGAAGAATTAGAGATTGCTAAGCAAGAAGTAGGTAGTTTCTTATTTAGTCAAGAATACTTAGCTGAATTTGTAGAAGCTAAAGGTGGTCTTATACATCCTGAATATTTTAGGTATTATAAAGAATCAAGCATTGTTGATTATAATGAAGAGGGAAACGAGGAAGAATATGGAACGTTGGTTTTTAATGACAAGACGATACGTCAAGATGACTTGCAGATTATTACAACAGTGGACTTGGCAACTTCGACAAAAGAGTCTGCTGACTATACAGTCGTCTGCACTATCGGACTATCCAAAGATAATGAAATTTTTGTATTGGATATTACAAGAAGAAGAATAGAAGCACCAAAGATTATAGAACTGCTTGAAAACATTTATGAGAAGTATAGACCAAGTATCATAGGTGTAGAACGTGCAGGATATCAGTTAGCATTCATTCAAATACTAAGAACACAAACAGGATTACCAATTAGAGAGTTACGTGCTGATAAAGATAAACTATCACGTGCCTTACCTTTAACTGCTAAAATGGAAAGTGGACAAGTGTTCTTCAGGAAAAATGCAGATTGGTACTCTGAATTAGAGAAAGAACTGCTACAATTTCCTGCAGGAGAACATGATGACCAAGTGGACGCATTGGCTTATGCAGTTTTACAGACAGCAAGAAAGCAGGAGTATATTGCTTATTAAAGAACACATAGAGGATTGCTCAAGGTGGAGTGTTCCTTTGGGTGTGTTCAGCATTCCACCTAGGGCATAGATTGGACCATAATGGCAGAACAACGTAGTTTTATAGATAGAATATTAAATCGTGGTGTAACTTACCAAGATGAAAGAAAAAGATATAACTTCTTTAGAGATGATGATTTTTTATACAATGCTAATTCATTTATTCAAGGTTGGAATACAGACGCAGGTAAGTTTGATGTAAAGTCAATAGGTAATGGCTCATCTAACAGCGTAGTCGTTGCTTGTCTAAACTTATTAGGTATATCATTTAGTGAAGCTCATCTTACAGTTTATGATATGCAACAAGATGAAACATATAAAATAAACAACCACCCATTTGCATTGTTAATGCGTAGACCTAATCCATTTATGTCAGGAGATTTAATTCAGCAATATATCATTAATGCTATGCACGTATCAGGAGACGCATATTTATTAAAGCAAAGAAATGAAGCAGGAGAATTGATTGCACTATATCCTTTAATGCCAGAAAGAGTTGCACCTAAAGGAAATGATGATGAACTAATTACACATTACGAATATGAAATCAAGAATAAAACTGTACTGATACAACAACAAGACTTAGTACATCTAAGAATGGGATTAAATCCAACAGACCATAAAAGAGGATTTAGTCCTTTACGTTCTGTACTCAGAGAAATCTACGGAGATGAATCAGCAGGTCAAATGGCTACTGCTCTTTTAGCAAACAGTGGTGTTCCTAGTGTGATGATTACTCCTAAGGATAGTATTGGACCAACACCTGATGAAGCAGAACAAATAGCAAGAACATATCAACAAAAAGTAAGTGGAAGCAAAAAAGGAATGCCTTTGGTTATGTCAGGAAGTATGGACGTAAAGAAAATGGCTTTTAGTCCTACAGAGTTAGACATAGGAACACTTAGACATGTACCTGAACAAAGAATATCAGCTGTACTTGGTGTTCCTGCAATCTTAGCAGGATTAGGTGCAGGATTAGAGAATGCTACTTATTCAAATGCTAAAGAACTTAGAGAATTTTTTACTGAACAAAAACTCATACCTCTTTGGAAAATGGTTGGAGAAGAAATGACACAACAAGTATTACTTAGAGATTATGAATCAGAGAAAGGTATGTATGCAGAATATGACTTTTCATCAGTAAGGGCATTGCAACAAGATTTAGACGCAACATACAATCGTATGAATGTTGGTGTTCAAGGTGGTTGGATAACTGTTGCAGAAGCAAGAGAATACGCAGGATTACCTTATGATGAAAAACTAAATTATTACTATATGCCTAACAATGCACACGTAATGTATGCAGATGAAATACAAGAATCACATAGTAACGAAATGAATTATGAAGCACCTGTTACAGAAGATGATGAAGAACAAAAAAACATTGAGGGCAAGATTATCATGAAACAAGATGATAACTATTGTGTGTTTAGTGAAACAGGTAAGAAGCTAGGTTGTTATCCAACTAGAGAACAGGCAGAGGAAAGATTAAGGCAAATAGAAAGATTTAGTTAATGGGCAAGTATGATGACTTAAACTTCACTATACCTAAAGGTGCTAAAGAAGAAGCAAAAAGAGGATTAGAGTGGAGAAAAGAATATGGTCGTGGTGGAACTAACGTAGGATTAAACTCTGCAAGATATATTTTAAATAATACAACTGCTGGACCAGAGAAAGTAAGACACATAGCTAAATACTTCCCTAGACATGAAGTGGACAAGCAAGGTCAAGGTTGGTCGCCAAGTGATGACGGCTATCCAAGTAATGGTAGAATAGCTTGGGCTCTATGGGGTGGAGAAGCAGGAAAAACTTGGTCGCAGAAGTTAGTTCGTGCTATGAACAAGAGAGATGAGAAACAAGAAACAGCTATAGAGTTAGTCAAAAGAAGAAACAAACTCAGAGAAGAAACATGGGATTTTAGAACAAACAGATTTAGAAGTCCTGAAGTTAAAGAACTGTTAGAGAAGAATCACTTTGCATTACAAGATAGTTGGATATTTGCATTTAACAGACTTTACGTAGATTTACTAAATAAACAAAACAGAGGAATACAAGAACAAATCATAAGAAGTGCTTCTAACATTTTTACAACACCAATTGCAGTTAATACATACATAGATGAAAACACTAAGTCTTGGATAAATGATTTAACAGGATATTACTTATCTATGCTTACTGACTTCGCTTATTATCAAGCAGAGTTATTGCTTCCTGAAAATTTTGTTAATGGACAATTTAGTTATGAGAAGATACAACAAAGAAAGAACAAAGAAGATATTGTAAACAATGGTTTCAATCCTGCACGTCAAGGAAATGGACAACTTCCTGTAGGTAATCTGAAATACAACAGAGAAGCTATTGCATACACAAGTGATAGGATTACAAGTAGCTTACCTAACATGGCTAAAACAAGTAAGGATAGATTTAGTCGTGCTTTTAGGAAAAGCTATGATGAGGGATTGTCTAAAGGACTTATGGGCAAAGACCTAACTGATTATGTTGCAAATAGTGTAAGAGGAACATTAAGCAAAGCTAACTTAAATCGTGGATTAATGATTGCTAAAACTGAATCAACAGCACTTGCAAATTATGGACGTCAAATAGGTGCAGAAGCAACAGGATTACTATATACTAAAGAATGGACAACATCACAAGATGAATTAGTTAGGGACGCACACGTATCATTAAGTGGAACAGAGATAGACGAAAACAAATTGTTTGATTACAATGGTTTCAAGTTGAGCTATCCGGGAGATTACTCAAATGGTGCACCTGCGAACTTAACTATAAATTGTAGATGTTGGTTAGAGTATCATGAAAAAAGAGGGATATGAGCAAAGAATTTAAAGAAGTAAAGTTTCTCACAACAAATGAAGTTGAGGGAAAAGTTGAAGCAGTTTTTTCAGTATTTAATGAAATTGATTCTGACGGAGATGTAGTTGAGCCAAAGTCAATACGTAGTGGTTACGGAGATAAAGGTGTAGCTATGGTATGGGCACACGATTGGAAAGATGTTATAGGTCGTGGTCGAATAGAACAAGATGACGATAAAGCAGTATTTAAAGGTCAATTCAATATGACAACTGAAAGAGGTAGAGAAGCATTTAATACAGTAAAAGAAATGGGAGATTTACAACAATGGTCTTTCGGTTATGAAGTATTAGATAGTGAAAAAGGTATGTTTACAAAAGACGGCATTGAACAAGAAGTAAGATACTTGAAAGATGTTAAAGTATGGGAAGTAAGTCCTGTATTAGTAGGTGCTAATCAAAACACTTACACATTAGCTGTAAAAGAACAAAATGAAGATGAAGTCGGTAGCAAAGGTGCTGAAGATGAGATTCGTATGTCTGACACAGTAGAAACTACCGAAAAAGGAACAAGATTTGTAGATGAAGTAACGGACTTGCTTATCAAGTTAGTTGCACTAAACAAAAGAGCAAAAGAGCTTACCTCTTTGCGATTAAGTAAAAATAAACTGCTTAGTGATACATCAGTTGAAGCACTAACTGAACTTCAAGATACTATACAAGCAATACATCAAGATATTGATACATTATTGTTTGTTGGTACAGAAGAAGTTGAGGTAGATGACAATAGTGATGAAATCTATGCAGAAACAAGTAGAATATTAGCTGAAACAGTTGATATAGAAATAGGAGATGAGTAAATGAGTTTAAAAGATAAAATTCAAAAACTCACTGACTTGCGTGAATCAGCATTAGCTGAAGCAAAATCAACAGAGTTTTCTCAACTTGACGCAGACCAAAAAGAAGCATGGGCAAAGCGTAATGAGGAAATGGAAGTTCTTGCTAAAGAAATCAAAGAGCAACAAGCATTTGAAAAGCAAGTGAAAGATATGGAAGCACAACAAGAAGCTGAAGCTAAAGTTGTTACACTTCCTATTCACGAAGAAAAGTCAGTAGGTCCAAGAACATTGGACGAAGAAATTCTTGACACAGAAGCATATAAACAATATGTCGAAAAAGGTCAATTGAATGTAAATTCAGAAATCAAGTGGAATCCATTAGTTGAAAAGAAAACACTTATGGACGAAGCATCAGCATATCCACCAAAAGTAGTAAGAAGTGATTTAATTTATCCTACTGCTTTAAGGAATCCAAATGCTGTTATTGATTTGTTCTCAGTATTAACAACTGACCAATATCAATACAAGTATCTTGAAGAAACTACATTCACAAACAACGCTGCTGAAGTTGCAGAAGCTGCTGCTTTCGGAGAATCCGCATTGGCATTCACTGAAAGAACAGAGAACATCAGAAAATTTGGTGTTTCTATTCCTGTAACTGAGGAACTACTTGCAGACGTAACAACAGTTCAAGGATATCTTGATTCAAGATTAAGAACTATGTTGCAGTTGAGATTAGATTCAGAATTGTTAAACGGAAATGGTACAGCACCAAATATTACAGGTGTATTAAACAAATCCGGTATCAACACTTTTGACTTCTCATCTTATGCAGGTAACTTAGGAAGAATTGGTCAAATCTATCAAGCAATTACTGAAATACGTAAAGACGCTTTCTTAGAGCCAGACGCAATACTTCTACACCCAAGCGATTGGAATGATGTTGTAACAGCAGTATCTAGCGATTTTGCAGGTACTTCATCAGCAGGATATACCGAAAAATCTCCACTCTTTGTTGGAGCAGGTATGTTCAATGGTGGTGTTACACCTAGCATTTGGGGAATACCAGTTATTCCTACAACTGCAATCGCTTCAGGTACAGCATTAGTTGGTGTGTTTGGTGGTGGTTTAGCTGCACATATCGTGACTAGAGCAGGTATGGAAGTAGCAATGTCTGATAGCCACTCAGACTTCTTTACAAAAGATAAAGTAATGATGAAAGCATCTATGAGATTAGGTTTCGCTATCTATAGAGCAACAGCTTTCTGTAGCATTACTAACTTTTAATTAAGTAATGGTTTTGTTCTCGCACTCTTCTTATTTGGAGAGTGCAGGACAGACTAAGGAGAAAAAACAAATGATGAAATTAGAAAAAGATTTATACGAAAAAGACGGAGAGTATGTATTGTCTGACGGACATCCTAAAAAATGGGCAGGTCAAGGTTGCCACAAAGTAGGAATCAAAGGACAAGAAATCTCTGACGTTGAAGCTAAAGAGTATGGTCTAAAAAAAGAAACCAAAGCCAAAGCACCTAAAGAAAACAAGTAGGTCTTAAATGGCAGACCAATATTGCGATAAAGCTGATGTTAAGAATAGAATTGGTTTAAGTGGTATTGGTCAAGATAACAATATTGACAATGCTATCAACGCAGCTTCAAGACAAATAGACGCTTTAACAGGTAGAGTATTTTGGAAAACAGCAACAGCAGAAGTTAAATATTTTAATGCTGTTAATCCATTCTTCATTGACTTGCCTTATGATATAGCAAATACAACAAGTCTTTCAATAGCATTAGATACAACAGATGACGGAACATACGATTCAACATTAGTCTTAGATACTGATTACTATGTATTGCCTTTAGCACCAAAAGTAATTGCAGTTCGTGGTGGCATTACTTACTACGAGCCATACAATCAAATAAGAATTTTAGAAACAAGAAGTAGTGAAAGATTTGATATCCAAATACCTAAGAATATAAAGATAACTGCATTTTGGGGATATGATATTATTCCTGACACAATCGCTGAAGCATGTATTATTCAAGCAACAAGATTATGGAAACGTAAAGACGCACCATTTAATGTTTATGGAAGTGCTGATACAGGTCAAATAGAATTAAGGTCAAAGTTCGATACAGACGCATTAGAGTTAATCAAAACACATATCAAGCATAGATTATGAACATACAAGCTATTGGATTTAATAGGTTAGCAAACAGACTAACCTTACATGCTTTAGGATATAAAGCACTTAGAGATTATATGAACGACTATGGCGAACTCATTGTACATGAAGCAAGAAAGCACGTTCCGGAAGATACAGGTAAATTAAAAAATTCTTTGAAGTATAAAATGGTTGGTCCAACTGGTAGGTTACCTAAAGGTGTAGAAGTATTTTCAACAGAGAAGTACGCTACTTATGTACATGGTTATCCTCACGAATCATTTAGACTTTCTCCACCTTGGTCAAGAAGCAAACCTCATTTTCCACCTATTGAAGCTATAAGACCATGGGCGAGCAAGAGAGGACTTAATCCATTCGCCGTAGCCAAAGGTATAGCAAAGAAAGGAACGCCAATAATACCATTCTTTAAGATTGCAGTTAGAGAAACTACACAAGAAAGAAACGCTATGCTTAGAAAGACAGGATTTGAAATAACTGCTATGTGGAGAGCAGGAAGAAAGATGATTAAATAATGGCAAGTCTTACAAACATAAGAAATGAAATAGCAAACAACTTAGGGAATATAACTTCCTTATCAGCATATAGTTTTGTTCCTGATTTTGTTGAGCCACCTACTGCAATAGTTAGTGTTATGGAAAGAGTGAATTATGATTCTACAATGCAAAGAGGTGCAGATAGATATGAAATACCTGTATTCCTTTATGTGTCAAGAGTGGACGCACAAGATAGTCAAGAAACACTAGACGGATATTTAGCTAGTAGTGGTGCTAGTTCAGTTAAAGCACAAGTAGAATCAGACCAAACATTGAATGGCGAAGCACAATCTGTTAGAGTAGTAGAAGCCAGAGATTATGGTGTCTATACTGTAAACAACATAGATTATTTAGGTGTAGAATTTTTAATAGAGGTAATAGCATGAAGTATTTAATGAAACAAACATTAATGGTAAAGAATAAAACTTTTGAAGTAGGAACTGTTGTGAACGCAAGCAATCTACCGAAAGAATCTGTACATTGGTTATTGGACCAAGAAATAATTGTTAAAGTGGATAAGAAAATGGAAGCTGAAATTTTAGAAGAAAGTGTTAAAGGAGAAGAAGAATAATGGGGAAGTACGGAAGTAGTGGAAGCAGAGGTGGTCGTTCTGGAAGCCGAAGTGGAAGCACAGATAGAAGAAGAAGAGGTCGTAGATAATGGCATTCGTTCATGGTAAGAACACAACAGTTTATATAGATTACACAGATTTTAGTAGTTACTTCAACAACGTAGATACATCAAGAAGTGCTGACGTTGCTGAATCTACTACCTTTGGTGTAAATAGCAAAACATACATTACAGGTATGAAAGACGGAACTATATCAATAGGTGGTTTCTTTGACGCAACTGCTGACGCAACAATACAACCATTACTTGGTGGTAATGACTTTGTTATATCAGTAGGCATTGACGGACTAGACGCTAACGATAGTTGCATATTCCAAAAAGGTAACATAACTAGCTATGGTGTAAGTTCGCCTGTAGGAGATATTGTTGCAACTTCAATGGATATACAATCAGACGCAGGATTGTTTAGTGGTAAAGTCTTAGAAAACAATACATACACAACCACAACTTCAGGAACAGCTAGAGATAATACAACTAGCACTGGTAATGGTGGTGGTGCATTTTTAATTGTTACTTCTGCAAGTGGAACAGCACCTACGTTAGACGCAAAGATTACACACTCTGCTGATGACGTTACTTACGCAGACTTAGTAACATTTACACAAGCTACAGGTCAAACTGCTGAAGTGAAAACTGTAGCTGAAAATACAACAGTAAATAGATACCTAAAAGCAGTATTTACTATTGGTGGTACAACACCTAGTTTTAGTGCTATCATAGGTTTCGGTAGAAATAATTAAGGAGAAAATATATGGCATTTGTACATGGTAAAGATTCAGTATTCAAACTTGACGATTCAGGTGGAACACTTACTGACATATCTAGTTACGTAAATAATGTTGATTTTCCAGAAACTGCTGATGTTGCAGAAACAACAACACTCGGAGACGGAAGTAAAACTTATATTGTCGGATTAAAAGACGCTACTCTATCAATCTCAGGATTGTGGGATAGTACTGCTGACGGAATACTTGGTGCAGTAGTTGGACAATCTGCTACTTTAAGTTTTGAATATTCCCCTGAGGGAACAGGAAGTGGTGCTGTAAAATATACAGGAGAAGCAATTCTTACAAGTTATGCAGTATCAAGTCCAGTCGGAGATGTCGTTGGATATAGTGCTGACTTACAAGTTTCAGGAGATGTTACAAGAGGAACGCACTAAGTTAAATAAATAAAGGACACAAATGGATTACTTAAATATAAATCAAATAAAGAACATACCTGACGTACCTGAAAAAGAAATAGAGATTCCTGAGTGGAATACAAAAATTCTTGTTAAGGGATTAAGTAAAAGCACACAAGTTAAACTTGCACGAATTGCAACAGATGAAACTGCTGACGCATTTGATTATCAGAAAGCATTACTCAAAGCAAGTTGTGTTAAACCTGAATTAGATGATGAAGCTATTGAACTCTTATATGAAAAAGACGCACAGATAGTAGATAAAATCTTTGAAGAAATCGCTAAGATAAATGGTCTTAGTGAGGAGGTACAATCGGCACTAGCCGAAGAGTTTCAAGACTAATCCTGATTTAGCATTTCAGTTTCGTTTAGCACGTGATTTAGGCATGACTGTTGCCGAACTTCGTAGTACAATGTCATCATTGGAATATACACAATGGGCAACCTATTATGTATGGGAACAAGAAGAAGAAAATAAAGCGTACGCAATAGCAGAAGCAGAAGCTAAGAAAAAGAGGAGATAATGTTCGGTAGTGATTTAGTCTTACGATTAACTACTAAGGGATTTGCACTAGCTAATACAAAGCTAAAAGCATTAGGTCAAAACTCAAAACTAGCAGGTACTAAGTTAGGCATGTTAGCCAAGATTGGTGCGACTGCTGTAGTCGGTGCATTAGCAGGGATAACTAAAGGTGCAATCGAATCTGTTCAAGCATTCGCTAGATTTGACGCAGAGCTAACTCAATCGTTAGCTATCATGAAAACAACTGAACAGCAACAACGTGCTATGGCTATCGTTGCACGTGAAGTAGCTACAGAAACAACTATATCAGCAACAGAATCAGCAGAAGCATACTTCTTCTTAGCTTCAGCAGGTTTAGACGCAGAACAGTCTATGAAAGCGTTACCTCAGGTTGCACGATTTGCACAAGCAGGTATGTTCGACATGGCTTTAGCTACTGACCTCGCAACTGATGCACAATCTGCTTTAGGTCTTACAGTAAAAGACGCACAACAAAACTTAACTAACCTTACAAGAGTTACTGACGTATTAGTAAAAGCAAACACATTAGCTAACGCTTCTGTACAACAGTTTTCTGAATCTCTTACAAACAAAGCAGGTGCACAGTTAAAGGTTGTCAATAAAGATATTGAAGAGGGTGTTGCAGTATTGGCAGCGTTTGCTGACGCAGGTGTTAAGGGAGCTGCTGGTGGTGAAAAATTAAATCAGATTATTAGAGATATCCCTAGAGCTGCCGAAAGAAATAAAGCTGCCTTCCAAGCATTGAACTTACAAATGTATGACGCTGACGGAAACATGCGTAACCTAGCAGACATTATTGAAGAACTTGATAGAGTATTCAAACCTATGTCAGATAGCATGAAAGCAAGTACGTTGGACCAATTAGGATTGAACAGAGGTGTAGCTGACGCAGTTAAAATTCTTTCAGGAACTACCGATAGAATTAGAGAATATGAATCTGCCTTACGTGAAGCAGGTGGTACTACTAAAACAGTTGCAGAATTACAGCTTGAAACATTTAACTCACAGTTAAAGATACTTCAAAATCAAATGGAGAACTTAAAAATAACTATTGGACAAGACTTAGTTCCCGGATTAGTAAGTCTTACGAAAGAATTACAAATAGGATTAGAAAGATTCCAAAATTTTAGAAATCGTGTAGGAGAAGTAAGTAAAGCAGTTAAGTTAGCAGGTACAGTAGTTGCAGGATTTATCGCAGGTGCTTTAGGTCCAGTAGGTATAGCAATAGCAGGTGTATCAGCAGGATTAGTCGGTTTGTATAAATGGTTAAAGAAATCTAACGATACTTATGAAGAAGCTCAAGCTAAAGCACAAAGATTAAATGACGCTTACGCTAGGCAACAAGCATATATGACACCTGTTGTAACTACAACAAGAGAACTAGCAAATGAAACATTATCACTAGACCAAATACTTGACGGAACAAACTATACAGTTGCAGAACTTACAGGATTGTTTAATGAAAATGGTATAGCTATGACAGAAGCTGCTACCGAAGCACTTGACTTAGCAAAAGCATACGATAAATCATTACTCGGTGGATTGCAAAGTGTTATAAGTGCTATGGATAAATTAGAAGCAATACAAGACAGAATAGCAAACGCTGAAAAGAGCAGAGATAGAGCTGTAAAAGACAAACTTAAAGCTGATAAAAATGTAGAACAAGCTACAGACACTCTAGCAGAAGCTAGGAAGCGATATGCCGAGGTGCAAGGACTTGGAGAACAGGTTACCCACGCTGAAGAATTAGCTATCTTAAATCAACGCACAGCGATTGATGAACTTACTGAAGCACAAGACGGCAGTAGGCAAATGGAACTTGAACTTGCTATTGCAAAACAAAGACTTACAGAACTTATTGAAGAATCAACAGCAGTAAGTAGAGAAGAAGAACAAGCACTAAAAGATATTAAACGTGCTGAAGAAGATTTAACTAGAGCAGAAGATTTAAGAACAGAGGCAATCAATAAAGTTAAAGAAGCACAAGATAATCTTACTAAAGTTACTGAAAAATCTACACGTAACTTACTAGAACAAGCTATTGCACAAGCTGAATTAAAAGAAGCTATGGATATGTTTGGTGCAGGAACTAAAGGTTTCTCTGACGCTATTGCAAAAATGTCATCTATCACAGGAGAGAAGTTAGATTTTCTTATTGGTAAATTTCAAGCAACATTTAGAGAAGCAGAGAAGTTAAAGAACTTTGAACTTGGTCCAACTACACCAAGTAGTCCTGCTTCAAGCGTTACTTATCCAAGCACTGGTGGATTAAGTCAATCTAGAAAGCAAGAAATTGTAAGTAGAATGGGAGAACCGAACTTAACTGTAAATGTAACAACAGGTGCTATACTCGGTAGCGAACAAGACGTTGAAGAAGCAGTTTCTAAAGCATTAGTAAAAGCACAAAAACGTGGAATAAGTATTGTCTAATGTCTGTTGCCTTTGACTCAAATGTTAATTTAACAGTAGAAGTAGGATTTGACAGCAATCCTTTTGATAGCACACAAACATTTACAGATATATCAGCATACGTAAGAAGTTTTCAAACTAAGCGTGGTAGAACAAATGAATTGAATCAGTTTGTTGGTGGTACTTGTGCATTATTACTTAGTAACGCAGACAACAGATTTAATCCAAACAACACTTCTAGTCCTTACTACGATAGTGAAAACAACATAACTAAGATACAACCATATAAAGTAGTAAAGATTACTGCAACATATAGTGCTACAGATTACACAATATTTTATGGTTTCTTAGATACTATCCCTGTTAGCTATCCTGCAATCGGTGCAGATTCAGTTGTACAATTTAATTGCGTGGACGCATTCAAAATATTGTCTGCACAAAACGTGTCATCAGCAGGTTGGAGATTAGGACGTGGTGGATTTTCTGAAATTGGTATAAGTACTGTTCTTGGTTATGAAGATGAAGTTGAATTAAGTAGTGAAAGAGTAACTAGATTACTTGATATGATACAGTTTCCTATTGGTTTAAGAAATGTTCAAGTAGGAACGAATAATGTAATTAGTCAATTAGATTCAGGAAGTACAATACTTACTTTAATTAATGAATGTGCAACTGCTGAAAATGCACAATTTTTTATAGATGATGACGGAACTGCTACTTTTAGAAACAGGAATTACAGGTTATCTAATTCAAATGCTACAACAGTACAAGCAACATTTAGTAATGACGGAAGTAATTTACCATATACTGATGTTGTTACTTCCTTTGATATTAATGAAGTGTTTAACGTTTATGAATGGACAAGAAAAAATGGTACAACACAATATGTATCAGACGCAGTTTCTGTTCAAAGATACAGACCATTGACAAACAATAAAACAACAATTAATACAAGTGATTCTGATGTATTATCTTTAATAGAACAAAAAATTGCAGAAACTTCTTTACCTATTGTAAGAATAGATAAGCTAACTGTAAATCCTAGACAAGATGTTAATTTATGGACGCATGTTTTAGATAGAAAATTCGGAGATAGAATATCTGTTAAGATAGTAAATCCTGATTCTAGTAGCTATACTGATGAATTATGGATAGAATCTATTCAGCATAGTGTTAATGCAAGTAGTCAATCTTGGGATTGGACAGTTACATTAAGTCCTGCTTCATCTTCAGGTTGGGTACTTGGACAAGCTAAACTAGGAATAGGTACAAGATTTGCTTATAGTTAGGAGAATATAAATGGCAGGTGCAGGATTTAAGATTTGGACTACAGGAGATTTAGTAAATGCTTCTGATTTTAATACATACGTTCAAGAACAAGTAGTCATGGTGTTTGCAGATTCAACTGCAAGAGATTCAGCAGTAACAAGTCCAAGTGAGGGCATGTTCTGTTTTTTACAAGATACAAACTCATTACAGTTTTATGACGGAACTGTATGGGCAAACTTTATTGGAGAGGGAGATATTACAGGTGTTACAGCAGGTGCAGGTCTATCAGGTGGTGGAACTTCAGGTGCAGTATCACTTGCAGTAGATGTAAATGGACAAACAAGTGCAACAGTTGCAGGAACTGATGAGATTATGATTGCTGATGTATCTGATAGTAATAACATTAAAAAAACAACTGCACAAGATATTGCTAATTTAGCACCTACTGGAGCAACAGTTGGACTAATATTGGCGTTAGGATAAAGGAAAAAAATGGCTGAAGCATATAAAAACGCATACTTAGATGTAACTTCATCTGCACAAACCATATACACCAATTCAAGTGGTGGAACAGGTATTGTTGTAACTTTAAGAATTACAAATGTGGACGGAGCTACTGACGATACAATTACTGCTGATGTTATTGACGGAACTTCAGGTAACGCAAGAATTGCATATACAATTTTAGTTCCAGCAGATAGCACGATTGAGTTAGCAGGAACTTCTAAAATATTTTTAGAAAATGGCGATAAGATTGATTTGACTGGTGGTAATGCGTCAGGCGATTTGGAAGCATTTGCAAGTATTTT
>Ga0129351_1000080_pt1 | contig 30177 bp, 24 predicted proteins | sample CPBDNA_8_FD_94423 | JGI IMG/M metagenome (GOLD analysis project Ga0129351, IMG submission 94423) | Freshwater to marine salinity gradient microbial communities from Chesapeake Bay, USA - CPBay_Sum_27_0.2_DNA | ecosystem: Environmental > Aquatic > Marine > Coastal | place: USA: Chesapeake Bay... | reverse complement strand
TGAAAATAATACTGCACAAAGTAATCGCAGTGAATTTGAATCGCAAGTAAATAATATTTTGAATCAGGCCTCGTCACAGGCAGGTAAGATTGGAAGAACTAGTCTTGACCCGACGAACCGCTTTGTTAAAATGGTGAATGCTGGTTCCAAAGGTAGTGACTTGAATATTTCACAAATGATTTCTTGTCTCGGACAACAAAATGTTGATGGTAAAAGAATTCCATATGGTTTTGATGACCGTACTTTACCTCACTACACTAAATATAACGATACGCCAATTGCTCGTGGATTTGTAGAAAGTTCATTTATTTCGGGTCTTACACCAGAAGAATTGTTCTTTCACGCAATGGGTGGTCGTGTTGGTCTAATTGATACAGCAGTAAAAACATCTCAGACTGGTTATATTCAGCGTCGTATTATTAAGGGTTGTGAAGATATTAAAGTGGAATATGATATGACTGCTAGAAATAATAAGGGAAAAATTACACAATATGTGTATGGTGATGATAACTTTGACCCATGTAAAGTTGAAGGTTATAGTCTTGGACTTTTGAATCTAGATATTAATGGCATCTATAAACACTATGATATCCCACATAAAAATACACCTGATAGTGATATGCCAATTTTGAAAGAAATATTCACTGAGCCAATTCTTCGTCGCCTCAAAAAAGAAAAAGATGATTTCTTAAAGAAAAATCGTGAGTATATTGAAAATTCAATTCAGATGAGAGACCAGATTATGGAACATATTATGAAAGGTAAAAATGATAACAGAATTTACAATCCAGTTGCATTTGACTTTATTATTAATAACATCAAAGGACAAATGAACATTCATGCGAATTCAATGGTTGATATTACACCTCTAGAAACATATGGTTTGATTGAACAAGCTTTAGAGAAACTAAATTATTCTTACTATTGCAAACCGAATGACTTGTTTGTTACAGCATACAATTATTTCCTATCTCCAAAAAATCTATTGATTCGTCATCGTTTTAATAGAGATGCGGTTATAATGTTACTTAATAAAATTACTTACACCTATAAAAGTTCAATTATTGCACCTGGAGAGATGGTTGGTATGATTGCAGCACAAAGTATTGGTGAACCTACAACACAGATGACACTTAATACTTTCCATTTTGCTGGTGTAGCATCTAAGTCTAATGTACTTCGTGGTGTACCACGCATTGAAGAAATTCTTTCGTTGTCCGAAAATCCTAAAAACCCATCTCTTACAATTTACTTGAAAAAGGAAGATGAAAGTAACATTGACAGAGCTACTTCAATTATGAATATGATTGAATACACAACACTGCAAGATGTAATTAAGAGCATTGAAATTACATTTAGTCCAAAGGGTACTACAGGTGATGAGCAATCAACAACAGAAACAATATTTGATGAATTTGAAAGAGTCATCAAAGAATGTAATAATGAAGGAGATGAAGAAATGGAATCATATAACTGGATAATTCAAATTAAAATTGATAATGAAACAATGCTTGATAAAAATATTACGATGGATGATATTCATTATACTTTGAAAAATACATACAATGATGAAATTTCCTGTTCATATACTGATTTTAATTCAAACAATCTAATCTTTAGAATTCGTTTGAATATTAGCAATCGTAAAAAGGCTAAACCCGCTTCTCTTGACCAAGCAGATGAAATTCATATCTTGAAAAATTTCCAAGAGCAATTGATGAATAATATTATTATTCGTGGTGTTAAGAATATTAAGAAGGTTATGATTCGTAAAAATACTGATAATCTAGTGAAAGAGGAAGGTAAATATGTTGAAAAAGAAAAATGGGTTTTAGATACAGATGGTTCAAATCTTATGGATATTCTCGCATTGAATTATATTGATACTAATAAAACAATTACAAACAATATTGTGGAAATTTATAAAGTACTTGGTATTGAAGCAGCTCGTATTGCAATTATGAATGAGCTATTGGATGTAATTGAATTTGATGGTACATATATTAATTATCGTCACATATCTCTTCTTAGTGATAGAATGACAAATTCACACAAATTGATTTCTATATTTAGACATGGAATTAATAATGACAATATTGGACCAATTGCCAAAGCAAGTTTTGAAGAAACACCTGAGATGTTTTTGAAAGCAGCAAAACATGGTGAGGTAGATATGATGCGCGGTGTTTCGGCAAATGTAATGTGCGGACAAGAAGGTTACTATGGAACAAATAGTTTTCAGACTATTGTAGATATGGAAAAATTGATGGAATTAAATGCTGGTGAAGAGGAAGAAGAACTTGATGATGAAGAATATGATGAAATTGAGGCAATGTTTGGAAATATTGATGACCCTAATGATAAATGTAGCATTCAAAATATCCAGATAAATAATACAGGATTAAATATTACAACCGATGATATGGGAGATGACGATGATTACGATATTGACATTTAAATATAGTTTATTGAGAATAATTTAATATTAACTTTAGGAATTTAATTTACATATATTTTTTTATATTTAAAATATATATAAATGCCAAGAAATACTGGAGGAGTTCGTTCAAGACCTAACTTCCGCCCTGGTGGAAGCAATTATACTGATAGAAGTTTTAATACTGATTTAGATTGTAAAGACCTACATGCATTCGGAAACATTGTATGTAATGGTGAACAGCGCGTTCAAGGAAATATAATGTCTGGTGGAATGCATGTAGGTGATTCAGGCGTATTAAAAGTTCCTGTTGTTCATTCTGCACCAGGTGCTACAACACCTGCTGATCATCCCACTCATGGTGGATTAGTCATGGTTAATGTAAGTCATGATGGCAAGATGTACTTTTCAAGACACGATGGGTTACATATAGCAATGACAGATGCTCAAGATAAACATGCTGGAGCTGTTGCAGCACGAGCTGCTATTGATACTGTTGTCGCCGCAGATCCAGCTGATAATGTTGCTGATGTTGCAGCCGCACAAGCTGCTGTTGATGCTTTACCAACAGGCAATGCTAAATTTGAAGAGGGACGCAATGATGTAAGAGATGCTATTGCTACTGATTTAGCAACTTCAAAAACTTCTGCAGATACTGTTGTAACTAATCTAAATACAGCGAAAACTACTGCAGAAGGTAATGCTAATGGTCATGGTCCATTTGAATGGGTTGCTGTTAATTAATTAAAATGATGTCATTAATCTTAAACGCTCTCTATCTTCACTTCCGGGCAAAGCATCATAATATTTTTTTATAAAATATGCAATTATCATTTGAAATAATAGTAAAACACTAACAATAGTAATATCTAATGGTCTATCATCAAGTAAAATAATTTCTCCTTGACTTACATTTGCATTGTTATCAGTGTAACTGTAATTTATAACATAATATATATTTGCAACTCTAGAAAATACTTGAAAATATTGATAATAAACATAACAGCACATTAGATTTTTTTTATAATTAATAGTTGACAATAATCCATTGATAGATATCACAAGTGTTACGCCTCCTAGAATATAATTAATGAGTAAATAATAGCTACTCATAAAAACATCGCATACGCAAATTACTCTTACAGTACAGTTCATTTTATCTAATATCATTGCTCGTTCTAATAAATCCTGTGGTATTATTAGTTGTCTTGGTTCTAATAAAGACTCTGTCTCTTCGTCATTTATATAAGGATTATTTTCACACAATTCGTATTGTTGATTTGTAGGATGTACAGTTACATTTCTCATTTTATTTCCCATATATGTTATTGATATTTTTTGTTTAATAACTTTTGTTTGATATTTTTTGTTTGACATTTTTCTATTCTATTTTATCTTATAATAAATATATGAAAGGAGCAACAAATATAGAACTTATAGTAGGAGTACTAAGTCTTTTGATATTTTTTTATAGAATGGTTGTAATAATGTTTCCTATGATGCAAGATGGCATTAAAGAAAAAAATTACGGAAAAGTGATGAATTCATTAACTTTATTGATTTAAAATAAATTTATGAATTATTATTAATAAATTGATTACAAATTAAATAAATATTAATAATAATAAAATATGCAAACACCTTTTGTAAATCACCAAGAAAAAAACATTATTTTCAATTTAATACCTGAAAATACTTTTGAAAAAAATTCAGTATTGAAGAAAACTTTTGATTTATACGCAACCTATTTTAGATTCACAGACATCCGTTGCATACATGATAAATTTAATATGATAAAAACAATTATATGTAACAATATGATTTCTGAGATTGAAAAATGTAAACTTATGGAGATAATAAGTATGAATCAGAAAATTTATTTGACAATGTGCAGATTTATTCGCATAATCAAATACAATAAAAGTAAAACATATGATAATGATTTTGATTTACATGGAGAATCATTAGAAGATATTTCTGATAAACATAAAATAACAATTTATCATGAAAATACAAAATATATTTTCAAATTGACTGATTTAGTAAGTATTATAAACCATTCTCTTTCTAAATGTGATTCATTCTTTGTAGAGCCAGAGGTTATTAAAAATCCATATACAAATATCCCTTTTAATTTGTCTACATTGTATTCTATTTATTTTGAAATTAAAAAAACAGCAATCAATTCTCCATTACTGTTTGAAATGTTCTTTAAATCTCAATTTTGCATACATAAATTTAAAGCAACATATGAACCCTACATTCTTGATGAATACATTAAAAATCATATTAATGAATTGTCAAAATCAAAAATGCAAAGACTATGTTATGAAATTTTGCATAAATATAAAAGAATCAACCGAAAAATGAGAGAATTTAATTTTGACCGAAGGTATTCTACCGAAAAAATGATTAAAGTCATGAAACCAATAGTAAGAAAATATTTATTTGTAAAACATTCTCAAAATCAAGGTTACAGATTTGAATGTGAGAGAGAAATCATACGCCAACTATCATGTTTAATTAGTAATGATAAAGAATTTGGCAAACCACAAATTAAAAAAAGTAAAAGAAAAAATGTTCAAATCGTTTTTGAATCATTAGAACATCTCAACACATTTCAATTTAACCCTGATGATGAATTACATATTAATCCTGCACAAGATTTCAAAGACAATAATTATAATTTTGTTGAAGAAAAATTTGAATTTGCTCCACCTGTAATTAGCGATAAAGTTGATGATGCATTCTTGCAAAGAATTAATGAGATAAATAATCACAGGCATCAGCAAGAAGAAGAAAGAGTAAGACAAGAGATTTCTCGTCGGCGTACAATTTTAGAAACAATGCAAAATAGTAATTCACAGACACAACGAACATCTGAAATTGTTCAACACAATTCACAGTCAATATATAATATTATTAATGAAATTATGAGTGAATACACTCAACATTATAATGATTTAAGTTAACTACTTGTTACTTCAAGTAATGTTAGACGTAGACTTGATTTTGTTGCAACTCCTGATCATGTATATGAAAGACATATAGATGAGAATGATTTAAATGAAACAATGAGTATTCAAAGAATTCCTCAGCAAATAATTCCTCAAGAAACTAGTCCTCAAGAAACTGGTCCTCAAGAAACTGGTCCTCAAGAAAGTGTTAGTGAAACTGAATCTGTAAATCCAGATGATGATGAGCTTGGTGATAGTGATGATGCTGATGACGATGATGATACCGATAACGATCTTTACGATAGTGATGATTCTATGCCAGAACTGGTTGATAGACATAGTGATGAAGAAATTTTTGCAATTGATTATGATAATAGTGCAAATTCACAAGTTATTACACGATTACCTTATTCTAGAATAGAAGATTCAATTATCTATACAGACTATGAAATTAATATTAATGAAATTAGAAGAAGTATTAATAATACTAATGTTAGTATTAGTAGTGATTTTGAAACATATTACTTTAATACTATGAATTCATTACCATTAAGCCCTACAAATGATACAAATGAACGCAATGATGAAGACGAAGAAAGTTACGATGAAGGTTACGATAGTTTTTAAGCTTCAAAATCTTCTGCATTATAAATTGTTTTAATTTGAGTTGTTTTAAAATCAGGATTTACCATATCATAAATATTTTTTCTAAGCTGTTTTTGCTTTTCAGATGATTTAAGTGTATTTAAAGTTGTTTGGTCTAATTCACTTTCATAAATTAACATTTCATTTTTACCAATATTATACTGTATCTTCTCAAGTGACAAATACATTTTTTTATCAAATATGTATCTTTTTATACGGTCATATCTGATAATTTCATCCGCTAACTTTTCATAATATATTTTTTGATTATTTTTACCATTTACTAAGTTATTGCTGGGAAATAATATTAAACATTTTGTATCACCTTTTTTACAGAGAGAAACATTACATTCTTTACTATCTGGGTTTTTATTAAAACACTTCTGCATTTCATAAATAGATTCAATAGTTTGCTTATCATGTTTTACAAAAGCAACAATGTTCTTAAATAAATCTCTTATAATTTTTTCCACTTGTTTTCTCTTATCATCTAAATCTATTGTATTATCTTCAACTAATTCCATTACAGTCTCTCTTATTTTATAATTATCATAATCATGTAACAATTTTTTAAAGGTAGCTCTAAATAAATTATAATATAATGTCTCCATCTTAATATTTTTTACATTTGCAATTCGTAATTTATCTTGTTCTTTATTTAATGCAATAGCTTTATCAACTTGTAAATAATTTGATGAATATATTGTTTTCAAATCCTTTTCTTCTGTCTCATTAAAATCTATTTTATCTTCACTCATTAAATCATTTACGGGTATAAATTGGTCTGCTATCGTTATAATTCCAACTACCTTTCCATCATCTATAACTCTTGCAAATGGTTCTGTTTTCAAACCATTTTTTATTTCTTTTTGATATTTACTCAATAATATTAATGTTTCTTTGTAGGACCTAAGTTCAGTAAAAATATCGTCAATCGTAACTATATCAATATCTATAAACTCATTAGGAATACTTGATGCAACACAAGGTATATAAAAATTATGTCGCTTTCCTTGTTTTTTTAATGCATTATCACTCAACATTATTGCTATTACTTTTCCATGATAATTCATTACAAATTTTGTAATCTCAAATTTTTTAGGAAACTTTTTAATTACAATTGAAACTAGTGTTTTTAGATCAATATTCTTGGAAAGTTTATAATGTTTTGGATTATTTTCATAATTGACACATTTTTGCATAACATGATTTACCAATGACAATATTTTTTTTGTACCTGCGATTGTTGTATTACCATCGCTATCAAATATTGAGAGAGAAAGAGAGAATATTTCTTTCTCTTTTTGGTCTATGTGATATAATCCAATTGGTTCATAGTAATTTTCATTTTTAATCAATATTATTGTTTTGCGTTTTGTGATAAATTTACTTGATGCGTATGAATTTGTTGGACATATAAAACTAACATTTGCTGTATTATCATTTTTCAAAATTTCTAATATAACTAAATTAATACCACAAATTGCATTTTTAATTGACTTATCATCTTTTTCATCTTTTGATACACATGCTTTACTTGCTTCTCTAAATAATCCATTTCTATTTGTTATCATATCCCATAAATATGTGTAATCAATTACTTCATTTTCTGATTTTAAAAATAGGATAAAATTTTCAAATGAATAAATTATTTGTTTTAAATAATTATGTTTATCTCCTTTATCAGTTTTGCTGTTAAATGATTTATACATCTGTGTATCTTTATATTTATCAATTTTTTGTCTAGTAATAAAAGATAAGTCTGCACCCTTATCTAAAAATAATGTAAATAAATTACCATTTTGAAATGTCAAAAAATTATCAAGTGTAAGAAAATCTATTATTCGTTTTTTAAACTCGCTAATACTTTCAGGTTTTATATTAAAGATATGTGAATAAACCTTTGATATGGCTGCAATAAATGATTGTGTATCATTATTTTCAACACCTATTCTCATAAAATGTTTACTTGATGGTTTAATTTTATTTGTACCCTTAATAAAATAACTAGAATGTTCAATATCTAAAAACATTTCTATCTCTACAGGAAGGAACCCGTATCTTCCATTTTCAATGGGAAATTTGTCATTGCCTAAAATAATTGTTTTTCCAGTTTGTTTTTCAGTTATTGCCTTCTTTCGTTCTTCTACAGCTATTCCATCTCTCTTTTTTTGTTCAATCTCACATGTTTCTTTACGCTCCTTTGCCATTCCTTTATCCATTTTTGTTTTAAAACAACAGGGTGCACACAATCCATCTCGATGTTTTGTTTTATCTAAATAGCCAGGATAATGTTGAATATATTTTCCATCTTTTTCATGTTCTGATTTTGCATAAAATTCATAAATATACTTTCCTTCAGGAACTTCTTTTGCATTATGTGGTATTATTTTTCCACCACATTCTCCATCTTTAACCTGTTTATCAGTCATTGGTAAATTTGTTAACATACACCAATATCTAGGACATATAAACCAATGTTTTTTATCCTTTTTACTACCATAATTAATAGCACCATCATAAGAACCTGGGTTTTCCTTATCAATTCTCTCTTTTTCAGCATCAGTAAGTATAACTGGTTGTCGTTTTACAGTTGATGGACAAGTTCTTGAATATGCATTGTATTTTCCAGTTTTTTCAGTTACAAATAAATCTGGGTCTCTACTGGTAAGATTCTTCCAAACAAAATCAAGACGCCTTCCATGTAAATCTTCTGGATTAATAACTAAATTATCTTTCTTGCTTTTAGGTTCTGATTTACTTTCAGACTTGCTTTTACTTTTGGGTTCTGATTTACTTTCAGACTTGCTTTTACTTTTAGACTTGGTTTTACTTTTAGGTTCAGATTTGCTTTTAGGCTTCGGAGAATCTGATTCAACCTTAACAGGGCTCTCATCATCAGACTCATCAATAATTTCAATTTTGCGAACTTCTGGTTCTTTTTCTTCTTCTTTTGTTACAGGTTGAGACTTAGGTGATTTTGGAAGTTGTTCTAATAATTCTTCACCTGTTACTTCTTCATCTTCATCAAAATCTGGTAAATCAAAATCATCCATTGAAGGTAATGGACTAGCACTTCTTCCTTTTAATTCTTCATCTTTTATTTGTCTTATAGAATCTTTAAATATTTGTTGAGTTCTTGGAGAAGCAGGTTCAAGTTTAAGAGGACTATCATTATCTTCCTCGCTTTCAGCTTTTACAAAATCAGGTTTTTCTTCATCTTGAATTTCTATACTATCATCATCATCATCATCTTGTTCTGCATTAAATTCAGGTTCTTCATCTTGTTTAGTATCTGTTGGTTCTTCTTCTTCATCATCACCTAAATCACTAAAACTAAAGTCGTCTAAATCAATCTCACTTGGTGTATCATCATCAGCTCCTCCTATTTGTTCAGTATCATCATCATCAACATCATCATCATCACTATCAAAAAAATCATTTTCATCAATATCAATTTCTTCCTCTTGATTTGGTTCAAATGCTGTGTCTATAATTTCTTGCTGGAGTTTTTTATCAATTTTAATATTACAGCGACCTTTTATGTCATATGAATCAGTATTTAATATCAATTCTATAAGACCAATAATATTATCCTTAATCAAAGATATATACTCTAAGTTATTATTATCTTTTATCATAACATCTATAAAAGATGTACCTTGTTCTCTTTTCAATGTGATGAAGATACCAGAATATTTTTTTCTTGTTTTTTCAAACCCCTCGCCATATGTTTGCATATTACTTTTAAAGGCTCTTAATTTATCTTCTGGTTTATCAATGTTAAAATTTTCTTTCATAAAAGAGAGAATATCAGAATCCTTCATTCCTTTAGATAATAATTCTGCAATATAATACTCTAGTACTTCTTCATTTTTATTATTAAAATTAGAAACTTTTTTATAAATTAATAATATTTCTTTTTTAATGTCATCTTTTATAATGTAAAACATTGTAGAAAGACATTTTTTTATAGCCTTTAGTGTTATTCGTTCTTTAATATCTAGTTGAAGATTATAATTTGTTGAAATTATTTCACTATTTTCAAGTCCAATAAATTTTCGTAAAGTGTAACCATTATTACTGAGATAATTTGTAATTTTTGATATGATTGGCGATACTTTGACATTTATTATATCTTGTAATTTTTCTTGACTAACATATTTTTTTTCATTTTCAACTGTAACATGAATATCACAATTTTCTAATATATCAATTAACAATGGAAACTTACCATCAGTGTCATTAAATTCAGTGTAAATTGTAATCGTGTTAGTTCTTCCAGGTAATTTTTTAATACGATTAATAATTGCTTTGTCTACAAATGGTATCCCCTTCGCGCCATCTTTTTTTGCTGTTTTATCTTTTGAATATAGACGATATAACCTATCTTTACCACGACCATAATTTATCCTGAATAAAGGATACTCCTTTGATGTTGATAACAATTTAAAAATATTTTCAAGATTTACTTTAAAACGATTACCTTGAGTAATATTTATTTTAATATAACTATATCCTTCGCTTGTAAATTGGAAATTTGTTTTTCCTGTACTGTATAACTCATAAAATAAATTCTGAATACTATCATTTTTTTCAAATACAGTTTCAATTTCCTTAACATTTTTACTATATAAAATTGTTTCGTTTTCACGAAATAAAGATGCATCATGTATTTCGTTTAATTTAAGTAATGGAAAATACATTGTAAAGAGATAATTAACATCCATTGATTTTTCTTCAAAAAAGTTTATGATATCACTTGCTAAAAATAGATTAAGAGAGAAGATTGGTATATCTTTTACATTTTCATTTAAAATACCAATATCAATAAATAAATAGTTATCATTATTTATATTATGATTTGGTTTTTCAATAATTTTTCCAATTATGTTTGGTTCTAAATTATAAGGATTCGCTGGTACAAAATTTTTTACCTTATTACTATATATTGTACTTACACCAGTTTCACAATTTGTTGTAATATTTTTAGTGTCAAAAATTTTTCTGATTGTTTTGTAATTAAATTCGTCTCCCTTTTTTATAAGTTTTTTAATTTCTTCAAATTTATCCTTTCTTTTTAAATTAGATAACAACCCATATAAATATTCGTTAGCATTTTCATTATCTTCAAGAATTTCAAATATTTCATCAGCATCAAGATCTATTTTTTTTTCACCTGTCAGTAAAATCTCTTCAATTATTAAACTCTTTTTTTTAAATTTACTATTATTATTTAAATAATTAAAAAGTTTTTGTTTGATACTTCTTATTGTATCATCTAAAAATATAAATTCTGGAATTAAAATTACATTATCATTCATTTTACTTCCTATTATTTCCTCCAATTCTTTTGCAGAAAATTTTTTATCACCATGAAAAACAATTTTTGTTACCTGTTTTTCAATTACTTTCTCTTTATCAATATAATTCAAAATAACAATTGTTTCTTTCATATATATATAAAAATATCATATTATTTTTATATAATGAAGCACAATATTATTGTTGCAGTATGTAATGGAAATGGCATTGGACATAGCAATAAACTCCCGTGGTACTATAAAGAGGAATTACGGAACTTTTCTAAAGTTACAAAAGGAAAGGGAAATAATGCAATTATTATGGGAAAAAACACTTGGGAAAGCCTTCCAAAAAGACCATTACCAGGTAGAATTAATATTGTATTATCAAGTTCTTTTAATTGTATAGCCAGTATTGATTATCCCGGTACATGGTTTTGCAATTCATTAGAGCAAATGCTTTCCATACCCTGCATAAAATATAAAGAATTAGACGAATGTTGGTATATTGGTGGCGAAGTTTTATATAATACAATGATTAAACAAAAGGTTATTGACAATTTGTTAATTAGTAAAATTCCAAAAGATTTTGAATGTGACCGTTTTTTTCCAGAGATTCCTTCCTATTTTAAATTAACATCTGAATCAACAATGATTACAGAAGATAATACAAACATTACAGTATGTAAATATGAGAATACTGAGAAATTGCGTGTTTCTTAACTTACTAATTCATTCATAGTTTTTTTATTTTCTCTAAAATAAGGATTACTTGTTATTTGCATTCCACAGTACTGTTTAGGTTTCTTACTGTAATCTACAACATTATAGATACCAATTTCTTCTGCCTCATGCAATAAAAATTTAAAATTTCTCCAGAAATTTTCTGTATGCCCAACTTCAATTGTTGCTACATGTGCAAGTTCATGCATTGCAACAAATGTAAGTGTATTAATATCAATAGCTTCATGACCCTTTTTTGTTGTGTTAAGACAAAATGCTAATTTTTCACCTTTATTCTCGCTGTAAGCTGTAAATTTACTTGTTGGTAAAATTTCATAAACCTTTTCTGCTTTAAAATTTTTAACCAATCTTTGTACTCTTTCATCTTCAGGTTTTGTTTCTTTTAAATGTGCAACAAGTTTTTTACACTTATTGGTTACTGTTGCTAATAAATCAGCAGATTCTTTGACTTTTTTATCATCTCTAACACAATATTTATTACCATCAACATCAGAGATTACGCATGTTAATAAAAAACCTTCTGGATAATGGAATAAATTTAATGACATTGCAATTATTAAAAAAATGAATAAGTATCCTAAATAATCAATGTTTTTAAAGTTCATTTCTATATATATTACTATTATTTAATGACTAATAGTAATATTATTATATATTCACTATCTTATTTTTATTATTTAATTTAATCCAGTACTGTTACCCTGAACAGGGTTAGAGGGAGCAGCAATACTTGGGATATCGCCAATAGAAATTTGAGGGTCTCCTCTTAAAGCATTTGCACCCTGTACAGAATTAAATGGTCGCTGAGAAATCTGAGGATGCAACAAAGAACCACTTCCTAAAAGGTCACCTTGTCCCTGTGGGGCAAATTCAGACCATTCACTGTTACTGTCCTGTGGCAATAAATCTTGAGGTTCATTTGGTGTAGGTCCAGAAGTAGGTGGAGCAGCAGGAGCAGGTGCTGGAGCAGCAGATCCAACATTTTCAGGAGCAGAGGTCTTTGCTTCTTCAGGAGCAGGTGCGGGTGAAGATTTTCCTCTGCTATATTGTACTAAAAGATATACTACAAGTAAGCCGCCCATTAAAACAAGCATATCATTACTTAACATCTTACTAACGCTTTTTGGCATCTTGAAAGATTTCATTATATTAAAATAATGATAAAAAAAAATTATATAAATTATAAATTAAACTTTTAAAAATTGCTTAAATATGAATTTTCCTCATCTTCTTCATCACTTTCAAATATTTCTGTTAAATTATATTTTTTTTTTATATTATTAGCTTCTAAAAAGGCTTGTGCTGCTTTCTCTCTTGTTTCTTTTGCTTTTTTGCGAGCTACTTTGTATATTTCAATATAAACATCCTTTGGATTTTTCAATTTAATCTCTTCTTTATCTGTTGAACTAAAATCAAAATCTACTTCACAATCTTCTAAATTTACTTCATTATTTTCTAAAGAACTTTCTTCATCAATATTTAATACACTATTTTCAATTTTTACATCTTCTTTATTATTTTTATCATCAAATTCTTCTTTTGTTTCATTCTTCATTTCTTCTAAAGATAAGTTATCCGTTATAATATTTTCACTATTACTTTCATCTTCCTTAAAATCTTCCAAATCTAAATTACTAATATCAACTGTTATATTGTTAGCTTCCTCATTTGTCTCTTCAATAGCTTCCTCACTTGCTTCCTCACTTGCTTCTTCACTTGGTTTATTGTTTAACTCATCCTTTGTTTCTTGTTTTGGCTTTTCATAAGATTCATTATTTAATTCATTAATTGTTTCTTTTTTAATTTCTCCTAAAAGATTACTATCTTGAAGTTTTTCTTTTTCATTATCATTAATTTTTTTAGAAACAATGTTATTTACTTCATCATTTGTGTCTATTAATAAAAGTTTTTCATTATTAATATTAACATCATTTAAAACCATTATTTGTTTTACATAATAATCTATCTGAAAATTCTTAGAAGAAAATCGTATTTCATTAATATTTATGATGCAAATCATTTTTTTATTTTCTTTTACATCTTCAACTTGCATATCTTTTCCATCTTCATCATATATTTTTACACCACTGCCTGATAATTCACTTACAGGTGAAAGATTACATCGTAATAAATAAAATTTACCACTTCTAAATGGTTTGAGAGATGCAAGAAATGAATTTTCTATATCATCAATAGATAATTCATTTTCAAACCACTCACTTGATTTTTCCAATATTTTTTTTTGTAGTGTCTCTTCTAGTCGCTCAATCCATTCTACAAAAGTATTATCTGACGATGAAAACATTAAATCAATATATCTTTTTCTACCATTTGTTATTATACCATTGCGACAAATACATTTATCTGTTTTTATATAACAATCTTCTCCATCCATTTTAATCTTTGTAACATGCGAACCTCCCTGTACACCTTTAGGGTCATCTAAGTCTAATAAATTAAAATTAAATGTTGTATTTACTTTATTAATTTTCATTAATGTATAATTTAAATATAAAATATTTAAATTGTTATATTGAATTATAATATTATGAATGAATCATCTATTACAAATTTTTGTATTAAAATTCTCAATGATGAAAATGTAAAACGCGAAGTTAAAAATATATATACTCCTGCAGTTAATACAATTATTCAACATATAATGCCTTATATCTACTTTGCTTTAATTATAATTTTAGTAAATTTTATACTATTAATTCTTATTCTCTCTCTACTAGTACAAAACAAATTACCAAAATTTAGCAACTTATTTTATAAATTAAAATCATAACTATAAATTTTAATGGCATATTATTATAAATGCAACAAAGTCTTGAATCTAATGTGAATAATTGGTTAGAAATTGATAAATCTATTATTAGTCTTAATGAAAAGATTAAACAGTTAAGAGTAAAACGAAATGAAATAGAACATAATATTATTAATTACGCTGATAGAAATAATATAAATAATCTATCAATTAAAACTAATGATGGAATACTTAAAGTTACACAAAATAAAACTGCTAATCAATTAACTTATAAATATCTTGAAAAATGTTTACATGAGATTATTAGTGATGATAAACAAGTAGAAAATATGATTAATTATATTAAAAACAAAAGAGAGATTACAGAAAGTAAATCTATAAAAAAATATACTGTTTAGATTAAAGTGGAAAAATAATAATAATGCTTTAATATAAATATGAAGAGTAAACAAAGCAAAACTGCAAGAGAAAATTGGAACCTTTTAAAAGATAATATTGTTAAAAAAACCCCAAATTTTTTAATATCTAACAGTAATAATACTGTTAAAAATACTGTTAAAATTACAAAATCACATGATAGTGAAATCATTATTAATTGCGATGATGATAAACATGAAACTATTCCTGATTCTGTATTTAATTATCTATGCAATTTAAATACTAATTTAGATAGTAAGATTATTAAGCATAATGAAGATAAAAATAATAAAACGCCAAAATATAATGTTCTAGAACATGAAGTAAACCCAACTGACGTAGATGCTAAAAAATCTAAAAGAAAAACAAAATCAAGTAAACCTAAAATTGGGGGTAAAAAAACTCGCAAAAAAAAAACACTAAATTAATAAATTAAAATTGACATAGTTAATTTATTAATTTTTATTCATATATTAATTTTTATTCATATATTAATTTTTATTCATATATTTATTTTCATTCATATATTTATTTTCATTCATATATTTATTTAAATTACACTCCATCTATCACCATTAAATGGTGCTACTACTAAATTATTAATTTCTTTCTTCCATTGTTTAACCTTATTATCAAATTCTATTTCTTTATCAGTCTTAGGATAGACTGTATTATTATCCATTAAATGTCTACTATTCTGATTCATTTTTGGTTTATATCCATAACAATTTACACCAAATTTAATGTTTGGATTTGCAATATATCCTCCATTTATTCCAGGTCTTCCGCAATCATGTTCATGTCCCTTTATCTTTTGTAATTTCTCCCATGTCGCCTTTTGTGTAGGGAAAAGAGCTGCCTGATTTTCAGACCATCCATAATTGCACCATTCTCCACCTTCTCTATGTGCCTTTTGCATATCATCATAATTTGCTAGACGAGCACCATATGCTTTACAAACTGCTTTTGCATTATCATAAGTATATTTATTATCTTTTAAATGAAATACTTGCTTCTGTATAGCTATCTCAGGTACTTTAATTGTGTCTTCATCTACAGGTTGCGTAACACTAATATCTATTTTAGGTTCACCTGTAAACAAATTTTTAATTTCAGCAGTTACATCTATTTCATAATAATATTGCAACGCATTTATTGTTATTAAAATAATAAATAATGCCCACAATAATAATTCTATTGCCATTGCGCCTAATGAAGGTGCCTGAGTAGGAGCTTGTACTGTTTTCATACCCAAAGAATAAAATAAATAATAATATATTACAATTATAAATAACAATATTCCTAAAAGTCCAGGTGTCATTGAATTTGATATATCATCATTAAATGATTTCACTGCTGTTCCTGAATTTAAGTTAACCGAACTATTAAAGTAACTCATTTATATATTATATATGTTTTTTTTTATAGAATAAACAATATGCTTTTGATGAAATTACATTATTTTTCTTAATTTCTTTAATATTAGTATCATTAAAATTATACCATTTATTATCATCCTTTCTCACAGTCGCAGTATAATGTCCACCCGAACAACCACCTTCATGGTTACATACTGCGTATAAATCATAAATATATGATTTTCGTTTATATCCAATAACATATGAACTCAAATCTAAGTTTGTTAATGGTATATCTATTACATCTTGACGCTTGCGACTTGCATTATTAAACCTTTTCAAGTCAATAATTAGTATATTTGGCAAACTCCAAAATAAAATGCCTTTATTTACATCTTCTTTTTTGCCTGTATTTTCATTAAACCATGCATTATCACCATCCATTAACTCTTTTTTACAATATAAATCAAAACATGATTCTAAAGTCAAATTTTTCTCAGAAGGTAATGGCAAATTCAACATCATAAATGGTTCAGGTATTGTTGATAATATTTTTCCATTTTCTTTTGTAATTGTTGTTACACTAATACCATAAAATAAATCCAAAAGTGGTGAATATTCTTTTTCATAAATTGTTTTAATCATATTATAACATTTTTTTGCTAATTCATCGGTTTGATTTTTTACATTTCCAGAAATAACTACAGACACCTTATTGGATAGAGCTTCATTAAATGAATCAAATAAAAATAATAAAAATTCTGGTAAATCATTTTGTGCCCATCCTGTAAATAAATCTCTGTCTTTTTCATTTGCAATCTTTTGAACATTTTTTACAAATCTTCCTGGAGAGATGACACAATTCTTACTCCACATCAAGTCTTTTAAATCTAACCACTCATTTAATAATAGTGCTGAAGAATGAAATTTATCTTCCTTATTTTCTAGTATTTCTCCTATTTGTTGTCTCTTTGAATTGAAAATGTCGTTTAATTCTTTAGTATTTGATAATACTTGCATACATGAGTTAAGAAAACATGTATTGCCTAAATTTGCTAAGCCAGTTAGGCCTTTTATATTTGCCATTTATAATAAACCTAAATATATTTTTAAATATTTTATTTAATATGATTTAATAATTATAGATTTATATATATTATAATGAGTCTTAATCAGCGTTTAGATTTTAATCAAGAAATTGTTGATAATTTTATGCTTTTCATCCATAATATGCAGTTACAACAAAACTCTATTTTATCCGCTCAAATATCACAGTTAAGTATATTTAATAGTTTATTACATTCTAGTGCGCGTGAACGCGTTCCTGTTTCTCGTACAAATAGTTTACCACATAGAAGACCTACTAGAATTTTTCTAAATAGAAATAATAATTCTAATCTATCACCAACTAATTTTTCAACTTTTGGAAGTTTTTTAAATAGCAATGTTGAAGTTTTCCCTTCATCTGAACAAATTAATAACGCAACTGAAATTGTTACATATAATACTATTAATTCTCCTCAAAATACTTCTTGTCCTATTAGAAATGAAAATTTTAGAGATGATGATATTGTTATTAGAATGAACCATTGTGGACATATTTTTTATCCAAATGAATTTTATGGTTGGTTCAGAAATCATGTAAGATGTCCTATGTGTCGTCATGATATAAGAGATTCTTCAAATAATGTTACTAATAATAGCAATATTGAAATTAGTAATAACAATTTGTCAAATCAAAGACAATTTGATATTTGCTACAATATTTTCGGAAACAATCAACAACCTATACCACCACCATCTTCAGAAGCATTAAGTTATTTAACAAGTGGAATAAATAATCGTAATAATGATAATAATGCTAGTCATAATAATGCTAGTGATAATAATGCTAGTGATAATAATAATTCTGATTCTTTAGATCTTAGTGAATTTGATATTTGTAATAACAATATTGGAGAGATTCAAGAAAATCAGATTGCATCTATTGGTGAATTAACAAGGACAATGGCGAGTGAATTGATGAATCAACTACAAAATAATATGTTAGGCGATGTATCAAACAATCAAATTGAAATGTCATTTTCATTTATGACACCTACTATAATTACATCAACCGAACACCTTACAGAAAATACGAATGATTCATCTATGAATGAAATTGATTAATTACACCGATTAATGATATTTTATATATTTTTTTTTACAGGTAATATCAGTGGAACAATCGGATAATCTGTTATTTTTGCTATATATTCACCTATTTTATTTTGTATTTGTGTTCGTTTACTATAAAAAGTCTTAACTGCTAATTCTGCTTCTTTAAGTTTCATTTCTTCCCTTTCCTTTGATGTTGCTTTAAACTTTTTTTGTAGCTCATCTAAATTATCTTCATAATCTTTTAACTTAGATACTAATACTTTTAACTCTTTTGGAGCATCTTTTCGAATTGAAAATCGTCTAAGTGCAACATATCTTGGGTTTTGTTTACTTCTTTTTACAAAAATATTCACCCATCTACTTCTCGGTGCTGGTCTTTGTTTGGTTTCTTTAAAATTAACACCTCTATTTCCACAACAAGGACAATTATTATTTCCTGTTCTAAACCAGGTTAAAATACAGTTCGTATGATATCCATGATTACACTCTGGTAAAAAATGTACTTGCTCACCATTATCTAATATGTCCTGACATATCACACAAATTTCTTGGTCATCATTCTCTGCAGATACATCATTAAGTGTCTGTATAACATTAAACATATCAACTGGTTCAATATGGCTATTAATATCCATTACAAATATAAAAAAAATATATTTATATTAGATTTAAATATTATACTAAATTAAATTTAATCACCTAAATAGTTTATAAATCTAAAAGAATGACTCTACTGTTTTTACCCCACTTGATGTGTTGTCCGCCATTGTGATATATTTATCAAACAACAAGGTTTTCACATATTTATTTCGCAATGCTTCTAATTTCTTATTATATTTTTCCTCATACTCTGAATCCGGTACTTCAAAAAGTGAACTTTTAATTGCTTCTACCTCTTTTTTATATTGACGAACCTTCAGAGGTTTACCTTTCATTCCTGGCAACTGTTCCATTACTTCTGGCAGTGCAAACACCTGTGATACAGGTTTCATAATCTGATTCGTTATATAATGGGCATAATCTGGCTTCAACTTATTTTCTTGAATAAATTGTGGCGTCTCTATTTTTTCTCCCTGTAATGCTCTTTTATTTGGATTTTTTATATATATAAATGGTATCCTATCTCCATTAGAAGGCTTATTGCCTGGGTCTCGCTTACCAATACGGTCTGCTAATACCTTATGTGCAATTTGATTTGGATTTTTATAGTGCGAACGCAATGATTTTGTAATTATTAATTTATCTTTTGATATCTTCTCATCTACAATATCCTGCAATGATTTTTTCAAAAACTTTACTGCACTATCAACATTTTGTTCCTTCATCAATATATCAATAATTCCTCCATATACATCCTTTACTATTGGTGCATTATCACGGCGCTTAAGTACAATACCCATTTCCTTACGATAGCCCACATTTGGGTCTTCTTCAAATAACATTCCAACATATCGTTTTTTTGACAATAATGCAAACGGCAAGAATGTCTTTTCATATTCAAGGTCATGTGGTGCTTTCAAATACTTTGTTGCCATTTTTCCTGCTTCAATTGCAAGTTCTATTGTAATTTCTAGTGCCTTTTGACCGATTATGCGTTTACCTTCTAAATCTTCTAAATTAAATGCAAAGAATACTGAATCTGTATCTCCATAAATATATTCTGCATTACTTTTTACTTTACCATGATTTTTAGTATCACAAATAGTATCTCCATATACTTCTTCTATCACTCGCTTGCCATATGTCAATAACTTACGACCAGTTGCTGTTGTTGATGCTGCAACATCCTTTTCATAAAATGTACTTGTCTTTGCGCCACATTGTCCGTAAAGTGAGTTTGCTGTTACTTTATAACTTAACTGACGCTTATCCAAAATATTTTTCATAAAATCATCTTTCTGTTGTGGTATCATCTTTCTTGTTGCTTTTCTTGCTGCAAGAAGCTCTTTCAGAATTGATGGCATAATAGCCTTTTCATCGTTTGGAAATTGCGCAAATCGGCAAATTTTATAACCTGAAATTACCTTTTGTGCTGCAGCATTTGGATTTTTACGAATGTAACGATATGTATCATATTTTACTTCAACATATTCATATTCTGGAAGATTATCGTAAATAAATTTTCCTGTTTTATGATTTTTTTCACCAGTTTCACGAATAAGCTCACCCTTCAAGTCATATTCTTTTGTCCATACTTTACTATCATGTGATAAATTCTCACTAATCATTGATGAAGGATATAGTGAACTATAATCAACACATGCTACTGGTGTATCAAGATATAATCCACTTTTTGGTGGTAAAACAATAGCACCCTCATATCCTTCATCACCTGAACCTTTCTCTATATCCGGCATCAATGTATTTTTCTCTCTACATTTTTTTGCAATATAACTTGTCAATTTAATACCCTGACCACGCATTACTAGAAAGTTCATTGGTACACTACAAATTTTAGCCATTTCAATAAATCCTGTAATAACATCAATCTTATTCATAAGATAATGAACAAGGTTACAATCCTGAATACAATATTTCGCAATCACCGATTTTGATGCAGGACCCTCGTTTGTCATTCTAAAAATATCTTGCGGTGACACATCATCTTTTGCTAAACCCCATTTTACTGTTTTTGTCTCCATATCTGGTGTTGCAATTCCATCTATTTCAAAACCATCTTTTTCAATACTTGATACTATAAATTTTCTTCCTTCTTGATAATATTCGCTAGAATGTCCAATCTCTTCAAAATTAACATAACTTCCAACAAGAAGTCCTGTCATATTTTTTGTAACTATTTTTGTCTTATTACTTGATTCATCATTTGTAATTGATTTTACTTTATCTCCAATAAAATTCCCTGCAACATAATCCAATTTGTAAGATGTAAGATTATAATCTCGCCTAAAATAATTATAAAGATCCACTTGCAATCTTCCTTCCATCTTAATATAATATAAGTCGTGTTGTCCACTTGCAATTACAATACTTGTTTCTTCTATGCCCCACCCACTATCCGTTTCTTTTCCACATATTTCATCTTGATTTCGTGATAATTTTAGAAACTCTTCTTCACACATGTTTTCCTTTGCACGCTCAAACATAAACCGATAATCAAAACCAAATATATTGTACCCAATAATAATATCAGGGTCTTCCTTTTGAATCAATTTTGTCCATTCTAGTAATACATCTTTCTCTGTATCACATACAATTATTGGTTCTGTATTTTCTGTTTTTACATCGTCACACTTGCCAAGTGCAATACATGTATTTTTATATGGATTTGTCTCACCATATTTCATGAATGTTGAACCTATAAATGTTACTTTGTCACCTTCCAATTTTGGAAAATGACCTTGGCGACCTAATAACATTGTAATATAATTAATTTTTGTTTCTCTGTCAAATTTTTTATGTTTGATTATCTGTTCCATATTTAAAGTTTCTTTTTCAACGCTTTTATTTCTTGAAGTTTCAAAACTTTCTTCATCGTCCGCATCTTTATAACATTCAAATGCTCTTTCTAATGTAAGAACGGAATCGTCAATATTGTCACCATCATTTAATTTAATATTTGATTTTATGAAGCGGTTGAATATTGTTTCAAGTTGACTAGTTTTCGGCATGTATGAAGGATATACTTGCTCTATATCGTCCGCGTAATATTCATCTGGTTTAAATGCTGCAAATATCATATTTTTTAAATATTTTTCAAAACGCATTGAATCCATTTTATTAATATCATCATCCATGTTACTAAATGCATCAATAATATTTGTCGCTAGTTTTTTATAACTTTTCACAGGAACAGGAAAATCACCATGACTACTACTAGCTTCAATATCAAAACTACAAATCTTGTAAGGAACACGGTCTTCCTTGTTATTTAATGGACTAATACATTTCCTAGAAATTTCAAACTCGTATTTACAATGTGTTTCTTTCTCTGCATTTCTTTTAGGTCTTGTATTTTCAATATGAATCCACCCTGAAGGTGAAATTTCTGAAATGTGAAAATAACGCAAAAGTGGTGGAATATTACCTTCATAAATCTCCAAATATTTTTCACCTGGACCACTTGGATATTTATATCCTAATTTTAACAATTTCTTAGAATATTTGGGTTGACGTGTAATTTCATACCACAAATTCTTTACTTTATTCATACATGTTGTATTTTTAAATGTAATCCTTACAAATTTATGAGTAATACCACCATCAAACCCATATAATTTCTTACGGTCAACCAAATCTAATGAAATTATTGAATGTTCATAATATTTGCCGATTATTCCAACTAAATGGTCTTTAAATTGATGAAGATGTTTTTTCTCCCAAGATTTATTCACTTTTATAAAGAAGAATGGATAATAATCAGTTATTTTAATAGCACAAGTCTCACCTTTTTCATTTATTCCAAACATTTGAATTTTAAATTCATTTTCATCAATACGCTTCACAAATTTTTTTTTCCCATTTTCTTCTTCACTGCTATTTTCCTCTTCCTCTTCTCGCATTGAAATGTCATATGCTGAGAAATCAAAGATACGAAAATCCCAAGATTTATTTGCCTGTTTAATCTGTGCCATAATGTATTTATTAAGATATATTTATATCTTGATAAATCACATCAATTTTTTTTATTTCAAACCCCGTTTGCTAGTAACTTTTTTCATTCTAGATTTATTACTTTTAGATTTTTTGCTTTTAGATTTTTTGCTTCTAGATTTTTTTGTTGTTATTTTATCAGTAAGTAATCTTTTACTTAAATATTTTTTGCTTTTATATTTTTTAGTTAATACTCTTCCTGATGTTACTCTTTTTCGGTTTACCTTATTAACTGTTTTTAATCTTAATGATTTATTTTTTTGCCAATTATAACCACCATACATTGTGTGTAATTTCTCAATTTCGCCAACATTTCCTAACAATTTTGTTCTTTTTCTACTCTCACTATCGCGTCCTTGTGACTTATACTTTTGTTTTCGCAAACTGACACTATCTCTAGTTCGCGCACCTAAATCATTATCAATACTTTCATCTTTTACTTTATCAAACTTATCTAATATCCAATCTTCAATGTGTTGTGCATCACGCTTACCTTTAAATGTATCAATGTCGCCTTTATTATAATAAATTAAAGTTGGCACACCATTAATACCTTCTAATTCTGGTTCTTTTAATTTTGGTATATTTTCAATTTGTATTCTAGAAATAAAACCACCCAAATCATCCCTTCCACCTATATTTTCTATTACTTTGTCCCAATCATCTTTCATCTCATTACAATGTCCACACCATGGTGCATATATTAATATAATCAATTTATTTTTTTGCATCTCTCTCTTAAGTTCACTAACATTATTATTAATATAACAACCTTTCATATAATATTTATAAATATTATTTTATAAAACTATGAAAAATTTATAATGATAATTTATATATATATGGTAAAAATAACAAAAACATTAAAACTATTAATAATTGGTATCATATTTTTATTAGGTGCATACTTTACTGCAAATTTTACTCATAAAGATTTTGTTGAAACATTCATAAATGAACGAAAAGAGTGTTATGATTTATTGGTTAAAAAAGGAAATTATATATTTTTATATAATTCAAAACTTGCATATGTTCCTGGAGTAAATCCTATACAATTTAATAATTTAGAAGAATATACTGAATATATTCAATGGGAACGCGCAAATGGTATTAACTGTCCTGTGTTATTTTTACAACACGAATATGACGCTCAAAATAACTCTACATACAAATTGAGACCATCTCTAGACAATCAACAAGGTGGACTAAATGCAAATTCTTGTAATGCACATGAAACTAAAGAGGAAGTACAGAAAAAAGTTGCTGCATTTAATGATGTGTTAACACATGTTGATTTAGAAAGTGATGAAAATAAAGATAAAAGTGCAAATGCTATGGATACTAATTGGGGAGGTGCAAAATATGCACGAGAGCTTGTTGAAGAAGGCGTTTTTACTAAACATGATGAAGACGAAAGATTTAATAGTGAATAATTAATATACTTATTAATATACTTTTAATTAAATTAAAACTATTTTATATTTAATTTAATTTTTTTGTTATCGCGTCTTTTACTTTTTTACTTCATTCTGTAAAGTTTTCATTGATTCATTTACCAATTGTTTTAAAGGAGCATATCGTTTTTCTATTAATTCTAAATTCTTCATTTTATCTTTTATCTTTGTATCTGGTTTTACACATTCACCAAGAGCAGATAAATTAACATAATCATATAACTCTATCAAATAATCTTCATATTGTGATTTGTATTTATCACAATGCAATGCATCCTTAATACCTACATTTGTCTTACGCAAACTTTTAATAGCTTCATCAATATTTGCTGGCTGAAGCTTCTCGTTTTCATAACCCTCGTGTAAAGATTCTGCATCTTTTGCTACTTTACCAATCTTGTAAAATAAGTAGAGTACATAAACTATTGCTAAATAACCTACTACATAATATTTATTATTTTTCAAATATGATATTCCATCATCAACTATTTTCATTTATATATTACTAATAATTTATTTCAATATCAAATACTTTAATTCGCAAGAAAAATTTTTATATTCTCTATTGCTGTTTTACTTATTTTTCGCTCTTTTCCTTTACTATCTACCATTTTTAAATTATCTAATACTTGCGAATCTTTATCTAATTCTGTAATTAAATTTTTCATTGTTTTAAATTTTGACATTATTGTTTTTGATACATTTATACTTACAGATGGTAATTGTGATAACATTATTTCATTTACATTATCTTTATTTATATTTGATTTTTTTGCATGTTTTATTACATCAATATACTCTGTTGTTTTCTTTATTAATTTGCTTTTATTGCTTTCAATGCTTTCATTGCTTTCAGTACTTTCATTGCTTTCATCTATTTCATTTTTATAATGAAAATCTGTTTTAAATTTATTTTTAATAACTTTACAAACTGTTTGCAATATAATATTTGCTGTTTCATTTATATCAAATGACCTCTGTAGTGAAAAACCTTTATAAGTATTTAATGATACCATAGATGAATATAAAGTATTTTTATTTATTCTTGTACCACCATTATATTGTCTTATATCACCCTCTATTAAATAAATTATATTATGGTTATGAATACTTGATTTATCTAATCTGAAAGATTGTTCTGTATATCGTCCGTCATTAATTGATGATGCTAGATCATTTATTGTTTTTCTTTCAATTATTAAAAGATTTTTATAATTATCTTTGTCACTATCATCTATAATCATAATATCTCCTATATTTAAATTTCCTGTTTCAAGAGTTATTGTATTATTACTATTTGTTGTATTATATGATGTGACTAAATCTTCAACTAAAGGTATTAACTTATTCTCTCTACAATCTATTTTCAACAACATAATATTTAATTTAATCAAGAATATTTAAATAATTTTAAAAAAATTTAAAAGTCTATTGATATTATTTATATATCATGTATAACGCAATTGTTAGCGTTACTGATAAGACTGGACTTAATCGTCTTGTCCCATTTTTATGGAATCGTAATTTTAACATATTCTCGACTGGAGGAACATATAATTATATTGAAAATCTTACAAACCAACCTGAACATGAAAAATTTAAATCACGCTTACATAAAGTTAGTGATGTTACTAAATTCCCAGAAATGCTAGGTGGTCGTGTTAAAACACTTCATCCTAATATATTAGGTGGCATTCTTGCCTGTCATATTAATAAAGAACATATGGATGAAATACAACAACATAATATTCCTCGTTTTAATCTTGTTGTTGCAAATCTCTATCAATTTCAAAAAACGGTTGATTCGGGTGCATCACACGATACAATTATTGAAAATATTGATATTGGTGGACCAACCCTAATTCGCTCTGCCGCAAAAAACTATAAAAGTGTTTGTGTATTAACAAATCCTGAACAATATAGCAGATACATGGATGAATTACTTTCAATTGACGAATATTCTATTACTCAAAGTATTGAAGTTGATTATAATCGTATTGGTGATACATTTAAATATAATCTTGCTCGCGATGCATTCAAAAATATAGCTGAATATGATAATAATATTAATTCTTATTTTAATAAAGATATTGTGAATCTTACAATTAGAGAGAAGCGAAAATTAAAATATGGTATGAATCCAAATAATGAAACTGCTGCTATATGCTCTTTTAATGATGAGGAATTACCATTCACTGTATTAAATGGTAATATCGGTTACATAAATACACTTGATGCCATTGGTTCATGGCGTCTTGTAAATGAAGTTAAAACTGTACTTGAGAAAGATTGTTGTGCGTCATTTAAGCATACTATTCCTACTGGTGTTGCGGTTCGCGTTGATAAAACAATTCGTAATGAATCGCTTGCGGATGTTTATAAACGAGCAAGAAATGTTGACCCTCTTTCAAGTTTTGGCGATTTTATTGCATGCAGTGGTCATATTGATGAAAAATCAGCTGAATATATTTCTAAAGTTGTCAGTGACGGTATTATTGCAAAAAGTTATTCAAAAGAGGCTCTAGACATATTATCTAATAAAAAGGGTGGTAACTATGTTGTGCTATCTGGAGAACAGATTGATTTTGAAAAACCTTCTCGTGAATATAGAAGTATGTATGGACTTTCACTAGTTCAAGATTATGATAATACACTGTTTAACAGGTCACTTCTAAAAAATATTGTTACTGATAAACGAACTACTACCATACAAAATATTGAAGATATGATTATTGCATCTGTCTCTCTTAAATATGCACAGTCTAATAGTATTGCTTTTGCACATAATGGCCAGCTTATCGGTCTCGGCGCTGGACAACAAAATCGCCTTGATTGTATTAGACTCGCTGGTCAAAAAGCTCTTCTGTGGTTTATGCGCAATGATAATCATTTCAATGAATGTGTTGAAAATGAAATTGTGAGATTAGGCAAAACAGGTATGAGCAAACAAGAAAAGATTACATTTATGTATGATTATGCACGCAATCTCTCTGTTGCAGATAATGCAATCTACAGAAATAGCATGAAAGATGTTGTTATGTCTTCTGATGGATTTTTACCTTTTGCTGATAATATTGAAGAAGCATGTAAATATGGTGTCACACATGTTGTAAATCCAGGAGGCAGTAATGGCGATGATGGTGTCACTTCTGCTTGTGATAAATATAATATGGTGATGTTTCATACTGGAAAACGACTATTTTTTCACTAAACACTATAATAATAATGCAAACCTATATAAAGTTTCTTTGCTACTATAATGCATAATGGACAAAGAACTAGATAAACAAGAACATGACAGTGACGAAGAACTTATTTTTAATCCATATAATCCCAATAATGTTGAAATTACACGACATGATATTGAGACTATATTGAAAAAATACGGTCTTCCACCTCGTATTACAAATTTTGAACTATGGCGTCGCGCATTTATTCATCGTTCATATACAAAACGACCTGATGCTGAAAATGAATTAAATGAAATTAAAATTGCTCCAAAACCTCCTGGATGCTTGCCACTTTCCACAAAATCTAATGAGCGTCTTGAGTTCCTTGGTGATGGTGTACTAGAATGCATCACAAAATATTATCTGTATCGTCGTTTCCCAAAAGAAGATGAAGGATTTATGACTGAAAAGAAAATCGCACTTGTGAAAAATGAATCTATTGGAAAATTAGCTTACGAAATGGGACTAAATAAATGGTACATTATTTCAAATCATGCTGAAGAAAAGAAGACACGCACAAATCTTAAAAAATTAGGTTGCTTGTTTGAATCATTTTTGGGTGCTTTGTTTTTAGATTATAATAAACTTGAAATTCATGATGAAGATGAATGGTTCAAAAATATTTTCGTAACAGGACCAGGTTGGCAAATGGCCCAAAAATTTGTTGAAAATGTATTTGAAACACATGTAGATTGGATTTCACTCATTAACAATGATGACAACTACAAAAACATTCTACAAGTTAAAATACAGAAGGAATTTAAAACTACACCACATTATATTGAAATCTCTCATGATATTGAAATTGGTTATCATATGGGAGTATATCTTTGTCTGGGACAGCAAATATATGAAGTTAATTATGAAGATGCTCAACCATATTCTGATTTTGGTAATTTTGAGAAAATTCAAGATTGTTTGAAAGAGAATGATAAAGTTTTTGTTTTCCTAGGAGAGGGTACTCATAAAATTAAGAAGAAAGCTGAACAAATTGCATGCAATGAAGCACTTGCGTGTTTTGGATAAAATATAATATATTTTTATATATTATATGCAGAAAGAACAACTATATGAGTTACTTATGAATAAACCTGTTCCTAATAGTAAAAAACAACATAATATTAAAATAAATAAGGTTGAAATTGTAGACTCTGAAGACCCAGAACAACAAAAACAAATTGTTAGAGCTGTTGTAATTGATAAAACTGGTGATAACTTAGTTGACCGTGATGATGCACTTATGCGAATACGACGTGCTAAGAAAAAAGCTTTAGAACCCAAAGCTGTTGTTGAATCTAGAAAGCCTTCTGTAATACCTATGAAATTAACAGATGCTGAAAAAGAAGCTGATGACGATAATCTATTTAGAGAAGAACAAGAAGATGCTGAACCTGCTGCCACTACTGAAGCGGATGCTCCCCCTGCTGCTGATACTGGAGAACCCCAAGGCAAGACAGATGAAGAATACTCAGTTGAAACTAAAGCAGATAAACCAAAAATTGTTATAAAAGCTGCTGAGGAAGATGTTACCGAAGAAGAGGCGGTTGAAGAAAAGAAAGCAAAACCAGGTAAGAAACCAAAAGCTGTACCATTAAGTGATGACTATGTTGTACCAAAATTACCTGAGGATTTATATACAAATCCACCTGTATTTGTATTAAACTCGCGTGAAACTTTTATTAGAGAGACTAATAAAGCTCTAGCAAAACAATTTAAACATTTAGAAGAAAGTGAGACAACCACTGTATCATGTGATTTTACAAGCGAAAGTAAATTTGATTTGCTTACACACCAAAAAATTGTAAAGTTCTATCTTAATGTATTTTCTCCCTATAGGGGTCTATTACTTTATCATGGTCTAGGTGCAGGTAAAACTTGTTCATCAATCGCTATCGCTGAAGGAATGAAAAACTTTAAGCGTGTTTTAATTATGACACCTGCTTCTTTAAGAATGAATTACATTGAAGAATTGAAAAAATGTGGTGATGATTTATATAAACGAAATCAATATTGGCAATTTATAAATACTGTAATTAATCCTGATATGATACCTATAATAAAGAGAGACTTAGGATTAAAAGATAAAATTAT
>Ga0129351_1000077_pt1 | contig 30755 bp, 28 predicted proteins | sample CPBDNA_8_FD_94423 | JGI IMG/M metagenome (GOLD analysis project Ga0129351, IMG submission 94423) | Freshwater to marine salinity gradient microbial communities from Chesapeake Bay, USA - CPBay_Sum_27_0.2_DNA | ecosystem: Environmental > Aquatic > Marine > Coastal | place: USA: Chesapeake Bay... | reverse complement strand
TCTATATTTTTAGTATAATGATTAATCATTTTACTAATGACTTAAGTAAAATAAAAGAGGCAATAGTCGACTTTTTAATTTATTTAAAGTCAAATTCATAAAATTGATTAAATTTGCATGTTGTGTGTTGCTATAGGCAACTAAATAAGCTTTCCAATTGGGGGGCTTTTTTTATTTTTCTACAAGTGGTCTATCAATATTCTCTGTTTCAATTCCGATGGTTGATTTACCAGAAGTTAATTTAGTTATATCCTTATCTATCTTTTTAAACTCCTTATTTGTAACATTATAATGATTTACAACAGTGCTTATACTATTGCCAAGCTTATCATGATATGTCAAATATGCATTTAGATGGTTGCCTAATTTCTCAATATTCATTTGAATTTCATTAATTGATTCTTCAACTTTCATATTATTTAAAGCCTTATTTGTAACCTGAAGCATGGGAAATAAACTCATAGGTGAAACAATCATTACTTTCTTTTGATACGCATATGAAACTAGATCTCTTTGGTTTATTTTTAATGAACCTACTTTATTATTAAGAAGATCTTGATACAAACCATCAGCAGGAATAAACATATATGCGTAATCAACAGTTTTCTCATTAGGTCTTATATATTTTGACGTTTCATCTATCCTATTCTTTATATCATTTTTGAATTTTTTTTCAAGATCATTTAGTTTATCAGTCTCTGTTTCATCACTCTCTATCATTTTGTTATAGTTATCTAGAGAAAATTTTGCATCTATTGGAATTATAAATTCACCAACTTTTATAACCGCATCTACTGCTTCACCATTATTAAAAGAATACTGCATCTGAAATAGTTCTGGAGGAAGTACATTGGCTAATAAGTTTTCAAGTTGAATTTCTCCAAGAATTCCTCTTTGTTTTTGATTACCCAAAATTTTTTCTAGTGTTTTCATTTGATTTGCAAAAGTTAAAACTTGTTCATTAGTTCCTTTAATCTTTTCAAGTTCCTTAGTTAAGTTGTTGATTGTCTCAGAAAAACGTATTTCCATATTTTTCTGGTCTTGTTTAGAATCTTGAAGCTGTTTGTTTAGATTCTCTGCAGAAGTAAGTTTAAAAGCATCAATGAAGGATTCAAGTTTAGATTCAAACTCTATACTGTTATTTTTGGAGTTTTGAGTAATTTGTTTTTTTAACAAAAAATAAAGCCCCAAAATAGACCCAATAAGAACAATTAAAATAAATAAATATTCCATTTACTAAATTTAATCAAAACACAATTATTAAAAGAGAATTTAATAAAACCCTCATTTATGAGGGTTTTATTAGATGTAAATTATTTTTATTCTGGAGCAGATTCTGGTTGATAATCATAATAACCTGCCATTGGATACATAACATGAGCATATGTTGTTCCTCCAAACATAACATATGGAGCACCAGTTGTAAAGTCAGTAGACATACCATCTAAAGTTGATGGATCAGCAGGCATTCTCATTAAATGTGGACCTGATTCAATCCATTGACCTTCAGCTGCCTCTTCTTTAGTAAGTACACCAGCCATAGTATTATCTTCTCCCATATCTCCATGTAACATCCATGCATATCCATCTTTATCCATTACAGGTATTTCACCTGCAAACCATGCACTAATCCATTTGAATACTTCTGCATCACCACAAAGAGGCATGGCCTCGTGAGCATTAATCCATCCATTTTCTGGATCAGATTGTCCTCTAGGATTGGCAGGTAAACAAGTCCAGCCATTCGAACCTTCTCTTAGAAGATTACCTCCCATAGCAGGAGGACCATCATAAACTGTTGCATTAGCAGCAATATATGCTGGAGCAGCTGTAGAATATGCCCAAATTTGCCATTCAGCAGATGTGTGAGCAGCATCTGGCTCACCATTTGAATTTATAACTTCAGCAGGCATATCACAGCTAAAAGCTATAAAAAGAATTAGAATTGAATATATATATTTCATATTAACTATTTAATAATAAATCTAAAGAAAAACGGCCAAGAGACCAAAAAATAAGAAATGTATTAATAGAATATTTGTAGATAATACGAACTCCTTATTTTTATTGGATTGATATATTAAATGGAAAAGAACTGATAAAATAAACCACCAAAGATAATTTGAAAATGGAACAGGATGAACAGCAAACTCCCAATAATCAAGTTTTGGTGAACTAATCTCAATTAGTAAATCTAATAAAATCATAATAGTTGATCCAACAAAAACCTTTGAAATTGTTGAATTTGGAAATATATTATGAGCAAAGTTTCCAGAAATAATTATTAATAAAACCCAATTAAAACCAATTACTATTGGGACATCAAAGACTTTAGTACCAAGATTATCTCCATATTGATATTCTCCAAAAAAAATTGAATAATTTACTCCAAAAATTTCTACAGTTAAACCAAACAAAAAAATTAAAAATAATCTTATCAGAAACTTTTTATCTACAAAGTTGTTTACTATTACCAAAAAAAGTGTAATTGAAAGTACATATGGGGAAGCTGAAAGAAAAAAATCTTTTTCTTCAGATAATATTCCAAAAAAACCACTAATATTTAGAAGCCAAACAATAAAAATTGAAATACTTCTCAATTCTTTTTTGTCAAGTAATTTCATCATCTTAGTTTATTAAGTCTGAAACAATTTTGGCAGAATTTAAACAAAGAGGTATTCCACCTCCAGGATGAACACTACCTCCACAAAAGTACAAGTTATTAATGGTTTTCGAAAAATTAGGGTGTCTAAGAAAAGCAGATTGTAAAGAGTTACTTGAACTGCCATATAAAGATCCAAATTTGGAAAGTGTCTTAATCTCAATATCTACAGGAGTTAATATTTTCTCATTAACTATACAATTCTCAACATTAAGTTTTAAGGTTGTATTAATTTTTCTAATGATATTACTCCTTAAGTCTTTTTTAATCTTCTCCCAATCTTGACCTTTATCATGGGGGGAATTAATTAATATGAACCAATTCTCACAATTAATGGGAGCATCCTCTTTCACAATTTTTGATGTAGAGCAAATATATATAGTGGGGTCATTATAAATTAATTGTTTATTAAAAATATAATCAAATTCTTTTTTTTGATCTTTCGTAAATATTATGTTATGAACGTTAAGACTAGGGAAAGAAATATTCATATTCCAATAAAAAACAACTGCTGAGCTAGATGGTTGGTATTTTTTAATAAAAAAAGGCTTATTGAAACCCTTAAGTAGTCTCTCATATGTAAGGTTTATATCCATGTTTGAGATTACAATATCTGCTTCATATTCTATATCATTTACCTTTACTCCAACAGCACACTTGTCTTTAATTAAAATCTGATTAATTTCTGAATTAAAATGAAATTTAACTCCGAGATCTAAAGCAAGCAAATGTAGCGAGTATGATATATTTGATAAACCTTTTTTTGGCATAAAAACACCAAGATCATGCTCTAGATGTTGAATAATTGACATAATACCCGAAGTCCTAAATGGATTCGAACCATTGTAAGTTGCATATCTATTGAATAGTTGTATTAATTTTTCATCTCTAAAATATCTTTTATTTAATGAGTTTAAACTGATGAAAATATTTAAGTGTAAAATATTTAAAATTGCTTTTATTGCATCAAATGAAAGGTATGTTGAAATTTTGTGGAGAGACTTTTCTAAAAATATTTTTTTTACAAGATTAAATTTCTTTTTTGAATGAGAAATATACTTTTTAACTTTATTTTCCTTTTTATTAAACTTTTTATCAATTTCATTAAAAAACTTTTGACTATTTGAATATGCATTAAAGACATGGCCATCATGCCAAAAATATTTACAGGCTATGTCAAGTTTTTGGTATTTAAAATATTTATTAATATTTACCCCAGCTTCTCTATATATATCTTCTAAAAGATTTGGCATAGTAAATAACTTTGGTCCAAAATCATGTCTAAAATTATCAAGGTAAAAATCACTTAGTTTTCCTCCAACATTTTCATTTTTTTCAAATACTTCAACATTATATCCTCTAGACTTAAGTCTAATTGATACAGCTAGACCAGCAATTCCTGAACCAATTACAATTACTTTTTTTTTCAATTAAATTTTTTTAGGGATAAAATATTAGATCTGACAAATAGTTCTTCTGAATACCATCTATCTTTTCTAGCTTTAGATATTATTTTTAAATGGTTTATATCAGAATATGCATAATCCTTCATGGTTTGTTCATTTTTCCAAATACTTATAGTTGCTTGTTCAATAATCGGAAGCTCACCTACACCTTTATAAAGATCTGCTCCTTTAAAACTTTTTATAGATTGAGCAGCTAGTGAAGTATTAATTATAAAATTAATTAACTTATTAAATTTAACTCTTGCTCTTGTTATGACAAGTATCTTTCCACCATTATATGAGCTTTTATTTTTAAAAGGGTTTATTCCATTCCAAGATCCAGTATAATGGTAGGGATCAATTTTAATTTGAACTCGTTTAGAGGATTTGCTAATTATTTCATTTATTATTTCATTTTCATCAAAAAATTTTTTTCTACAAAGATCATCTTCCCAAGAGGAAATCATTACGTATGATGAAAAGTCAGGGATCAAACTGAAGCCATTCCTTGAACCAGTTCCTAAGAGTTTTAAAAAGTTTAATCCACTAAAATTTAAAAGGTTTTTATTGAAAGTATAAGTACCCATCAACTTAAACATCCAAAACTTGTTTTTATTAAATTTAAATATATCTAAGTAGTGTGTCATTTTAATTTGGGCTAATATAAGATACAAAAAAAACCCTACAAAAAGTAGGGTTTCTATGTGGTACCACCAGGAATCGAACCAGGGACACAAGGATTTTCAGTCCTTTGCTCTACCAACTGAGCTATGGTACCAAAAGCATGGCAAATATATTAATATTTAGATAAAGCTGTATTCAAATGTTTCTTTAATTTTATAAAAAATTCCTTGATGAATTTAGTGATTGATATAGGTAACAGTAAGGTAAAGTTTTTTCTATTCCAGAAAAATAAAACTATATATAATACAATATGTGACGATGAAGATTTTGCTAAAACATTTGAATCAATTCCCAATAAAAATAATATCAAAAATGTAATTTCTTGTAGTGTATCTTCTAACCATGATCTTTATATAACTCAGAGTTTAAAAAATTCAAAGCATATTAGTTTATTGGATGATAAATTATTAATTCCATTCAAGAATAATTATAAGACAAAAAAATCCTTGGGTCAAGATAGAATTGCTCTTGTATCGTCTGCTATATTTAATAATCCAAATAAAGATAATCTGATAATAGACATAGGTACATGTATAACTTATGATTTTGTAGATTCAAACAATACATATCATGGTGGTGCAATATCACCCGGGTTTAAACTTAGATACAGTAGTTTAAATACGCACACTTCTAATTTACCATTATTGGAATTTGAAGAAACCAAAAATATAATTGGATCATCTACAAATGAGTCAATTCATTCTGGAATATATAACGGGGTCATTGCTGAGGTAAATAATTATATAGATATACTTAAAAAAGAATACCCAAAGCTTAATGTTATTATAGTTGGAGGATTTTCAAAGTTTTTGTTTAATAGGATAAAAAATGCAATATTTGCCAACCAAGACTTTTTAGCCCAAGGTTTAAATTATATTATAAATTACAATGAAAATAGATAAAATTCCGTCCTTTTTAGTTTTTGTACTATTTTCATCATTATTTTCTTTTTCTCAAAACAATACTAGATCACCATATTCCCTTAATGAATTAGGTGAAATAAACTTTCTTGGTAATATATCTAATATTTCAATGGGAGGGATTGACTCAGCTATTGATTCAATCGAATTTAATATTAATAACCCATCCTCACTTGCAAAATTAAAAACTACAAATTATCAAATTGGAACCTTTTATAAATCTATGAGGATCTCAAATAGTGTATCAGCAGAAAGAGCTAATGCTGCAAATATTAACTATATTGCTATTGGAATTCCTGTTAAAAGATTTGGATTTGGATTTGGTCTTTTGCCATATTCTTCAATAGGATTTAGACTTCAGACTTCAGAAGAATTTAATAATGAAAATATAATAGATACAAGATTTTTTGGAGCAGATGGAGATATTAATAGAGCATTTGCATCCTTAGGAATACCCTTGAATAAATATATTTCAATTGGTGCTACTATTAACTACAACTTTGGAAAATTTTCTTATGATAAGTTTAACCAATATGATGGAATTAATTATGGTACTTACTCAAATAGTAGCTCAGAAATTACAGGTTTTACATATAGTCTTTCTTCAAGTATTTCTTTTCCACTAAAGGATGATATATTATTTAATTTAGTATTCAATTATAATCTATCTGATTATCTGAATTCATATAATACTGAGTTTGTTTATACATCAACTTCCGCTGTTATTAATGAAGAATCAATAGGAGATTTTTTTGATGTAGACCTTGCAAATTCAGGATTAGATAATACTAGTTTACTTGTTCCAAAAAAATCTATTTATTCAATAGGATTGGAGAAAAAAAATAAATGGTTTTTCGGAGCTCAATATGAAAATAAGATATCATCAAAATTTGAAAATAAATTTTTAGATATAAAAAACGTATCATACCGAGACTCTAAAATATTCTCAATTGGAGGATATTTTATACCAGATTCATCATCTTTAACAAGTTATTGGAAAAGAGTTAAATATAGATTAGGAATTAGAAATGAAGAAAAAAGTATTATTATAAATAATTTGCCTATAAATCATTTTAGTTTAAATTTGGGACTTGGTTTACCTTTATCAGGTCTATCAAAAGCTAATTTAGGTCTTGAGTTTGGTAAAATAAATGATGATAAAAGTTTATTAATAGAGAATTATGTTGCTCTTAGATTAGGCTTATCGTTAAATGACATTTGGTTTATTAAAAGAAAGTTTAATTAAACTTTCTCTTATTTACAATGTCTAACTAAAGTATAATTAAATTAAAAACATGAATAATTTAAGGTTTTTAAGAAGTTTTATTTTAATCTTATTTTCTCTCCCAGTTTTTTCCCAGCTTAGTTCAAATGAGTGTATGGAACAACTATCAATTTTTGCTGAATCAGCAAAGATTAGAAACTATCAAGCTGCATATGAACCATGGAAGATTGTATTTGAAAATTGTCCAAAATTAAATGTTGCGACTTACCAATTTGGTGAAAGAATTCTAAAGGATTTTATATCAAAGTCAACTAGCCCTGAAGATAAGGAAAGTTATACTAATGATTTACTTGAGTTGTATGACAAATGGGCTGAAAACTTTCCTACTAGATCGGGTGTAAGTCAAATAGGTAAAATTTTAAGCAGTAAAGGACAAGCAATGCTAGATTATGGAATTGATGATAAAAACTTAATTTACGAAACTTTTGATTATGCATTCCAAAATGACCCCGCAAGCTTTACAAGCCCAAAGTCCTTGGCCTATTATTTTATTACAGGTTATGACTTATTTAAAGAAGGAACAAAGATCGAATTAGAAGACCTATTTGAGAAATATGAGGAACTTACCGAGAAGTTTCAATTACTTCAAAATGACATTTCAAAGAATCTAGATATAATTCTAAAAAAAGAAGAGTCTGGCATTGCATTAACCTCATCTGAGACAAGAAATAAAAGAATATATAATACCAACACAAATGCGGTTGGTTCATATCTTGAACTTCTTGATCAAACTATTGCAAAAGAAGCAACATGTGAAATATTAATTCCACTTTATACTAAAAACTTTGATGAGAATAAGGATAATCCAATATGGATAAGAAGAGCTGCTGGTAGATTAGATGGGAAAGACTGTTCAGATGCTCCACTTTTTGTCACTTTAGTTGAACAACTACATAGTTTGCAACCCTCAGCTGATTCAGCTTATTATTTAGGAATTTTAAATGATAAACAAGGAAATACTGATGAAGCCTTGAAATATTATCAAGAATCAGTTTCTCTTGAAACTGATAATTATAAAAAAGCAAATATTTTATATAAAATTGCTGTTAAATTTAGAAATGCTGGAAGAAAAGTTTCTTCAAGAGACTATGCTGAACAGGCATTATCGTTTCAACCATCCTTAGGTAGAGCCTATCTGTTAATAGCAAATTTATATGCTGATAGTGCAAATGATTGTGGTGATTCTCAGTTTAATAAAAGAGCTGTTTTTTGGCTAGCTGCTCAAACTGCTAAAAAAGCTGGTAGTGTTGATGCCTCATTAAAAAAACTTTCCGACAGAACTGCTGCTGCATTTGATGGTAGAGCACCGACTAAAACAGATATATTTACCGAAGGTAATCAAGGTTCAACTATATCTTTTTCATGTTGGATTAAAAGAAGTGTAAAGGTCCCAAACCTTTAAAATGAGATATACCTTTTTTTTAACTTTTATAATACTTATCTCATGTGATACAGAGATCCAATTCAATGATATTGATGAGGTAAATATTCCTCTTAGCATTGCCAATAACTTTACAATGACTTATACTGATTCTAGTAAAGTCAAATCATATGTTTCTGGTAATAAACATTTTGATTATTCAAATAATATTCTTAATTATTCTGAATTCTTTGATAATGTTGAACTTATAATCTATGATGATAATAAAACATCAACAATTAAATCTGACTATGCAATTATTTTTAATTCATTTAGATTTATGGAATTTAAAGGAAATGTGGAAATAACTACTTCAGATGGAGAATTATTGATCACAGATCAGTTATACTATGATACAGAGAATGAATGGCTTTTTACTGAAGATAAATTTGAATATACAGATAAGTCTAACAAAATAATAGCAAATAGACTTGATTCCAATAGAGACTTTACCGATCTTGTAACAGGTAATTTAACAGGGTCTATTAATATCACTGATCAATGAAAAACTTTCTAATTTCTGAAATAATCTATTGGGTAATAGCCGTCATTTCATTATTTAGTGTTATTGAGAATTGGTCAATAAATAGTAATAGAGCCTTTATTTTTCTTGGATTTTGTATACTATCTGTCTTTATGGCTTTATTTAGGAGGCATTTTAGAAAAAAGTATTCAAACAGAAAGTAAATGGTAATTATATTCAGTCTATTATTATCTGCTTTTTTTTCAGGAATGGAAATAGCCTATGTTTCCTCAAACAGATTAAATCTAGAAATAGAGAAAAACAAATTAGGATTGATACCTAAAGTTCTATCTATAATTACACAAAATCCATCAAGATTTATTGCAACTATGCTTATTGGCAACAATTTTGCTCTTGTTATATATGGAATTTTTATGGGACAATTTATAATTGATAATATTCCGTTCATAGATTTAAGTTCCATTAATCAATTTTCTGCTCTTTTAATTCAAACTTTTCTTTCAACATTTTTAATTTTAATAGCTGCAGAATTTATTCCCAAGGTATTATTTCAAATTTATTCTAATTTATCAATGAAAATTTTTTCAATACCTGCATATGTATTCTACATACTTCTTTATCCGATTACAAGTCTTGTTACTATAACATCAAATTTAATACTAAAGATTTTCTTTAAAGTTGACCCTGATAATTCTAAAATCTCCTTTTCAAAGTTAGAATTAGAAAGCTATATAGAAAATGAAATAGAAAATTCTGATGACACTTTAGACTCTGAAATTGAAATTTTTCAAAATGCTCTTGAATTATCCGATGTAAAGGCAAGAGATGTAATGGTTCCAAGAGCTGAAATTATCGCTGTTGATAAATCTATTGAAATTGAGAAAATCAAAAAAATTTTAACTGAGACAGGTCTATCAAAGATTCCTGTATATGTGGACACAATTGATGAGATTATTGGATATATACATTCATTTGATTTTTTGAAAAAACCAGATAGCCTAAAAGAACTCATTTTACCTGTTGAATTTGTTCCAGAGCCAATGTTAGTTAACGATGTATTGGAATTATTAACAAGGCAAAGAAAGAGTATTGCAGTTGTAATTGATGAATATGGAGTAACATCTGGAATTATAACAGTGGAGGATATTGTAGAAGAGTTATTCGGAGAAATTGAAGATGAACATGACAACTACGATTATTTTGAAAAGAAAATTTCTGAAAATATTTATGAATTATCTGCTAGGTTAGAAATAGAATACCTTAATAAATCGCATAACCTAAATCTTCCTGAAAGCGAGACTTATGATACACTTGGAGGATTAATAGTATTTAATGAAGAGCAAATTCCAAAAGTTGACGATGAGATTATAATTGGTCAATATTCAATAAAAATTATTGAAGCAAGCTCTTCAAAAATTGAAAAAGTTCTATTAAAAAAAATTGAACAAGAATAGTATAAATAAATACTTAATTGTATTTTCGAAAATTATTTGAACAGATGGCTATACTTGGACAAATTAGAAAAAGATCGGTATTCCTGATTATAGTAATTGGAATGGCATTATTCGCATTTGTTATTTCAGGAGTTTTTACTTCAAATGGAGGCTTTAGCTCAAATAAGCCAGTTGGTGAAATTAATGGTGAAGAAATTGATTTTGAGATTTTCAATATGATGGTTGAACAAGCTCAGACTGTATATGGGTTAAATACAACAAGCGCTGTAAACTTTGCATGGGATCAAGGTATTAAAAATCAAGCCTTACTTCAAGAGTTAAATAAACTAGGGATCGATGCTGGAAAGAATCAATTAGAACAAATCATTTCAAGTGATGAATCAATAGTTTTAAACCCTTTATTTCAAAATGAAATAGGTTTATTTGACTTCAGCAAATTTTCAAATTATATAGCTCAATTAAAGAACTCAAACCCAACCTTATATAATTCTTGGAAATTACAAGAGGATAATATAATATCTCTTGCAAAACAAAAAATATATTTTGATTTAATCAAGTCAAGTGTGACTTATACCAACGCAGATTCAAATATTCAGTATCATTTAGAAAATGATAAGGTAAACATCCAATACCTGAGAATACCATACGAATTAGTCCCTGATTCTATTTTTAATATTAAAGATTCAGAAATTAATTCTTATTTAAAGAATAAGAGAGAGATATACGAAATTGGAGAATCTAAGAAAGTTGAATTTATTTATGTACCTGATATAGCTAGTAATATTGATGAAAATAATATAAGAACAAATCTTGAGCAGCTTAAAAATGGTTTTAATCAACTTAATCAAATTACAAACTCAACAGAGTATGTTGAAGGATTTGCTAATGTTATAGATTATTCTGAATTTATTGATATCTACTCTGAAGTAGTATGGGACTCAATTTATAAAACTAAACAAGAATTATCAAGTGATTTTTCTGATATTCTTTATGGCCTTGACATTGGCCAAGTCTTTGGTCCTTACAAGGATGGTAATTTTTATAAAATTACAAGAATGATAGATAAAAAAAGAGATGCTAATTTGGATAAAGTTTTGCTTGCTGATGTCGCGATTGAAATTATTCCTTCAAATGAATCTTCTAATGAAAACTTTAGGAAAGCTTCTCAGGTTGAATTTGATGCAAATAACGGTCTTCAACTTAATCAAAGTGATTTAAGTTTACAAATAAATACTTTTGAATCTTTTGATGATTTTGATGGAGGTTTGCCGGGGATAACTAATTCTAGAGAAGTGATTAAATGGATGTATGATGATGATTCAAGAGTTGGTGATGTAAGAAGATTTACCCTAAATGATGGATATATTGTTGCAAAAATTATTGAATTTAATAAAACAAGACTTCCAAATATCGAAGATGTTAGAACTGAGATTACCGAAATTCTAATTCAAAGTAAAAAATATGATTTCTTGAAAAATAAATATCAATCAGAATTGAATATAGATATTATTGCAGAGGAGAATAATCTAGAATTTGAAAATGCATCTGCAGTTACTCAATATGATCCAATTCTAGTTGGAGCTGGTGTTGAACCCTACATAATAGGTTCTTCTTTTTCTCTTGAACCTAATGAGTTATCTCCTTTATTAAAAGGAAATAATGGAGTTTATATCATAAGACTTTTATCTAAAGAAATCGCTGAGGAAATCAATCTTAGTCAGGAAATATCTAATTCTTTTAGTGACAGAGAGAAAGAAAGATTATCAATTTTGATTCCAGAAGTACTTGAATCAAAAGCTGAGATTATTGATAATAGAAGTATCTACTATTAGACTAAAGCTAATTCATTATAATTAAATATAGTATGAAACCCCTTACTCCTAAAGTAGTCTATTGGGTTTTTATCAATTGCAGAAGCAAGAATAAAATCACCTCCCCATGCTCCTAAACTTTTAATTTCACCATTAAAGTCATCAAATAGTTTATCCTTAATTTTCTCTTTTGAGATTAGTTTTGACACTATATCTTCATGTTCTTTTATTAGTGAATTAAATTCTAACTGATCTTTGCTTAAAATAATTCTCTCTGTAATTTCTGAGATCTCAGTAACACCAATTTTTGAATTTATGCTTTCTCTGAAACTTTTTATTTCATCTAAGGAATTTTGTTTTTTATTTAAATAAACAAAATGTAATTTATCTCTAAAAGATGGGTTAAAATTAATTTTTTTAATTTCTTTTTTGTCATCATTTAATCTATACACTAAAGAGGTATTTGAATTAGCACATGCAATATCATAACCACTTCCATTAAAAAATTTAGTATTGAGTTCATATGGATCAATACCTGAAAATTTTGAGAGATTATTAATAAGAGTTGATGAAGATCCTAACCCCCAATCTTTATCAAATGTTAATTCTGTAATTATTGTTGAACCATTTGATTTTAAAAAATTACTTTCTTTATCTCTAATGAAATTTATTAGTTCTTTTATAATTCGTGAAATTTCTTTAGATGATGAATATTTAACTGTTAAGCTATCTTTATCTATTTGACAATTAAACCAAATCTTTCTATTATTATTATAGCTTGTCCAATTAATTATATTAGAGTTATTATAATTTATTTCAAAATATTGTCCATAGATTGTTGGTAATGCTAGAGATAATGCTCCATTAAGAACAAAATATTCTCCTGTTATTAAAAGCTTACCATTACTATAAAATCTCATATCTACTTGTGGGATTTAATAAACTCAAAAACTGAGCTACTATTAATCTCTTTATCTGCAAAATATTTTTCAGCTCTTATAATCTGATCTTTGTTAGCATTATACTTAATTAGAAGATTGATTAAGTGCATTTTCATATGTCCATGCTGAATACCTGATGTAATTAATGATTTAATTGCTGCAAAATTTTGAGCAAGTCCAACACAGGCTATAATACACATAAGATCTCTTGAGGAAGGATTACCTAGCATTTTTAATGATAGTTTTACTAGAGGGTGCAAATCAGTAATTCCTCCAACTGTTCCTATTGATAGTGGAATTTTAATACCTAATCTAAATTTATTATCAGTAATAGTACATTCTGATAAACTCTCATATTTTGAGTTTGATGATGCATAAGCATGAATACCAGCTTCTACTGCTCTAAAATCATTTCCAGTAGCTATTAAAATTGCATCTATTCCATTCATAATTCCTTTATTATGAGTAACGGCTCTATTGATGTCAATTTTAGCAATATCAAAAGCGTATTTCATTTTTTTTGCAAAGTCATTTGAGTTAGTTCCATTGATATCTATTAGATCATCAATGTTGCATTCTGCATGTGCTTCAACAATACAATCTGGTGTATAATTAGATAATATTGACATAACTATATTTAAATTAAAGCAGTTTTTAATGAAACCATCATATTGTTTAGATAACTCGTCTATTTTTTTTGCCATTGCTTCAAGACATGAATTAATAAAATTAGCTCCCATTGAATCTGAGGTATTAAAATCAACAGATAATTGAAAATAATTTTTTAGCTCACTTGTTTTATCAATAATATCAATTGCAGATATACCACCACCTCTTTTTTTCATATTCATTGTTAAATTATCTGTAGATTTGAGTATATCTGACCTATTATTATCAATGAATTCTTTGAGGACATCTATATTACCATCAAAGGTGAGGTGTATATGCCCTCTTTTGATTAAACTTTTAACTTTAGCTTTAAACCCCCCTTTATCAAACCAAAATTTAGCTGAATTCGACAATGCAGCAACAACTGAACTTTCCTCTGTTACTAGAGGAATAGTATAATTTTTATCATTAATTAAAAAATTTGGTGATAAAGAATATGGAAGATAAAAATTTGAAACACTATTTTCAGAAAATGAATCATGTATTGCTTGAATATCTTTATTGGAATTTAAATAAATATCAAGTATTGATTTAGCTTGATTTGAATTATCAAAAAAATTTTTACTTAACCAATCTATTTTTTCCTCCCTTGAAAGTTTTGAAAAACCAATTATTTTTTTTGGCATAATTTTCTTTTCTTTATGTAAATATAAGTGAAAACAAACTCAATATAATTTAGATATCATACAATGAATAACATTAAACTATTTAATGGAGACGAAATAAATCAAAAAACAATTCTTGGCCATCCATCAGGACTTTTTACACTTTTTTTTACTGAAATGTGGGAAAGGTTTTCATACTATGGGATGCGTGCAATTCTTGTTCTATTTCTAATCTCTTCTATTGATAACGAAGGATGGGGATGGGAAAGATCAGAAGCATTAGTGTTATATGGATGGTATACTGGACTTGTCTATATTACTCCAATTTTTGGTGGGCTAATTGCAGATAGATTTATAGGTTTTAGGAAAGCTGTTGTTTATGGAGCTTTAATTATGACACTTGGTCATGCAGCTATGGCATTAGAGATTTTTAATGATTTCTATTTATATGTTGGTTTAAGTCTTCTAATATTAGGGAATGGACTATTTAAGCCAAATATAAGCTCTATGGTTGGTCAAATGTACAAAGATGATGGAAAAATCAAAGATGCTGCTTATACAATATTTTATATGGGAATTAATTCAGGTGCGTTTCTTGGAATTCTTCTTTGTGGCTATATTGGCGAAACTGTTAATTGGCATTATGGTTTTGGTTTGGCAGGAATTTTTATGTTATTTGGAATGCTTCAATTCCACTATGGACAGAATATTTTTGGATCTATAGGCTTAAAACCAAGTGAAAAAAAAGATGGTAAAAATATAGATTTGAAAGATAATGAACCATCCAGAAAAACTATTATTGATAGATTGATTGTTATTGGAATCTTTTCTTTTGTTACTATATTTTTTTGGTGGGGTTTTGAACAGGCAGGAGGTAGTATGACAATTTTTGCAAATGACTATACAAATAGAGATTTAATTGGGACTGGAGCCTTAATATTTAAGATTATAAACTCACTTTTAGTTATTGTGCCTATGATCATTCTTACAATAATTCTCTATTACTTATTTAATAATACATTTAAGAAATATGCTGTATCAAACATATTCCTATCATTGAGTTTTATTATAATTTGGGGTATTATTATATGGATGCTAAATAGAGAATTTTTAAAGGATGCAACTGAAGTGCCTGCATCATGGTTTGCAATTTTGAACTCTTTCTTTATAATTACATTTGCTCCAGTACTTGCTAAAATATGGCAATCAAAATATAATCCATCTGGACCTGTGAAATTTGGAATTGGATTAATGCTTTTATCAATAGGATTTGCAATTCTTTCATATGGTTCCTTAAATATACCATTAGGTTCATCTTCAGCCTCTCAAAGTATGATTTTTCTTATTCTAGCATATCTATTCCATACGTTAGGAGAGTTGTGTGTGTCCCCTGTTGGGCTTTCTTATGTTAGTAAATTAGCTCCTCAAAAACTTGTTGGTTTAATGTTTGGAGTTTGGTTTGTAGCGAACTTTATTGCGAATCTTAGTGCTGGTTTAACTGGGAGTTATATTGATCCAATAGTTGAAGATTATGGTATGTCTGTTTTCTTCTTAATTTTCACAATTTTACCTGCATTTGTTGGATTATTAATGATATTGGCAAATAAAAAAATTCTAAGTATGATGCATGGAATTAATTAATTATTGATGAAGCAATTTTCTTCGATGTATCTTTTACAGATAGTAAATCAAAAATTTTAGAATACTCTTTAATTATTTTCGATCTTGTTTCTTGTTCACAAAGCTTATTAAATTCATAAGCAAGACTTTTCTTGTTAAGGTTATCTTGAATAAGTTCTTTAACAATACCTTTTTCTAGTATAATATTTACCAAAGATATATACTTTAGCTTAACAAATAATTTACCAATAAAGTAACTAAGATGACTAGTTTTATAACATACTAACTGAGGTATTTTAAATAGAGAACATTCTAATGAAGCAGTACCACTTGTAACAATAGCTGCAAAAGAATTAGTTAACAGGTCATATGTTTTATTATAAACGATAAATAAATTAGAATATGATCCTAGATTATAAATATTAGGATCAACATTATTTACACCCGCAATTATAAAATTGTAATTAGGATAATTACTAATTATAGATAAAAAAATTGGGAGTATAGTTTTAATCTCCTGAATTCTACTACCTGGTAGAAATGCAATAATTGGTTTATTATAAGGGATATTATTTTCACTAAAAAAGTTTTTATTTATATTATATGAACTAATAGCCTCTATTAAAGGATGCCCAAAATAAAATGTATCAATATTATGCTTTTCATTGTAGTATTTCTTTTCAAATGGAAAAATAACATATAGTTTATCTACATTTCTTATTATCTTTTTTATTCGTCCTTCCTTCCATGCCCATATTTGAGGACTTATATAATAGTAGTTGCTAAATCCTTTTTTTTTAGCCCAGTCACAAATTCTTAAATTAAAACCAGGGTAATCTATATAAATTATTTTATCGGGATTGAATGCAAGAATATCTTTTTTACAGAAACTAATATTACTAAAGATTTTATCAATATTCTTAATTACTTCATAAAATCCCATAAACGCAAGATCTCTTATATGCTTAACAATAGTTCCTCCACTCAAAACCATCTTATCTCCACCCCAAAATCTAATTTCAGCATTATTATCTAGGGATTTTAACTCAGTTATTAAACGAGAGCCATATAAATCTCCTGACGCTTCTCCAGCAATTATATAATATTTCATTTAAAATCCCACTCGTTTAGACCTTGAATTGCATGGTGAGCAGTTAAATCAAATTCAACCGGTACAATTGAAATATAATTATTACTTAAAGCCCATTCATCGGTGTCTTCTCCTTTATCTTTATTAACAAACTTACCAGTTAACCAATAATATTCTTGACCAAGTGGGTTTTTTCTTTTATCAAATTCCTCAACCCAATATGCCATTGCTTGTCTGCAAATTTTAACACCTTTAATATCAGATTTCTTTACTGATGGAATATTAACGTTTAATACAACTCCTTTTGGAATCCCATTGTTTAAAGCATTTAAGGTAATCTTACTAATAAAATTTTTAGATTGTTTGAAATCGGCATTCCAACTATAATCTAAAAGAGAAAAACCTATAGCAGGAATTCCTTCAATTCCAGCTTCAATAGCAGCACTCATTGTTCCTGAGTATATTACATTAATCGATGAGTTGGAACCATGATTAATCCCAGATACACATAAATCAGGTTTTCTAGGCATTAACTCATTAATGGCTAATTTTACACAATCAGCAGGGGTTCCAGAACAACTATACTCAATAATTTCAGAATCTTTTGGGGTAATTCTAGAAGAATGTAATGTTGAATTTATTGTTATGGCATGTCCCATTCCAGATTGAGGACTATCTGGAGCTACAACAACAATGTCACCAATATCTTTCATTATTGCTATTAAAGTTCTAATTCCTGGAGCATTAATTCCATCATCATTTGTAACTAAAATAAGTGGTCTTTCCATTTATAACTATTTCATGTAAATATATGAAAACGTTTTACTCTTTTAACTTTAACATAAACTTTGCTGTTATTAGGGTTATCTTAATTTTTTTTCATTTAATTTTGCGATATGATTTTAAGGGTATTTGGTATAGTTTTATCTAGTATAATTTCACTTGTAATTTATTTTGAAGTATCAAACTTTAAATTTTCAAGTGATGAGCCAAATAAAGACAGATTATTAGTTGATCTTGTTTCTTACGTTCTAGACAAGTTGCATTATGATCCTAAAATAATTAATGATGATTTCTCAATAAAAGTGTTTGATGAATTTATTCAAGCTGTAGATTATCAGAAAAGGTTTTTGCTTGAATCTGATATCGAAATGTTATCAGAATATAAGTTACTTATAGATGACCAGATAAAGTCTTCAGATATAACATTCTTTAATACTGTATACGAAAAATTATTATACAGAATTTCTGAGGTTGAAGGGTTTTATGAAGATATTCTTAATGAGCCGTTCAACTTTAATATTCAAGAAGATATAAATATTGACTATGAAAATTTAAACTATGCATCAAATTTAAATGATTTAAAAAATCTTTGGAGGAAAAGATTAAAGCTATCAACTCTTGATGCATTTGCTACAAAAAAAGAAATAAATGATGATAGTGATTCAGAAAAAACCCAGACTAAAACAGACGAAGAAATTGAAAAAGAGTCTAGATCTTCAATTAAAGATAACCTTAAAGATTTTTTCCAATTTAACAGTGAATTAGAAAGAATTGATTGGTTCTCGATTTATCTTAATTCTATTGTTACTCAATACGATCCTCATACTACTTATTTAGCACCTGAGGCTAAAGAGGTTTTTGATCAAAATATTTCAGGAAAGTTTCAAGGGATTGGTGCAAGATTATCAAAAACAAAACAACAAGTTGAAATCGTAGAGATAATAATTGGTGGTCCAGTTTGGAGAGATAACCTATTAAATGTTGGTGATATAATAATTTCTGTAGCTCAGTCTCAAGATGAAGAACCTACTGAAATATCATTAATGAAATTATCTGATGCGACTGATCTTATTAAAGGAGAAAAAGGAACAAAAGTTTATTTAAATGTTAAAAGAGTTGATGGAAGCATAGAGCAGGTTGTTGTTACTAGAGATGTTGTTGAACTTGAAGAAACTTATGCAAAATCCTCAATAATAAATGATGATTTTTCAAAATATGGTTTAATAAATCTACCAAGATTTTATGTTGATTTTGATGATTATGGCGAGAGAAATGCTGCTAATGACTTAAAAAAAGAAATAATAAATCTTAGATCTAAGGGTATTAGCGGATTGATTTTAGATCTAAGGAATAATGGAGGTGGATCTCTTAAAACTGTAGTTGATATTACAGGGTTTTTTATTGAAAAGGGCCCAGTTGTTCAGGTTAAAAGTATTGGTGGAAGAAAAGAAATTCTAAGAGATAATGATCCTTCCATATTATGGGATGGTCCACTTGTAGTTCTAGTTAATGAATTTTCTGCGTCCGCATCCGAAATTCTCGCAGCAGCTCTTCAAGACTATAACAGAGCAATTATTTTAGGTAGTAAACAAACCTATGGAAAGGGAACTGTTCAGAATATTGTTGATTTAAATAATGTTATTTCAGGAAATACTTATGGTGATCTAGGATCCCTTAAAATCACAACAGATAAATTTTATAGGGTGAACGGTGTATCTACTCAGTTAGAAGGAGTAAAGAGTGATATAATATTACCTAATAGATATTCTTATTTAGATATAGGAGAAAAAGATTTAAAAAACCCATTAAGTTGGGATAAAATTGATCCAGCTAGTTATAATGATTCAGACAATATATTTAATTATTCACAGGTTATTTCTGAGAGTAAAGAGAGAATAAATAATAATGAGTTTTTTTCAATAATTGATGAACACGCATCATGGATCAAATCTCAACAAGATAATAGGATAATTTCTTTAGAATATCTAGCGTATAAAGATGATTTAAAAAGCTCAAAATCTCAAAACAATAAATTAAAACTTATTGAAGAATTTGAATCACCTTATATATTTAAATGGAATAATACTAATGATAAGGAAGATGATTCATACAATGATGATATAAAAGAAAAAAGAGATAGATGGATTGATTCTATGAAAAAAGATATATATGTAAATGAAGCTATAAATTTATTAAGGGATCTATCCTATATAAAATCAAATGAAATTTTATCTCAACTAAATATTGATGATTAACTTTCTTTTAATCTACTGGAGTCAAAATTTATATAAACAAAGAACATTAGGCTAAATATTAATAGACTTGATCCACCATAACTTACAAAGGGTAGGGGGATGCCAATAGATGGAAGTAATCCAATTGACATGCCAACATTTAGAAAAAAGTGGAAAAAAACTAGGCTTGCAAAACAATAAGTATAAATACGTCTAAAATGGTTTGGTTGCTTGTTTGCCCTTGTTATAATTCGAATGATTAAAAATGAAAATAAAACAATAGTAGTTAGGCTGCCAATAAACCCCCATTCTTCTCCAATTGTACTAAAAATAAAATCAGTGTGTTGTCTTGGAACAAAATGCCCTTTAGTTTGAGTACCCTCTAAAAAACCAGTACCAAAAAATCTACCATTACTTATTGCAATTTTTGATTGACTAATGTTATACCCAATTCCACTTTTATCTACCTCTTTTCCGAGAACTAAATTTATTCTATCTCTATGCCTCTGCTCCAAGACATTCTCAAATAAATAATTAGTCGATAAGGAAGTAGAAATTAGTATGAAAAATGAAAATATAAATTTAAGTAATGAAACTTTAATCTTTTTATTTCTTAAATAAATTAGATAAGCAAAAAAAATTATTGTTAGGATGGTTAAACATATAAGAAAATTGAATTTTAATGTGATTAATAAAGTTGAAATAATATATAATCCAAAATAAAAATAATTAAGATTTAATCCTTCACGAATAACTGGAAAGATGAATGCTAAAAAAATTAATGCTGAGCCTGGATCAGGTTGAATTGTAGTTAAAATTAGAGGTACTAGTATAATTATCAATACAATTACTATATCTCTTTTTTTCTTTAAATCTGTCTGAATAATACTTAAAAATTTTGATAAAAATAAAGCTGTACCGAATTTGGAAAGTTCACTTGGTTGAAAACTTATTGGACCAAGAGCATACCATGATTTTGCTCCCCCTCTTTCAACACCAAAAACAAATAGACCAATCAGAAGTATTATTGATAAAAAATACACTATAGATGCAGAATTATCAAAAAACTTATTTCTTGTAAAAAGTATAAATATTAATACAACAAGAGATAGAAAAAAAAAAATGATTTGCTTTCCAACTATAGAGCTTACATCAAACAAATTTGTAGAAGATCCATTAAAACTTGAGGAATAGATATTTATTATACCAAACGATACTAAACCAATATATATTAAAATTGAAACTAAATCATACTTTAATAAATCTAGTCTATTCATTTATTGTAAAATTTTGAAATTTATAAGGCTTTTCATATTCAGCTAACAGGCTACCATTTATCATTCTATTTTCTAGCCATTTTCTTTCAACTTTTCCAGTTAAATATTTTTCTATAATGAGGCTGGCAATAGGAGCAGCCCATCTACTTCCCCAATATCCATTTTCAACGAAAACTGAAACAACAATTTTTGGATCTTCTGCAGGTGCAAAAGCTATAAAAGTTGAATGATCAGTTAGTTGTTTTTTTTCTCCTTCAATTAATATAAAGTTTTCAACAGTACCAGTTTTTCCAGCTACATTAATATTTTTAATTTTAGCAATTCTTGCTGTACCTCTCTCCACAACATCAACCATTCCATTAATTACTAGTTCAAAGTTTTCTTTATCAATAGATGTGATATTTTTTTCAAAACTAATATTTTCCTGATTATTAATTTTTTTTACAAAGTGAGGTTTATAAAAAAATCCACGATTTGCTATAGCAGATGCAAAGTTGGCCATTTGAATGGGAGTTGTCAAAATTTCTCCTTGACCAATAGAATTTGAAATTGTTGTTGAGGCACTCCATCGATTATTCCCATAAAATCTATTATAATAACTTGACTCTGGAATAAAACCTTTTTTACCGATAGATAAATCATATCCAAGATAATCTCCAAGACCAAAACTCTTAATATGCTTACTCCAATTATCTAAACCTAGGCTAGGTGAATCATATTTGTCAATTATCATTTTGTAAGTTTTGGCAAAAAATGTATTACACGAGTTATAAATACCCTTTCTTAAATTACTAATTGTGCCAAATTTGTTATGACAAGCCATGAAGGCATTCTTTGCGTAATAATGACCTGCATTGCATGTAAAATTAGTATTTTCATCAATTACTCCCTCTTGAAGTCCAATTAACGCATTAAGAATTTTCATAGGAGATCCAGGCGAATATTGAGCTTGTAGGGCTCTATCAAATAAGGGCTTGTTTATCGTATCTTTAAGTAAGCTTTGAAAATTAAATCCTCTATCTTTACCTATAAATTGACTAGACTGGTATGTTGGAGCACTAACTAATGTAAGTATCTCTCCAGAAGATGGTTCAATTGCTACAATCCCCCCTTTTTTATTTATTAATAAACTTTCAGCGTATTCTTGAAGTTTAATATCAATAGTTAAAGTAAGATTATCAGCCTTTTTTGGAGATATATCCTCTTTAGAATCATTGTATGGACCTATAATTCTATTAAATCTATCTTTTTGAAAATATCTCTTACCTTTTACTCCTCTTAACCTTTCTTCATAATAGCTCTCAATACCCTGCTTTCCAATCATCTCTCCTTTCTCATAATATGGATTAGAGTTTATATCATTTTGATCAACCTCTCCTGTATAGCCTATTACATTACTAGCAAAGGGACTAATGTAATCTCTTACAGAATTTTTTCTAAGATAAAATCCCTCAAATAACCAGATTTTCTCTTGTAAATAAGCATTCTGTTCTTTTGAAATCTGAGATTTTATAACAGATGGTAGTTTTGTTGAATATTTTTTTGCAGATGATATTCTTTCTGATAATTCATTTTGTTCAATCCCAATTAAATTTGATAATTGAACTGTATCAAATTCAACTGTGTTTTCAGGAATAATAATCAGCTCATACATTGGTTGATTAGCTACTAATAATTCACCGTTTCTATCAAAAATTAAACCCCTTTCAGGATATACTGAAATTTCTTGTATTGCAAAATCTGTATTAAAAGAATCTCTGGAAAGTTGAAGAGAAGCAAGCTGAATAACAAAAATTACTGAGCTAATTAAAGTAATCCATACTAAGAGATTCTTTCTTATCATTTTTATTTATTGAAAATTAACTTAGAGATAATCCAAATAATTATAAAGTTAACAATTGCATTAATAAGAGTATATAAAAATATAGTCAATGTAAATTCTAAATTAAAAAAGATTAATGAAAAATAAATTAATGAATGTAGAAGTATGATAATTAAGAAAAATGTTATTCTATTTGTTATTTGTGTCCCCCTAATCATTGCCAATGGCAATATAGAGTTTACTCCAAATGAATATTTCTCAATTCTTTCTCTGAAATAACATACTGTTATAGAAGCTAAAGTATGAACCCCATAAGTTTGCAATGATAAATCAATTATCAATCCAACTATGAAACCATATACTATTAGAAAAGTTTTATCATATGAAGTTTTATAGAGGATGAATAAAGAAACATAGATAAATGTATTTAGAGTTCCAAAAAGATTCATATGGTTAAAAATCAATAATTGAGATAATACAATTATGAATGATAAAATTATATCTTTTACTACCTCTCTATTCATTTAATAAGGATTTAATTTCATCATTATCAGTTCGCTCTAATACATATAGATTAGAAAGTGAAGAGAAGTCATTGAAAATTGATACGTTGATTGAATAGTATCCCTCAAGTGATGAATTGTCATAATCTTCTATTTTACCAATCGGTATTCCCTTAGGAAAATAAAACGACATACCCCCAGTTACAATTGTATCTCCAACTTTAATAGAACTACTTAAAGGAATATCATTAAGTTGAACAATTCTTGGATCTAATCCATTCCAACTCAATGAACCTATAGTAGAAGACTCCTTCAAAATAGCATTTATTTTTAAATCTGTATTGAGTAATGAAATAATTGAAGAATAATTACTTGTTATATTTTTTATAATTCCAACAACCCCTTTTGAAGATATAACTCCCATTTCTTTCTGAATTCCACTAAGCTTCCCTTTGTTAATTACAATAATATTTTTACTCTTATTAATTGAGTTCAATATAACTTTTGCACTTATTGTCTTATCAATTTTGCCTTCTGCAATGTCTTTGGTGCCAGAAATATCAATAAATTTAGATTCGATTTTTTTTAATTCTAGGTTTTCTTCAATTAGTCTATTATTCTCTTGTCTAAGATTAAAATAAGAATTTATATAGGAAAAAATATTAGAAGTTGAACCAGAAATAAATGTTCCAGTCTTACCAAACCCAGAATAGTGAACTGAACTATTATTATATAAATAGTTAAAAGTTATAAATGAAAGAAAAAGATATATAATTAATTTCCTGTTTTTAAAAATGGAATTAATTATTGATTGCATTAAAATTACTTGATTAGAACAGACTTAAATTTTTCTATATTTTTTAGGGCAATTCCTGTTCCTCTGACTACTGCTTGAAGTGGATCTTCAGCAATATAAACTGGTAAATCAGTTTTCTTTGATAATCTTTCATCTAAGCCTCTAAGAAGAGCACCTCCTCCTGCTAGATATATTCCTGTATTATAAATGTCTGCAGCAAGTTCTGGTGGTGTTTGAGATAGAGTCTCCATGATTGAGTCCTCAATTCTCATTATAGATTTGTCAATTGCCTTTGCAACCTCTATGTAAGAGATTATCTTTTCTTTTGGTTTACCGGACAAAAGATCTCTTCCTTGAACTTGCAAATCTTCAGGAGGATCCTCTAAACTTTCAGTTACAGACCCTACTTCAATTTTAATTTTTTCTGCTGTCCTGTCGCCTATATATAAATTATGCTTTGTTCTCATGTAATATACAATATCGTTAGTAAGTTGGTCTCCAGCTACCTTCAATGACTTTTCACAAACAATACCTGCCAATGCAATCACAGCAATTTCAGTAGTTCCACCCCCAATATCTACAACCATATTACCCTTTGGTTTTACGATGTCAATCCCAATTCCAATTGCTGCTGCCATTGGTTCATGAATTAAATAAACTTCTTTTCCATTTACTCTTTCAGCAGATTCTTTTACAGCTCTCATTTCAACTTCTGTAATTCCAGAGGGAATACAGATTACCATAGTTAAAGATGGAGAAAACCACCTTTTTTTTAGAGTAGGAATACTTCTAATTAACTCACTAATCATTTTTTCTGATGCTTCAAAATCAGCAATTACACCATCTTTAAGGGGTCTAATTGTCTTGATATTTTCGTGAGTTTTACCTTGCATGAATTTTGCCTCTTCACCAATAGCTATAATTTTATTTGTAACTCTGTCAATTGCAACAATAGATGGACTATTAACTACAACTTTATCATTATGAATAATTAAAGTGTTTGCAGTGCCTAAGTCAATAGCTATTTCTTCTGTGAAAAATCCCATAATATTTTGCAAAGTTAGTTAAATAATACCAATTAATGTCTAAAATGTCTTATTCCTGAGAAAACCATAGACATCCCATTTTTATTACAAAAATCTATAGAATCTTCATCTTTAATTGACCCCCCTGGTTGAACAATATAGTTTATTTTATTTGCATGTGATATTTCAACACAATCTGAAAATGGAAAGAAAGCATCACTTGCCAAACAAGATTCATTAAGGTCAAAACCAAATCTTTTTGATTTTTTAATTGCTTGATTTAATGCATCTATTCTTGATACTTGTCCCATTCCAGATCCAATTAATTGTTTGTTTTTTACAATTGCTATACAATTGGATTTTGTATGCTTCGCAATAATTGATGCTAATAACAGATCATCAGTTTTAGAAGAACTTGGTGATATTTTTGTAACAACTTTAAAATCGTCAATTTTTTCAATTTTATCATCTATATCTTGTTCAAGTATACCATTAAGACATGATCGAGTTTGGAGTTTATTTATTGGAAAAGATTTTAGTTTTATAATTATTCTATTCTTTTTAGATTTTAATACCTCTAATGCACTAGGACTAAAATCAGGGGCAATTAAAATTTCAAAGAATAGTTTATTAATCTCTTTGGCAGTATTTATATCAATAGCTTGGTTACAAGTTAAAATTCCACCAAAAGCAGATACATTATCACATGATAGTGCATCTAAATAAGCATCTAATGTGTTGTTCCTTATAGCAAAACCACATGGATTGTTATGCTTGTGTATCAAAAAAACTGATTTTTTTGTTTCCAAGTCTTTAAGAAGACATATTGCTGCATCTATATCTAAAAGATTATTGTAAGAAATGTCCTTACCATGAATATGTTCAAATATTTTATCAATTTGACCAATAAATCTACCTTTTTGATGAGGGTTTTCTCCATATCTTAACTCTTTAATAGTATCCTTATCATAATTTGTACTAGTATTATCATTACTTAAATACAATGAAATCTTAGAATCATAATCTGAACTTTTTTTGAATGCTTCAAATGCAAGTTTCTTTCTATATAATATATCTGTTTTACAATCATTCTTTAAAATGTTAATTAATCCATTGTATTGATCTATAGATGAAATACAAACAACATTTTCATAATTTTTTGATGCAGCTCTAATAAGAGAAATCCCACCTATATCAATCTTTTCAATTATATCTTCATGACTATTTGAATTTTTGACGGCCTCTTCAAAAGGATAAAGATCAACTACTACAAGATCTATTTCAGGAATCTTATATTTTTTTGATTCATAAATGTCAGACTTGGAGTTTGTTCTTAATATTCCACCGAATATTTTAGGATGTAAGGTTTTTACTCTTCCATTTAAAATAGAAGGGAATGTTGTTAAGTCCTCTACTTTATCTATTTTAATGCCTAGATTATTTATATATTCATAAGTTCCTCCAGTAGAATATATTTTAACATTATTGTCTGAAAGAATTTGACATAAATGTTCAATTTTATTCTTATTAAACACTGAAATAAGTGCTGAAGAAATTTTTTTCATAAAGAAAATAAAAGTACAAAAAAAACCTGCTTAAAAGCAGGTTTTTTATTTTTGTGGTTAATATATTACATCATACCTGGCATCCCTCCTCCACCCATTGGTGGCATTGATGCAGGATTATCTTCTTTAATATCCACTAATGCACATTCAGTAGTTAAAATCATTCCAGCTACAGATGCTGCATTTTCAAGAGCAACCCTTGTCACTTTTTTAGGATCGATGATACCTTCTTTTAACATATCAACATATTTGCCTTCTTTTGCATTATATCCAAAGTTTTTATCTCCTTCAAGAACTTTTGAGACAACTACTGATCCTTCACCTCCAGAATTTTCAACAATAGTCCTTAGAGGAGTTTCAATTGCTTTGTTTACAATCTGAATCCCTGTTAATTCATCAGCATTTGATGATTTTAACTTTTCTAATTCATTTCTTGAATTTAAAAGAGCAACACCACCACCTGCTACAATACCCTCCTCGATTGCAGCTCTAGTAGCATGAAGAGCATCATCAACTCTATCTTTTTTCTCTTTCATCTCAACTTCTGAAGGAGCACCAACATAAAGAACTGCAACTCCACCAGCTAATTTGGCAAGCCTTTCTTGGAGTTTTTCTTTATCATAATCTGATGTTGTTGTTTCAATTTGAGCTTTAATTTGACTTACTCTTGATTTTATATCTTTTTTATTTCCAGAACCATTAACAATAGTCGTATTATCCTTATCAATTGTAACCTTTTCTGCAGTTCCTAACATATCTAATGTTGTGTTTTCTAGGGTAAAACCTCTTTCTTCAGAGATAACTGTTCCTCCAGTTAATATTGCAATATCTTCTAGCATTGCTTTTCTTCTATCTCCAAATCCAGGAGCCTTTACTGCTGCAATTTTCAAGGAACCTCTTAGCTTATTTACAACTAATGTAGCTAAAGCCTCTCCATCAATGTCCTCTGCAATTATTAATAGAGGTTTTCCAGATTGAGCTACTGGCTCTAAAATTGGAAGTAAGTCTTTCATAACAGATATTTTTTTATCTGTTATGAGAATTTGGGGAGTATCCAGATCTGCTTCCATTTTTTCCGAATCAGTTACAAAATAAGGGGAAATATAACCTCTATCAAATTGCATACCTTCAACTACATCAACATAAGTTTCAGTACCCTTTGCTTCTTCAACAGTTATAACTCCCTCTTTGCCAACTTTTTCAAATGCTTCAGTAATTAATTTTCCAATTGTTTCATCATTATTGGCAGAAATACTTGCAACCTGAAGTATTTTTTCAGATGCACTTCCAATTTCTACTGATTGTTTCTCTAAAGCATTTACTACAGCAATAACAGCTTTGTCTATACCTCTTTTTAAATCCATTGGATTTGCTCCTGCTGCAACGTTTTTAAGTCCTTCTGTAACAATAGATTGAGCAAGGATAGTAGCGGTAGTAGTTCCATCTCCAGCTAAATCATTAGTTTTAGAAGCAACTTCTTTAACCATCTGAGCACCCATATTTTCTAAATTATCCTTTAATTCTATTTCTTTTGCAACAGTAACTCCATCTTTAGTTACTTGAGGTGCGCCAAAAGATTTACCTATAATTACATTTCTTCCTTTAGGACCTAATGTAACTTTAACAGCATTTGCAAGAGCATCTACCCCTCGCTTAATGCCATCTCGTGCTTCGATATCAAATTCAATTTTTTTTGCCATTTTGTTTTAAATTTAGTTATACAATTGCAAGAATATCACTTTCTTTCATTATCAAATAATCAATACCTTCATGTTGAAGTTCTGTTCCAGCATACTTTCCATATAGAACAATATCTCCAGCTTTAAGAGTTACTGGATTTTCTTTTGTTCCAGGCCCAGCTGAAACAATTTTACCTCTTTGAGGTTTTTCTTTTGCAGTATCTGGAATAATAATCCCAGATGAAGTAGTTGTTTCAGCTTCAAAGGGTTGAACTAAAACTCTATCTGCAAGTGGTTTAATATTAATTTTACTCATTTTATTTTATTTTATTTTAATATTAAAGAATTTTCATAAAGTATGCCAAGTGGTTAAAAATCTATGAAAAAGTATTTTTCATGACATCATGACACTATTCGTCTGTTGTTTCAGAGGGAATTTCAGGAATACTTTGTTCTGGAATTTCAGGAATTGTTTGCTCAGGAATTGATTCATTAATTAGAATTGAGTCGGAATTATTGGAATCATTCATTAAGGTTACGTTTGAAATAAGAATTAAAACAAGAATAATTATAGCAAGAGCCCATGTGCTTTTGTCAAGAAAATCTGTAGTGCTTTTTACACCACCAATTTGTTGTTGGCCTCCACCAAAGGTAGAAGATAAGCCTCCTCCTTTAGGATTTTGAACCATAATCACGAGTATTAATAAAACACAAACAAATAAAATTAACGATACTAATATCCAAAAGGTTCCCATGATTAATTATTAATATTTTTTTGTTTTTTTATCATTTCAATTTGGTCTGCAAAGAAACTACTTTTTTTTGGATATTTCAAGCTTAATATATTATAAGCTTTTATCGCTTTATTATATTTCTTCTGATTAATATAAATTTTGGCGAGAGTCTCAGTTATTAGGTCATCCTTAATTTTAGATTCAGTAATAATATCAACTTTAGAATCGTAATCTTTGTCTAAATTAATTTTTGGCGAACTCTTTAAAAATTTATCAATTAAATCAATCTTATGATCTAAATTTGATTCACTTTCATTTAATACATCAAACCAATCTAAAAAAGAATATTTATCAATTAAATCAATTTTTTTATTAGTTTCATTTTCTTTCTTACTATAAATCCAATTCCTTAAAATATGTCTATTGTATGTTAAGATAGCAGTCTTTGGAAGTAATTCATTAAAGGCCTCTTTCTTTTGAACTTTAAGTGTTTTTAGATAATAAGCAGATGCTGATTGGAAAAAAGGATATGTATTAAGTATTTCTTTTAGAACTATAGATGTAGAAGAATCTGATGGATCAAATTCATTTAAAATTCTTGAGAAGGAATCACGGGTTTTATTTACCATTTTGCTAATGTTTCGTTAAAGATATCTTGAGTAATTCTCTCAAAAATTTCTTGAAGAGCAGCATCTCTTATATCAAACACTTGAAGATTGCCCGGAAAGTCATAATAAAAAGAGAATCTTTTTTCTATGTTATCCTCCTCATTTAAAACATTTTCATAACTAACCATAACTGCCATAGTTAACCTGTTTTGAGCGGCTGTAATCTCAGCAGTAGCTGCCATTGGAGTAACACTAAATTCAACAATCTCACCGCTGTAAACTATATCTCCACCTTCATTCACAAGATTAAGACTTGTTTGGTTAACTATTAAATCTTGAAGAGCTATAGTAAAGTCTCTATCAAGACCAGGTTCTACTGTAGATCCAGGTTTTCCCCCAGCAGTGTTTTCAAAATAATCGACTTGAACAGTTTCAACTCCTACTGGAATTGATGAACCAGTAAAACTGTAGATTCCACATGAGAAACTTAATAATGAAAAACTGAAAAGTAAATAGTATTTTTTTAAATTCTTAATCATCTCCAAGATTATGTTGTTTGATTTTTCTATATAATGTTCTTTCTGATATACCTAGCTCTTTAGCAGCATTTTTTCTCTTTCCATTAGTCCTAATTAAAGC
>Ga0129351_1000073_pt1 | contig 31344 bp, 32 predicted proteins | sample CPBDNA_8_FD_94423 | JGI IMG/M metagenome (GOLD analysis project Ga0129351, IMG submission 94423) | Freshwater to marine salinity gradient microbial communities from Chesapeake Bay, USA - CPBay_Sum_27_0.2_DNA | ecosystem: Environmental > Aquatic > Marine > Coastal | place: USA: Chesapeake Bay... | reverse complement strand
ATTCATTTTAGAGAATACGTTAATGTCCAGAAGATCCTCGATAACATCTCGCCGGTGTTGTGCAGGGAGTTGCATGAAAGGAACAAAGGAGGAGGACCCCAAGACAACAATCTGATGAAAGCTTTTATGATTTAGCTTCAAGATGTTTTGTTCAAGGATCTTCTGGTACTCTTTGGAATGAGACGATTGATTTATCATGTCACCGTTCTTCCAAATTTCAAATACGTTTGGCTTAATGCCACGTACAACTTTATATTGTGATTTACCTATTACAAATGTTACTTCAACGACACAGTTTTTATTATTAACTGTGTTTACAAGTTGTGGTTTATTAATATTACGATGCGGTTTACCAAACAAAGCAAATGCAATTGCATCTAGCATAGTAGATTTACCAGCACCATTCTGGCCTACAATTAAAGTAGACTTAGATCTATTAAGATTAATATCAGTCCAATTATTTCCTGTAGATAGGAAATTCTTAAACCTCAACGATTTAAATATAATCATACTGTTTCGATAGCCTGTGCTTCAGTCATAAGATTACGCATAGAAAGTTTTAGTCTGGCCTTATCAAGTTCAGTTTCTACTGCTTCAATATACGTATCTAATAATTCAGTTGTTTCTTCAATAGAAACAGATTCATCTTCGACATTAGATCCTAAAAACTCATCGAAGTTTTCAGCAATCTTAAGATCATGAATCTTTTTATTTTGTATTCTATCAACAAATCGATCAAATGTAAATATATCTTTTTTATTGACAACAACTATCTTTACAAACTTACCGTCTAAATTAGTTACGTTATACTTATTATAATCTGTTTCTTCGTCATTGTACACTATTTTTTCAAATAAAGTATAATTATTTTGTATGGCTTCTAGCTCACGTGTTTCTGTATCAAGGATGTGAAAGAACTTAGGATCTCCAGCATCTGACCAAGTAAATTCCATTTGTGTTCCAAGATAAGTTACGTTATCTTTATGAGACTTAGTATGAAAGTGGCCAGATAAAACTCTTTCAAATCTTGATAATTCTTTATGGTCTAACCCATGAGGAGCGACGACGCCACGCATAACATTAAAACCAGCAAACTCGAAATGACCACCAATCCAATCGCATTTAGCATTCTTAATAAACTCCATAGTCTTATCATAATTATCAGCACAAATCCATGGAATCATACCCATCTTCAAAGAATCATATTCCATCACAGTAGGCTCATGTATAATATGAACCTCATTCATATAATGACCTAATAGTTCTTTGAGAGAGTTTAAGTCATTTGTATTTTTGTAGTAAGTATCATGATTACCACAAATAATATCCATAGTTATCTGTTCTTTCCGTATTCGTTCAAGAAAGACATGACGATTACGGTTAAGGGCACGGAAATTGATAAACTTCCGGTGATCAAAGTAGTCACCAAGGTGAATGATATGGCGAATACCCCGCTCCAAAAGAGTAGGAAAAAATACATCATTCCAAAATTTCTCTGCATTATCGAGAAATATGTCAGAAGAATTGCGGATACCACAATGAGTGTCATTTATTATTGCTACTTTCATTTTTTACCATTCCACCACTGTCCGGTGGCATTCATAATATTTAAAATTATAGTTCTGCGAGGTTCTGTCGCACCATTTGTATCGAAAGAATGCCATGTTGAATCGTTTCGAATAAATCCGCCACCACCATTTATAATCCATGGCATAGTTTTTACAATTGGACCATCTTTTGTTTTATGCAGGCGTGTTCCATTTCCTTCCGCGGATATGTCAAGAACGAATGTAATTTTCTTTACTGAAATGTCTCGATGAACAGAATGCTGCCAATTAGGTTGAATAGTGTGCATTTCAATATTCATCTCATGATTAGAGTTGTTATTTTCTGGATCAACTTGAGATGCAAGTTCATACATTCTTTTAGAAAGTATACCACGTATTTCTTCTGATATCAACGGTAAACTAAAAACATTTCGTCCTTCTTCAAGTGGTTTTACATTGTTAATGTGATAATCTTTAACAATATTAAATTCTTCTTCAGTCAAAAAATCTGTCACTTGATAATGATCCCATGGATCGTCATAGTATTCAATTTTCATTTAAAAAACTTCACCAAATCAGAATCTACTTTTTGTACTGGTCTTTTACGTTTCTTTTCTTTCTTTGCAAACTCTTTTATTTCGGTGTCGTAATCTTTAATTTTTTCTATTCTATCTTTAAGAGTATCAACAAAGTGAGCTGCAACTCCTGTTTCAGATTCATCTAGTAGAAAAGCTTCTACTCCTGACTGAGACATATATTTAAATTTAATATCTTGTTGCTTCTTTTCTTTGGCAATACGACGTAAGAATGCGTACCAAGAAATCTGAGTAAAGTATGCAAAAGCATTAGGTTTACCTGATCTTGTGGCAGCTTCTAAATTATAATTTTCGATTGCTTTAAGACAGTTTTCGACTGCATCCATAACCATTTCTTCACGATAAGTATATCGAATAAAGTTTGATTTATGGGAAAGTCCTTCTGCTATTTTAAGAAAGCATTGGGCAATATAATCGGGAACAACAGGAAGAGCCTCTTCTTTAGATTTGGCCTCTCTTACTTCTGTAACGTATTCTACTACTGCTGTTGAAAATTGTGCATTATTTACATAATGTGGTCTATCTTTAGGTTTCATAATATATCCTTAATATAATATAATTCTATCACGTTTTTGCACGGATGTACACTAAAAAAATATTTAATTTTACTAAATTAACTGTGTACAATACCAGAAAACTGGTGTATAATAAAAGAGTAAGCTTGAGGGTGGACAGTATACCTTAATGAAGTTTACTTTTATCTACCGAAAATTTAATAATATTACTTCCGGCGCCCGAATCAACGTCAATCTCTCCGGCTTCAGACATTAATATTTCATGTTGCTTTTTTACAAATGCATTATACTTATTTCTCATATCATCCATATTTTCTTTAGCGCCGCCTTCATCTTCCATCGCGGTTTCAATTGCTTTAAAATATTCTAAAATAAGATCTTGATTAGGATTTGCTTCTGAAATAATATGAGCGCAGTTTATTATTTGAAAAGCCTCTTTTGTCATTTGATACATCATAAACGGGCGAAACGCATAGTATCTAGTACCATTTGCCATATTGTCCATTTGTACCATTTTCATGGTTTTGCGTATAACAATGGCATCATCTTCCTCGTGGTATTCAACCACTTCGCACATGATTTCATCATCGTTAGCTAATTTAAATTGTCTAATTTCCAATTGGCACCTCTATGATTTTATAATCAAATTTTTCTTTATTATATATTTTCACTCTTTCCTCGCTGTGGAGGATCGCGTAGTTTTTTCTGCTTTTCGTTTGTAAGTCGTCGGCAATATCATATAATCTCGTTCTGCGGCCATCATCCGCTTTTCTGAGTCCTCGACCGATTGATTGTAGGACTTTGATTTGTGACTTTGACGGAGAGGCGAAGATAATATTGTGAAGATTTTTAATGTTGATTCCTGTACTAAATGTGCCCAAGCTTGCAACAATGATAGCATTTTTTTGTTTCTCCGTTATTTCTCTTATAGCTTCTCGATCTGAAGTTTCTACCTCGCCTGATACGTAAAATATTTTTCTATTTTCTTCGGCTTTGTCATTAATCATATCAAAGAGAGGCTTGCCGTGCTTTTCAACAAAATTAAAAAGGACGAGAGTATTTCCATTAGCATCCAAAGCCAGATTGCGAATAAAAGTGTTCCGAGACTTATTTTTAACAATCCAATCGATCTCATCCTGATATGTCACCTTTCCGAGAGACTTACGTATCTCTTCATCATATTTTAATATAATTATATTTATATCTAATTTAGCAAGTGTATTATTGTCTTGCAGAGCTTTGGTTGTTGTTACCCTATGTATTTTTCCAAACAGTCCCTGAAGGACGAGGTGATGGACTTGTGCATTATCCAGAGTGCCAGTTGTACCAATTCTATATTTTGCTTCGGTACATTTATTCATAATGTCAGTCAGAGATTTTGATTTAAATCCATGGCATTCATCTCCAATAACCATACCAAATTGATCAAACCAATCTTTAGGCAACTTATATATTGATTGCCATGTAGATATTACTACGGAAGATTCTATATTATCTTTATCTTTACCAGAATATATTTTATGTATGGCTCTTTCTTCTAGACCATAATCAACAAAATCTTTTTGCATTTGCTCAACAAGAGATGTTGTTGGTACAACTATTAATACTCTACCAGATTTAGGATATCTGAATCCATCTGTTAAATATTTAAGCCAAATTTGAGATAAGCAATATATTATAAGTGATTTACCAGATCCGGTTGGAGACAGCAACACACAGCGATTTAAGTTTAGTGCTTTCATAACAGCATCAAACTGATAATCACGAATCTCAATATTCTGTCCGCGGCTAGTTAATTCTAAATCTTTTATATATTCATAGATTTGTTTAGGATCTTGTTCGTCTTTATCTAATAAAGAACCATAATCAGAAGATCTAGTAAGTAAACTATAATTATTTCTTTTGCAAAACTCTTCTACAAAAGGATACAAACCGGCCGGTAACTCATGAGAGTTAACATTAAATAATCTAATTTTACCGTCCCATATTTTACGTTTGTACAATTTCATGTACTTGTAACCAGGAACGAAGAAAGAAAAATATTCACTTAATCCTTGAGCAATACCAGGATCGCAATCGACTAAAGCTATACTTTCATTTTTCTTCCATATTTTTATGTCAGTGTTAGCCACTTATATATGTTTCATCCTCAGGTCTATACCATATTTTTTGATGATATAGTTTTGCCAATAATTTAGTAATTTCACTTCTATCGTCTGATGGGTATTTTACTAATGCGTTTTCAATTAATTCGATATCTTTTGGGTTTAACTTAAATTCTTTGTTATACCTAGCCGCCACTTTCGAAGATCCTCCATTTGATCATGTTGCTAATAGTCTGATGTCTCCAATTTATATTATTCATGATCTCATTTAAAGTATCTATTATAGTTTTCAGATACTCTATTTTCTCAACAGACTGCTGAATTTCTGGATCCGAATCGTAATAGTAATCCATTTCACCTTTTAGTATTTTAAGTCCATCAAAAGGGTCCGGCTTCCACCCTTTATCAACTATTTGATCCTGATCCATCTTTCCATTATAATAAAGCCATTTGTCTTTAAGTAATATTTTTTGGTCTTGTTCAGCTTTTTTAACTTTTAGCTTTGCAAGAGAAAGTAATTCTAAATATTTTGCGTGAAGTATGGGAGTCTGACGAGATGACTCATCTAAACTCGATTGACCAATAACGCTGTCACTCGACCACATGTCGAGAATCATTTTTAAATCCATAATAAATCCTAAATGTTATTCAATATCAAAATAAGAAAATCTAAACGATATAGGGAATGTCATATATTGCACATCACCAGTAGCTGCTTCAAATGCAATGTCACCTAATAAAGTTGGTATTGCATCTCTATATATTAATTTCTTCGCAACGTTATTATGGCTAGTTAATATTGATACAGTTATATTTGCAGCTGATGGACCTTTAGCACCATTCTGAGCTTCCGAAGGTTTTACGTCAGGTGCTTCAACAAAAGACTTTAGCCAATTATACATTTCTGTATATGCGGATAAATTCTCATCCATAATAATCATTGCAGTCATTTCGCCAAAAACTAATTTATCACCAGTTAATGGAATAGCTCCTATTCTTTTATAAGGAACTTCTACCGCAGATATTTGCATATCCGGGTGCTGTATAGATTGAGCAAAGTATTCTATGTTTGGAAAATATTTACGATTAATTCCTAACTTAAAACCTGTAGGCTGTAAGTAGTTTGTATTAGTCGTAATGGTAGATTCCAGAATACCAGCCGATGTTACTGTACTAGATATTGCCATGACATTTCCTATTTAATAACTGTATTTATAATAAAAAAAGGGCCGCCGAAGCGACCCTGTGGAGGTATTATTTTCCGTAGGCTTATGCCATGATATTGTCTACGCGGAAAATTCTGTAGTATTGGTTTGATTTTGCAGCTGCCAAACCGTTTGCAGGTGTTGAACCTACGAATGGGTTTGAAGCCATGCCGTATCGAGTTTTGAAACCGATTTTTGGCTGGAAGTTTTCTTCCCCTACCGCACGAACCATAGTTAGTGGTACGTATGGGCAATAGAAGATACCTGCGTCGTATGGGTTTGTACCCTTATAACCAACAGTTACGTAATCTACAGTTGCATATGGGTCAATATAGACTCGTGTGCGACCGTTAAGAACACCAGCAAATGTGTTACCTGTGTCATCTACGTTTAAGTTAGTTGATAGTGCAGGAGAGTAATCCAACATGCCTGAAGCTGCAAGAGCTGAAGCAACGTCTGAAGAACAGATAATAAAGTTACCTTTTCCTCTACGTGTTTCTTTTGCAATTACGTTAGCTTCTCGTTCGATTTGAACGATTAGGCCTTTGAATTTTTCAACTGACCAACGACCATCAGCATCTGAGTTCATATTAAACACACCGTTGATTGCTGTTGACGCTTGTAGCGCACCAGTTTTCGCTTGTGAGTTAATTGTTCGGATTACTTCGCGGTTGATTTCAGCCAAGATTTCTGTTGAAAGAATGTTGGCCAACTCTGTCTCAGCGTCAAGACCATGAATTGCTTTCAAGTCTTGTGCTAGTTCTAGAGTATATTCCGCTTTCAACGCACGTGACTTCGCAGTCACAGTTGCTTTCTCAATGGTGAAACCCATTTGCTCGAAAGCATTTGAGGATGAATCACCAAGAGCTTCAGCAGAGTCTGTTGTCATACCAGCGCGAGCAAGATCTGTTGTACGATCGGAATCGATTGTGTTTGGCGAATTCGCGTTCGTTACGTCTAGACCTGAACCGTCTGTACCTGGAGCTGCCGCTGTTTTTGTACCTGAGTGACGTGTAGGAGCTTCGTTAAAGAGAGCTTCTGTTTGGTTAGTTGCACCACCATCAAAACGTGATTTCATCGCAAAGATGAGACCAGTTGGACCTGACATTGGCTGAACACCTGCAACGTCATACGCCATTAGGTTTGGCATTGCACGTCGTACAAGTGAGATCAACACAGGATCCCATGTTCCGATAGAACCAGTGTTAGCACCGGCCGGAGCAGCTTCTGTTAAGAAGTTATTTTGAGCACGCTCTTCACGTAGAGCGACCTCTTGGTTTTCTAGAATCGCAGCTGTTACTGCTTTTCGGTGAGCGTCTTTGATAGTACCCGCTGATTCTTCATTAAGTACTGGTGCCCACTTTTCGACTAATTTGTCATAAGATTGCATTTTTTTGGACTCCCAAATTTATGTTTGCGATGCTTTACGAATCGCGGTGAGGTATTGTTCCATTGTTCCAGTTGTTTCAACAATGTTACCATCGTCATCTTCAACTGCGTCTTCTATTACAGACTCAACGGATTCTTTTTTGAAATATGATTCTTTGACTGTTTTTACTTTTTCTGCAAAAGTATCTGCATCTTCAAAGGTAATATCTCCAACCAACTTCGCAAGTTTTTCAACTTGTGTTTCTGCTAAATCTTTAGAAGCTTCACGAATTACTTCGTTTCGTTTCATTTCTTCTAATTCTTCAGCAGTTTCGATGGCTTTTGCCATAGAGCTGTTTAGAGCTTCTTCCAACTCTTCAACTTCTGCGGCTAATTCGTCAACTAGGTCGACTTTAGATTCTGGAACCTCAATGTAAGATTCTGTAAATAGATCTTTCAATGAGTTCATAAACTTCTCAGCAATCTCGGTACGTAGACCTGATTGTACAGCAAGTTTATTTTCTTCCATCCAATTCTCAACAACATAGTTGAGGTAGCTATCGACTTTCTCGACCATATCAGCTTTAGTAGCTGCTACTTCTTCTTCGAGTTCAGTCTTATAGTTTTCTTCTAAACGATCAATTTCTTCTGATAGTTTAGATTTAATAGCTGCTTCAAAAATTACGGCTGTTTTAGCTTTAAACTCTTCTGAAAGAGTAGCTTCAGACTCGATTAATGCGTCTAGATCTGCAGAAAAATCAGCTTGATATTCAACGATTGGTTGATCATCAGCTTCAACTTCTTCAGCCACAGTTTCGCCCATAAGTTTAGCATACATTCCGGCAAGTTCTTCTTTTTTCATTTTGCTTGCTTTCATGTACATTGCATTAATCATACCAGCTTTGGTTCCTGGCAACTTTTGCATTGGTTCAGCTTTTCCGCCTTTGCCACCTGGCTCTTTTGCGGTTTTACCTTTACCTTCAGCACCCTTTACAGAAGCAACTGATTGCGCCTCTGCATTTTTAGGATCGTGAGCTTCTTCGATTTCGATCTCGTCCTCGAGCTCAACTTCCTGGTCTTCTACTTGATCAGTCATGTTTGACCTCCTAATAAGATTTAGTTTTCAGTAACGAGAGGAAATTTTTAAACTCACGGGTCTGAACTCCATAGAGATCAGCACGCGGAGCCTTCTTAATTTCAGTCTCCATTTTTTCAATTTCTTGAGCTTCAATGATGCCGTTATTCCAGACCCAGTCAACGCCTTCCATAATTCCATTAACGAAAGCTCCTGGAGCTGATGGATCTTGTACGATGTCAATCGTATTAAGCATAAAGTCATCTTTGACATACATGGCATCGCCACGCTTCTCAAGGCTACCCATACCACGAGTTGAGACACCTAGTTGTACACCACCTTCAAGTAAACCTTTTACGATTTCACCCATTGGAGTGCCCAAAATAGTTGCCTTACCCATCACATTATTGTCCTCAACTTTGAGTTCGGTTATGAGATGGGAAACTTTATCCAAGTTGACAGTAGGACCTTCGGGATGATTTAACTCACCGACAGCCCGTTTAGTTTCAACTTGTTCTTTGGCGTATTTATTTACTGCCTTTTCCATAATCATCTTTGGATAAATACGACCATTTCTATTCTTTTGTTCAGCTTGTGCGAATACGCCTTCGATAGTATATTTTTTACTACCATCCTCCTTGGCTTCGACCAAGCATTGAATATTTTGTTCTGTGTATTCAGCAATAAGCTTCATTAATCTACTTCCCTAACGAATTGCATAAGCATTTTTTGTGCATGCTTTTTCGTATCATAAGTGTCTAATTTCTCACCGTCTACATATGCTTCAAACCTATCATACTTCTGTATAATTTCTAATTTGAAACCCATATATTTTCTTTTATAAACCGTTCGTTCTTTTGTTACAGCTTCTCTAAGATTCTTCAGCGTCTTCATCGGACTCGTCTGTATCAGGTTCGTCTTCAACATCTACTTCATCCTCTTCAGACTCAGTTTCATCCGTAGCTTCATCTTCTTCGGATTCTTCCTCATCATCTAAATCTAGTTCTAACTGCTCATCTTCTTCAGATTCTAAAGCATTATATATTTCGCCAGATACTTTAATTTTTTCTTGTTCTAAAGTATCACCAAGCTTTTGATTCATAATATCTACAAATGTAGTATTAGCCGCGGCATAATCTTTATCTGCAGCTTGTTGTATCAATTGTTCAATGTTTTCCATAATGTCTCCATTTCCTATTATTTATAACAAAACTATTCTTCATCTGGAAGGTTTTGCTGGTCATTATCATTTGGTTGCTCTTCATCAGATTGTTGTGAAACTTGTTTAATATCTTCATCGTTAAACTGTAATACGTTTTTCATAACCCATTCTTTTGAGAAGTAGTCACCCACGTATTGACTTACTTGATCAAGAGTTTGTAATCTTTCTCTTAATAACTCGGCATCCTTTAATTCTGTAAAATGGTTATCTCTTGAATAATCAATAACCAAATCATTTTTCCATCCATTCCAATCTTCGTCTGTGATTAAACCTTTCATTACAAGTTGTTTCTTTAGAATCTCTAAGAATAACATTGAGAAACGTTTACGAAGCCTATCGATAAACTTCTGAAATTTTAATTCATCTCTACTTATCTCAGTAGATCGACCTAGACTAAACTGTGCTTCTTGCTCTAACCTGTTTATAGGTACATTGAGTGAACGGTATAAACGCTTTTGGAAGTAAATGATATCGTCGATCTGTCCCAGGTTTTCACCTCCTGGTAAGGTAGAGATCTCAGTTCCTCGACCACCTTCTCGTCGCGGGAGCCAAAAATCTTCAAGCATCGACATATGTTTTCGATCATCTCTTATTTGTCCTGTGTCTGCGTCATATACAAGTTTATTACGATAACGAGCCATAATATCTTTCATATATTGTTCAGACTTACCTCGTGGCAAGTTACCTACGTCAATATAGAATATTCGTCTCTCAGGCGCTCGTGCAAGCCGGTAGATAACCAGTGAGTCTTCCATCATTCGAAGCTGGTTAATTGGCTTCAGAGCTTTATGTAAATGTGATACAACTTTCTTTCTATCGGCAGATAAAAGGCCAGATGTCACATAACTTACAGAATCGTGTGATAATTTTACACCTGACGTTTGTTGGCCAGGCTTCTCTTGATAAATGTAATATTCATCAACTGATTCAACTAAGTTAGCTCCTGTAATCGGATCTTTCTTTTTCTTTACTTGTTTTACTTTACGAATCTTTGCAGAATCAATAGGACGGATTTCCTGAATACCTGCTTTAATATTAGATTCATTTACAACAAGGTGATGATATAAACGGCCATCAATATACCAACGTTTAAACATGTCGTGGCCATTATTTGTAAAGTCCAACATCGATAATACGTTATCGAACTCTTCTGTAATTCCTTTTTTAATCTGATCTGATACTTCAACTTTGTCAAGAACAATTGAGACCGGAGCCTCAGATTCAGAAGCTGAAATAGATTCATTTATAATATCTTCAATTGCTGCATCAACTTCTGGATGTGTTGATACCCCACGGTATTTCATTATCATCTGATGATTATCTTTAGAATCATCTCCATCAATATTAATATACTGACCATAATGAGAACCAGAAGCAGTAACGTAACCTGCCCCGTCATCGTCTTGACGCGGAACAATAGACTGTAGCTTCTTGTCTTCTTGTTTTTGATTTGCTCTTCGAATCTCGAAGCCAAATATTTTTAGTGCATTATTGTCGGCCATAGTTTATCCTAATAGAATACAGAGGGGCATTGCTGCCCCTCTCTCTAATTTTCAATTATGTGGTAGTATTGGATGTCCAGTACTGATACGTAAATTCTACTGTAAATTCTTCAATCTGATCATTGGCATCATATGCAAGATCAATTGGAGAAATTGCTGTCGGGAAGGCAGCTACAAATTTATACGTTTTAAGAATCGTCTCGTCTTTATCTAGCTGATCAACTGTTAAGTCTGCTTGATAATCTGTCGGATTCACTAAACCAGTATTAAGTGAATGGGCGTTAATACCATTCATCCAACGTTCCATTGAGTTTCGAATCGTGAAGTTTGTATCGTTAATGATAGTAGTTGTCCATGGTTCGAAAACACGATCACCTGCCATTTGTAACTGGCGACCACGGAATGCAACAGGCATTGCTGGTACGGTTGAAGCAGGAAGTTGTCCTGTTCTACACATAAATGACGTTAATTCAACATCACCTTCAGCATACGCTGGAAATCCTAATGTTACCTTAAATAGGTTGGGGCGAGCACCGCCACCAGCCAGTTTTGCTTTAAAATCGTCTACACCTAAAATAGCCATTTTTTACCTCCTTACACCCCTGCGATTTCTGAGAAATCAACACCGGTACGTACGGCAACAAAGTTAAGAGTAACAAAGTTGATTGAACGTGCAGGTTTGACAAGGACCGTAGCGACAAATTCATTTCTATCTATAACTGCACCCGTATTGTTTGTTTCGTCACAAACTACACGGAAGTCTGTTATACCACGTCGACCCTTAATGTCTCGTAAGAATGGCTCTACAACTCCAACGAATTCTGCTCTTGTAAATTCATCATTGAATTCAAACATTACGTTTCGAGCTGCGATTGCAATTGCTCTTTCGATAGTCAAGAACAATCGTCGTACGTTAATACGATCGAATGCAGACGGTCTAGCGAGTTTTGTTTTATCACCAAATAGCAACAACCCTTGACCAGGAATATTCGCAATCGGGTTTACACCGTTACGATATAGTACATCTCTCTGAGCTTTGTTTGGAGAGTATGCGATACCTGTCACACCGAGATATTGACCACGTCGTGGACCAGCTGGTGAGAACCATGTTGCAGCCGTTACGTCGGTTGCGGCCATGATGCCTGCGGTTGAAGAGTTTGCCGGAATAAAGATAAACTCATCGTTATATTTATCATAGACTTTGAGATAGTTATTATCAACTACTAAGTATGATGATGAAGTAAATGTTGCGGCAGTTGTAACTGCGTTTGTATTAGCAGCAGTTGCGGTTGCGCCGACGATATCACTCCTTGCAGGTGAAGCAACAACCACACAATCCTTACGCTGACCTTGAGCAATACTTACCATGTCATTAACGATTGTTGTTGTGTCTGCTCTTGAATTCATTTGAGGTGCAATCATAAGATCTACTTGAATTTGATCTTTGTCTTCAAATTTATCAAAGCCTGAAATGTAATCCCCTACGTCCATATTTGTAGATTCATCACCTGAATCTAAAGCGTAGTCTTTAGCAACTATTAATGGATTAGAAATTTGATAATCTTTTCCAGTAGCTACAGCTGTACCAGCATTTGCAACAGTATAATCAGAATCAAATCCGGCCATCCAGATATATTCTGATTTTCTATTGACAACGTCTCTTACAAAGTTTGTAGATCCGTCTGCTGTTTTAGCGTCAGATGCTAATGATACAAATGGGAATGTTTCTAGAACAGTACCCTTTGTTCCTGAGAACTTACCGCCAGCATCAACGATAGCAACGTGAAGTTCGTCATTAGTTGCATTAAGTCCCTCAGCATATGCTGAAGTGCCTGGAGGTGCATCAAAATTGTCTTTATGTGTCCAGTTATTATAAGCTGAATCATTTGTTTGGTTTGGACATAATGATACAGTTAAGCTGTTGCCAAGTTCCCCTGGCCATTTAGCTATAAAAGTATGTTGGTCTGAATCAAATGCTGATAAGGAATTATCCCATGCATCACCGTCTTTGATTCTGACATTTAATCCGTTTGCTGCTTCATTATGATTATAAGCATTATAGCCATCGCTATCGCCTAATACTCGAACCACTTGAAGAGCATTTGTGTACTTAAGAAAGTACGCTGCTGAATGATAGTCAACAGCATTTGCAGATGTAGGCGTACCAAATGTTTCAGCTAACTCGGCTTCATTAGAAATAAGAGTTGCTTGATCCACAGGGCCCCATCTGAAATTACCGACAAGAGCGCCAGTAGAAGAAGAAACTGCTGGCACCACACCAGATGCGTCGACCTCTCTTACCGTAATTGCCGGAGATTCTGAAAATGCCATGATTTTTTTCCTCTCGAAAATTTTAAATTATATGCGGGTCCATAATACGAAGTTGTTCAATTACTGTTATTTATAATATTTAAATATCTGGGGCATATTCTATGGCCCATTGCCTTCCTTCGATTTCTTCTTCTGTTGGATGATTAGGCAATCCATCATCAATGAATCCAAATGGAACAACATCATCTTCTATTTCTTTCATTTTTTGTTTAAACATCATCTCTTTTAAATTAATATCTGTCATGTCAGTAAAGTATTGCGTAGATATAAAATATCCTAGCATTACTAGATTCATAACTAAATCATCATGATTTCCTGGAGATGCTTCGTATGATACGCCCTTTGCTACAAACGTAGATATTTCTAAAATAGTATCATCATCGCACACTTCTAGTTTGTTATTTTCTAATATGTCTTTAAACGAAGAACAACCAAGTCTTTTTACTTTACGAGTCATTTCAATACCAAGTGCGTTTGCTTTGATAGCAGACTCAACATGCATATTTTCGTATTCTAAATCATGATAGAGACCATTTGTCACAAGAGATCCTTGATCATTTGACTCAATTACAACATATGCTTTGTTATAAGAAACGGCCCACTTATATATAATATTAGGGAAGAGTAATGGAGAGATAAGGTTATTGCGATAAACAGCAACCTGTTTAAAAGGTCTAGAGCTAATATCGATCACATTAAAAGTAGAATAATCCTGTCCTCTTCCTTTCGATACGTCAACTAACATGACGTACTCGTGTCCTTGTTGTGTTTCTTCATATATCTTAAGGTCTCCGCCTTCAAGATAGCGTAAAGGATTTTTTGCTCGAAGCTTTAATAAAGTTTCGGCATTAATTAACGTATCACCGGTACCGAAAAATGTATTTCCAAACTCTTGGTCAAATTGTAGCTGAGACGTATTCGCTATTGTCTGGGTTTTCCAGTCCTCGTCACGACCAGGTACATCCCACCAATCTACACGAAAAGGTTTAAACTCGTTTATTCCTTGAGAAGCACCTTCCCATATTTTATGAAATACATTACCAATACCGTTTGCAGTAGATGTAATAATAATTTTAGTATTTGTACCAGATGAGATAACCGGATATGTCGACGTATAAAACTCAGCAGCATTTTCCACAAACGCAAACTCGTCTAAATACAATAACGACACAGACATACCTCGAATCGAGGAACCTGATGTTGCAGCCGCAACAATTCGTGAATTATTTGAAAACTCAATCGAACCCTTATTCAAAGCCTTACAACCGGGCTGTAAGAAAAAAGGTAAATTTTCTAGCATAAGAGTAATACGACCAAGCATTTCACGGGCCGTAGCGCCTTTGTTTGCCATTACAGCAATAGTTTTTTCTGTATGAAATAAAGCATACCATAGAAGATATGCAACAGAAGATATAGATTTTCCTGATTGTCTACACGCTAATACAATGTTAAATCGATTTGTATTAAATGCTTCAAACATTTTTTCTTGATATGGATATAGTTCAAAAGAAACTAAACCCTCGTCAAGAGATATAATCTTACAATAAGTTGTAGCAAAGTATGAAGGATCTTTCATGCAACGAGCATACTCAAGGACTTCTTCATTTGTCCATTGAGTGACAATACCGTCTCGTTTTACATTAGGATTTCCGAGATATGTATCATTCTTTTGGAGTAACATCAATCATTTCATCTTGTAACATACGTTGTAAATCTGCAGTAGATCCAACGAAAACATTATTAGTAGTTTGCCCTTGCGGCAAAGCCTTCTGTTCTTTCTGATCAAAATCTTTTTTCTTTTTATGCATATCCATAAGATTGCCATTAATGTCTGCTATGTTTTTCATCATATTAGACAAAACTTCAAAAGCACGTGGATGTTCAGTTGCTCTTGCAACTTCCATCATTTCTTCCATTGACTCAGATCCTTTTGCTAACAGATCGTGATATACCTGTCTAGCATACTCAAAGTCATTTGCTGCTGTGTTTGAATCCATCATAACGCACTGTCAATTCCTAATATATCTGTGTTAAATCCAAAGTCACTATCCGGATTTGCATTAGCCGGATCAGGTGTTACTGTTATTCTTTCTAATGGAATGTCTGAATCATTTAAACCAGCACCTTGATTCAATACATCTGTAATAGCAGAACGTATAATACCGCTAGTTGTTACTGGTCCGTGGAAGATAACATGCATGTCAAAATCCATAGTATAAACGATAGTACGACGCGATTCCATATTACCTTCATATTCATCGTTTAATACTACGCCAGTTAAAATAATAGGCACGTCTTCTTTTATATTATCAAAATCATCAAATGGCTGAATTGTTAATGTATATTGTGGATTAAAATATGGTATAACTTGTTCTACGATTTGTAACGCATCATCTTGATTTTTTGCATATGCACTCAACTGAAAACTAACAATGTAAGGAACGCCTTGTTGTATTTTATTTCTAGACAAAATAGAACCGGGCACTGGTTGAATTGTTTTATTTACTTTTGGTAGTTGTCTTGCTGGATCATATGATATATTTGTAATTTCAAAAGAAAGTCTAGGAAGTTTAATAGCAACTTTAGTGTCTGTTTGAAGATCAGGAAACTCTCTGATTCTATCTAAAAACTTTGCTCTTGGTCCGTATGATAATGGTACTTTTACTGTACTAATAACTCCACCGCCCGAATCTTTACGAAGAACATATATATCGTTGAACATAGCGCCGAATGTGGCAACAGCTTTACGTATACGTTGATGATAATAATAATTGCCAAACATTATTCAGGATCTCCAAATGGATTTGTTTCACTAAAGTCTATAAAATCTAATCCGTCAAAATCATTATTTTGCTCATTTGCGCTTAGTTGATTATCTTCGGTGAATGACGAAACTGTACCGCTAGCATTTGATTCTTGTCCGGTAATTACTCTACCAGTTGAGGGTAAATGAAACTTACCATCGTTTCCGCCTAGATGTATAACCGAAAGAGTATTTGTGTCCGATACCCACTTAGATACTTCAGCTCCTAAGATCGTGCCATCTAATAATATTTGTTCGACACGTTCTCCTATTTCAAAATCACCGGTTATTCCAGATAGAACCATATCAAACTCATAGGCGTTGTTTTGTTCTATCCCGTCAATCGATGTAATATCAGTATCAAGATCTTCGCCAGAATATTCAAATAGCTGACAACGCATCTTAAATGTTGGTAGATTAGACAATTGATAAAATGGCTGTTCGTGCTCTACATGCATAACCTCAAATAAAGAGTTAGACAATGGAAGAAATATTAGATCTCCTTCTCTTGGCCTTTCACCTTCTATTTGGTTATCAACGCGACCAACCGTAGTATTCCAACGTTTGCGAGCGACGATAAAAGTAGCTTCATCTCGTATCTCAACACCGAACTTAGTGAAGAGATCTCCTTCTCCTTCGAATCCTTCTGTGTTTTCAATGTACATCTCAATCTTGTAAGAGTTACTAAATCTAGATGGAACGTCTTCTCCGAACACTCTATTTTCATTTACAATAGTTCGTGGAAGATAATAGACATCTTGTCCAAACATCTTCAACGATTCTATAATAATATTCTCATATAACTTTTGTTCTGATCGAACTTTGTCAGAGAAGTATATATTGCGTGCCATATTAACCTACAAAAAAGTTAGGGGGAAGTTCATGTTCTAATCTAATTCGTTCTCTGAGTTGTGTTATTTCTCCTAAAGCATCTTCAAATATTTGTCGACCATTTAGTGTAACGCCACCTGGTAGTTGCATTCCTTCGAATTTAATTAGGTTTGCGCCCCATTGCTGTTTTATAAGAGCAGTTCCATATTCTTTTAACCACATATCATCATATACACTTGTATGAGTATCTGGATCTATTATTTGATATATCTCGGCAACAACAAATTCGCCAGCTTTTATTTCTTGATCTGCAAACGAACCATGTATATAAAGTCTATCTTGGCGTCTAGCAAATTCTACCTGCGGATGACCGTTTAGTTTCATATCTAGCAACGATAGATATTGTTGTAATTGTTCATAGTAAGCTAAGTCACCTGCAAAGTTTTGCATATCAGCAATATCATTTAACATCAACTGATATTTTATATCAAAGAAATTACGCGAAGATCCAAATGATGAATTAATCGGTAATAACCTAGATACATATATAATATTAGATGAGATAGGAATGTAACCGTTGTCTACATCAGTTTGAGTTACCTGGTGTTTAAGATAAGTTTTAACGGTTGCATCTGAATGAAATTCTTGATACACTTGCAGGGCATCGTCTACTCGTTCTTCTAATTGATCGTCGTCCACGTTTATTTCAATAACTGGATCGCCAAGTCTACGAAGACAATAATCGATGAATCCTTGTCTTGATGCTGGAGCTGCCATATTAAGTCCTTTTAAAGAATTTGTATCTATTTATATAATAAAGGTTTACAATATTTATGAAGTGTGATATAATAGAATAATGACACAACTTGAAGGATTTATAGAAAAAGGTTGGGGCCATGAATTTATCTGGGCAACCAATGACATGTACTGTGGAAAGTTTTTGCAGTTTAATAAAGGTGCAAAGTGTTCTATGCACTTTCATAAAGACAAAGATAAGACTTGGTATGTAATGAATGGAGTGTTTGATATATTAGTTATTAATACAAAAGATGCATCTGTTGAACGTAAAAGATTAGAAGCAGGTGGAGTTCATAGAAACGAACCTTTAGTTCCTCATCAAGTTATCTGTATTGAAGAGGGTACATTATTAGAAGTTTCTACGCCAGATTCAGTTGAAGATAATTACAGAGTCTCTATGGGCGACTCTCAAAGAGAAAAGAAACGTAGAGCATGATTAGCTAATCTCAGGAAATAAGCATTCGTCTATATATTTCCTAACGACATCAGGAGCTACTCCCATGTTCTCCATAACTCTTGGTGTATGTGGATTTTTCTTTTGATTGATTGCATACCAGTTATGTTCTTTTGTAAAATCTTGTTTAGTGCTCATTCCTATATTATGAATAAAGTAATCAAGATTATTAACGGCAAGATCTAATAAATTCTGTAATTCTTCTGGATCTCTAATATTACCAGCAGAAACCATAGAACCACTAAAAATAGCTTTTGCCCAATCAGGTAATTCTCTTTGTTTTGATGGAATAAAACTGTGTACATTCTCTTTAAATTGTGTTAATATATGACTATTCGGATCAATAGGACTGAAGTCATGAAAAGCTCCAGTTACTTTATTCGGTCCGGCAATAACATCAAAACCATAAATCGGAGCAGGATCGTTTGTATGTGGATATACACACAGATGCATCATCCATAATTTACGATCTTCTCTTGCATCAATAATATCTAAGTCTGCTCTACGCCAAATACTAGGAGACAAATATGTTGTCGCAGGCCAAGGAAAGTCATGATTGTGTTTAGTAGTAGCAAGAGACTCAATAAGATCTCTCATTCGTTCACTTGTTTCTATAAGTTTTTCAAAGATCAAATCGTTTTTCCAAAGCTTTAAATAACTCAATTGCCCAAAGCATGACTGCGTTAGCTTCGTCTGCTAAACTATCATCTAAACGACTTCTTAATTCTTGAATAAGTTCTGATCTATTTTTAAAATCATACATCTTACCAGAGCCTACAACAACTTTTTTCATCATTTGTCCACCAAATAAATCGCCAAAGTGTCGTACGTAAATATGTGCCATTAAATTTTCTTTAGATACTTTAGTTTGTATGTATTTAATGTAGTCTAACGAACAATCATGAACTTTAATATCTGTTTCTTTTAATTCTATAAAATCTTCTAATATTAATTTTGCTCTTATTACGTCTTCTACACCTTCTAACAAACCTTGTTCTAAAGCAATTTTTTCCAACACATTATATATTAAGTGTTGATTAAATAAGTATTCAGCATAAATTTTTGAGGAAACACCCCCCGAAAACAAAAGTTTTACAAAGGGGTGATTTTCAGCAAGATCATGATTTTCTTTTATATGATCTCTAAGCGCCATATTATTTACTCATTATCTAGTTGCGGCTGAGCCGCAAAATCATTTATTTATTCGTCAAACTTAACTACAGTACCCATAGTGAATACTGTTAAATCATCTGTTTCAGCGTCTATATCAGCTTCAATTTCGTTACTTTTAACTCGAATAGCTTCTCTTTCTGCATAAACATCATTAATTGTTGTAGTACCGTTTAAAGCATCTTGTTCAGTAGCTTTTTCAATTTTCCAAGCAAGAGCTTCAATACGGCTTCGTGCTTCTGCTTTTACATTTGTTTTTAAATGTTCTTTAAAAGCTGCTTGATCAAAGCCTGGAGGTACTTCAATTGCAGGTGCAGAAAAGGGAGTTGAGCTATTATCAGGATTATATATCCATCCAATACCTTCGCCATCACCTGAATTTTGTATAATTAAACTTACTTCTGTATCAGTAACAGATTCTGCAGCTTCCATATCGTCAGCTTCAATAATATTAACAATATACTGCTCATGATTTTCATCTGAATCAGCTGCTTCTTTAGGTTGTATTATATTAAATTGTGCCATTATCTATTCTCCTAAACCGTATAAGTGACAATACAAATGCCAGCTGCACCAGAACCGCCTTCTTCGTTTTGGTTGTAATTGCCGCCAGCACCACCACCGCCAGTATTTCTCTCACCCCATCGATGATACGCTTTACTTTGGTTATCACCTCCAGGACCACCATGCCACCAGTCATAAGAAGAAGCTACGCCGCCACCATCTGAACCTTGACCACCTTTGGCTTGCGAGTTACTACTGGAGTAGTAACCTCCTCCACCACCGCCGCCATAGCCGTACATTCCGGGCATACCATGCATATTATAGTTACCACTACCATCACTTCCACGGCCGTGACCACCAGCACCACGAGTATGACCGCCCGTCGTATTCCACCAGGTGCTGCTATAATATCCATAATTGTCACCATCTGGAGAGGTTCTACTATTATAATAATCTTGCCAGTGAGGTCCACCTTGTCCACCAACGCCACCACCAATACCTTGACGTCCACCTACGCATTCAATTACATTACTGCCATAAGTAAAAGAAGATTTACCTCCAGGATAACTGTTATAAGAATCACTAGATGAGTGGCTTGTCCTTTGTCCGCCTGAACCAATTATAATAGCACAAGAAGCTATTCCAGTTAAATCAACTACTTCGCATTTAACTTGACCACCTTGGCCACCACCACCTGCATGCGAGACTTGCCAAGAATATCCGCGACCACCGCCGCCTCCGCCTGCAACAAGTAAAACTTCAGCAGAAGTTACTCCTGATGGAACGTTAAAAGTTCCTGATGAAATAAATCGTTCTTGGCGAACGGTTCCACCGCCGCCTCCACCACCAGATCCACCTGAAGCACCTGTAGCACCTCCTGTTATATATCTACTCATTTATTTTTACTCCTCATATCCATAAAGTTGAGCAACCACATCATCTTGGCTTGCTTGAACATAAACTTTGTCACCTGCATTAAGGATTAGTCCTCTATGCTCTAAATGTCCTTTTGCGCTAAGAGTTAAATCAACTTCAATAGCATCTTGTAAATTATCTCTAATAGCTTTATTCAATTCATATTTTCCATCGGCACTGTAAATTACAAAAGCACCTGAAGTGTCTTTACCAGCTACTTGAGCACCTGATGTTGTAGTAACTCCTGATATTGCTGAAAGATCACCTTGAGTCCAAGTTGCACCTTGATCCAAGCTAGTAATAATGCTACCATCTGTACAAGCACCATAGCCGATACCTGCAGTAGTTTCTATAAACGGAAAGTGTTGGTTAATTTGTTTTCCGGTAGGTACTACATCACTAGTGACTTTAGACCAATTAGATTGGGTTTGCCATTCTAAATTAGTAGAAAGAGGTGCCCTAAATACGTCTTGAGATTCTGAAGCAGCATAAACATAGTTACCTACAGGCCGTAACCAATACCACTCGGATTCGTTATCAGTAGTTGCCAAAGCATTAACTTGTCCATACCAACCGGCTCTGTTATTTGTACCATTAATATGATTTCCAGAGGAGTCGTAAACAGGCATCCATTGCAAACACATATTACCGTTACTACTCAGATTTCCATGAACAACAGCCCAAAGTCCAGAACCAGACGTTCTTGGCGCAGTTGGAATTAAAGACATTGAACCTTTAGTAACTTTTCCTCCAAGCTGGCTTTCTTGCCAATAAAAAGATTGAGAAGTATTTGTTTCGTTATACTTGTTACCACTAAAACTAGCAGGATCTTTACTAATATTTGACATATAAGTAGTGTATCCATTATCATTCATAGAAATATATATGTTTCTAAAACCTTGACCACCATATGTATAATAGTCTAAATCGTTATTATAACCACCTGCAATATTACCACCACTATTATCACTAAAATTTCCTGATGTAGTATAAGTCCAAGGATAATTTTTAAAAATTCTTGGATATCTATTTTGTTGAATAAATAGATAATCATCTGGTTCTGTATAAAACCCTGAAATCTGATAATTACCTTCCATATACTGGTTATTCATAATATATTGACCAGAACCATGTTGGTTGTTATATACGTTATAGGTCACGGTATCAGTCGCTTCATCATAATGAGCATACTGGTTACCATAACTATAGTTAGCTCTAAAATCACCAGTAAGTCTACCCCCTTGAGCTAAATGTTGTCCGTCTATCGGTACCCCAATAGGAACAGTATTACTAGAAGTGTAGTTTATTGTATTAACTAATGATGCTGATTGATAGTCTGCACCAAGAGTATTTTGCGTAGTTGCAATATCTATACTGGCAGAATTTCCGTTTTTATTAAAATTTCTTATAAAAAGTGAGCCTACTAAAGATTTACCTGCAGGAACAGTATACACTAATTGGTTTGTGTTCTTAGTAATTTTAGCAGACGCAAGTCGAGATTGTGTCATCTTTAATTTTCCTTATTAAAATTATTAAAATGTTCCTATAAAGGTAACCTTAGCTTCTGAGATTCCCGGCTTGGAATCCACATATGTCTTAACTGCTTGTTCTGTTGGAACAGCTGTATTGCTGTTTCCGGATAAAGTACCATCAGCACTAAACTCATTAATACTTTCACCTAATTGAGCACCAATTGAACCTAGTCTTAATGACGTCAAACCAGAAAGGTCAAACGCACTTGCATCCAATGTAGCTCGACCAGTTGCCTGATCAATTCTAAAGAAGTTACCAACTCTAAAGTTACCATCTTGGTCTGTACTTGCGTAATAAACACGACCTGGAAGTGTCTCTGTAACTTCGTTACCTTGTGAGGCCGCTTGAGTTGGTTCACCTGGATAATTAGTAGTTGCTTTACCACCAGTACCAATACTCAAGAAGTCATGACCTGTCATACGAACTTGTGAGTAGTTGTATCTAATGTTAAAGTGCTGACCATAATATGCTGGATCAGTATTTAATTTTTCTTGGCTTAATGTTAGAGTAGCCGTACCACCAACTCTTGGATCGTTACTTGAGTCATATCCAGTTACTGTTGTAATAATATAACTACGATCATCTTCACCTAGGCTTGGATTAGTTAAATATGTTGAGTTATCACTATCGTATGCTGGTCCAGTAGTAAACTGAATACTACCACCTGCTCTTGGCTCTTCTTTCAATCCACCAAGAACTAGTGAGAAACCAAACTGACCTCTGTTTCCATCTCCAGCAATGACCGCGCCTTGAGAATCTTGGGCCTCAATTGAATCTCCATTTGAGAACGGATAGAATACTGGATGATTACCAATAAATCTTTCTTTTGCAGTTCCGCTCGCTGCATTGATATACAGTTGGCCATTACCCATATTTGCATGAGTATGACAACACATATAGACGGATGATAGTGATCCACTTTGTCCTGCAGGAATCTTAAATCTTACTTCTCTAGCAGTTGCAGCTGCAAATCCTGCAACATACGTTGCTAAGTCGGCTACTGGTTGTCCATCTAAATAATAACTTACACCAGTTGACCATGCATTAGCCCCGCCAGTTGAGTTTTTAGTATCAGCAAGGTACATTGGATGTGAATCATTTGATGCATCGTTCTGCTCAAAGATATATTGACGTTCATCATATCCGTTAAACGCTAGATCAATTTGACCATTAAAGTAGAATCTGTTTCCTGTTCCCAAATATTCTGGGGGACCAACATTGACTTTAATTGTTTGTCCTGATAGACCTCGTTTTTGATCTGATACAACTAGTCTGTGATTAGTTACTAGATTTGTCTGAATATTTTTAATTGTTGCATCTAATGCATCATCAACTCTAAAATCACACGCAGTTAATGATGTACCGGTTAGTGTTCTTGTACCATTACCTCCTGATGTGTAAGAACCATAGCTAACACCGTTAACAGCACTTGTTAATCCGGCGTCTGTATAAAGATCTATTGTGTTTGCATTAATTACGCTAACATAATAGTTATTACCATTTAGTTCAGTCATACCTACGACATCTTTGACTTCAGTCATTTGATCGCCTGAACTAAATCCATGACTTGGCGCGGTTACTCGAACTGGATTAGATCGTGTAGCATCTGTGAAGTTTACAATGACAAAACCCCAACCAGCTTCTGATCTTGTATCAAAATAGTTAGTTAAGTCATAGTTTGTAGCTATTTTAAATGAGTTACTATCTTGTATATCTGCATACCAAGCGCGCTTATCGTTAGCCGCATAATCACCTAGAAGTGTTTGCCATGCCGCTTCACCAACATTACTAAATGAAATCATATCACCGTCTGCTAGACCGTGAGCTCCACCGAGAGTGGCTGTACCACCTGATGTGTAAGCGGTAAATGCTGTGGTATCGGCACCAATTGTAAAGTTTGTCGTATCAACAACTGTGATAGTATAACTATTACCATTTAATTCTGTCATACCACCCACACCGGTAAACTTAATACTTTGACCGGTTTCAAATCCATGAGCGGCTGAAGTTGTAACTTGTCCGGGGCTTGCTTGCGTGACAGCTGATACGGTAGCATCTTTCTTAGTAGAAATAACAGCTTGAGAAGCAATACTCATATCTGTTACAATTCTACTACCAGTCTTTGCAGGACCTGTAATAGTATCACCAACTGTAAAGCCATCAGAAGTATTCAATGTTGAAGGATCATATGTGATCGTGTCACCATACATATAACCATTTACTGGAAGTTCATCACTATCGTAACCAGTACTAATTGTACCGTATGTACCATATGAGTTATTACAGTTTAGCGCACGAATTTTACCGCCGCCACTAGATACAAATCCCATATCACAGTAGTAAGTAAAGCAAGATACGATCTCTGCAAGACCGTTATCTTTAATCCAGAAACCAATACCTCCATCATGTACTTGCGTATATGTATGGAAAACCATTGAACCAGGATTACCGCTAGAGACAACAGAACCGTCAACAATTGCGCCAACACCACCTGATGAAAATGCACTTGATTCTTTAATATATGGAGATTTAAGAATAGTAGCGCCTGGCTCTAATCTAAAGTAAACACCTTTGATAGTTGCATCGTTAGGATCTGTAGGTGTTGTTGATCCTAAAGAAAATCCTGTTAAACCTTTTAGGTTTAGACCTTCAATCATTGTACCACTGTTTACAAAGAACATTGTTTGTTCATTGTTTGGAGTTGTACCATCACCGGATATACCAGCACCATAACCAATATCTGTAGTTGTGTCTGGTTGAATAATACAGTTACGTTGTCCGTCACCCACAATAGTTACATTGGCCGGAATATGAATTGGAAGTTGTTCGTTATATGTACCGTCTTTAATAAAGATAGTAGCAGGTGTTCTATTTGCGAGGTCTGCGCTAATGAAATCACAAGCAAATCTCACACTTGCAAATGCATAGTCAACTGCAAGACCGTGATCTGAATCATCTGCGGAACTTGTTGGATCTTCTGCCACATAAAAGATCTTATCGTTAGCACCTGCAAATTGCCAACTATAGTTTGTTCCGTCTGGTGTTTGTAGATACTTACCTGCATTTCCTGATGTTGCTGGAAGCACATAACTAGCACCAACCACAAAGTTATTCCAATAATTATTTGTATTAAAATCAATGAAGAAGTCTGAGCCTGCAGTGTGATCTTGCGTAGCAATGTATGTACTAACACTTTCACTAACAATGTCGTCTTTTAAATATGTTGTGCCTGAAGTCCAAGCACCCATATAGCGTACACCACTATTAAATTTCTGCCATTTATTTGCGGCTAAGTCAGTATCAAATACGCCGGCGGTGTGAGAGATAAGAGCAATATATGTATTACCACCATGAGCAACAACGTCATTTATCTGATACTCAGTAGTACTTGTCCAAGTACCTCTGTTGTTTACGCCAGTTGTGAAGATTTCCCAAGCATTAGTAAAAGTATCTGGAGTAGAAGCAGTATTATCTTGTTTAGCTTTGTATACATTACCACCGTAACGAACAGTTTGTCCAATTAAATAGCTAGCACTTGATGACCAGACACCTTGATAGTCATTCCCAGTTTGAAATAATTCAAAATAACCTGTATTAGTTGGAAGGTTGCCTGTACTGTTAGCGATACAACGATATATGTTTGCACCGTATGCGACTAAGTCTCCAGGGACATAATCTGTACCGACATTCCATACGCCTTCGGCGCTGATACCACTTACAAATGTTTCCCAATATGTAGCGTTAGTAGGATCGGTTCCAACCGGGACATCTTGTTTAGCGATATATGCTTGAGCACCATACTTTACAACATCACTTGCTTGATAAGTACCAGTATTAACCCACTCACCTTCCCATTGAATACCGTCGGCAAACTGACTCCAATATGTTGCATTAGGTGGAACCTGGTTTTGTGAATCTGCAATAGCAATGTATATAACACCACCATGAGCAACACCATCACCAACGCGATATTGTGTGGACGAAGACCAATCTGATCTAAACTTAAATCCTTCTACCATTAATGCCCAATATGCATCATCAGTAGGCAAGTTACCATTTGATCTTGCTATATTACTATATACGTATACGTTACCACCGTACTTTACGATGTCGTTGATTTCATATGTAGTGCTGTTACTCCATTCACCAGCAAAATGAAATCTTAACTTACCGAGGTCTATAATCGTTGCCATCTTTCGATCCTATATTACTATACTGCTATTTATTAAAGAAATTTCATCTTTAAATGGCCAGTACTATGGTTGAATTCAAAATCTATCGCATCCATGCTAAAGAAATGCGCTTTATAATCGTCGCCGCCAATATTATCTGGTTGAGGTAGAATGACAGCATCGCTATCATCGCTTCGGATAACATCTACAGTACAATCTCCAGTTGCTGGACTTAGTTTAAAACCGTAGAATGTTTTATCATGATACGCAGTACCTTCATAGATACCACCTTGATTGTCATGACCATACACACTGTTATCGCTACTCATGTTTCAACTTCCTCTACCATTGTCATGATAATACTGAAAGCATTGTCAGCGGGAGCCGATGTGTGAATTTCATCATATTCCTCTATCATGATCTTAGAGTTATTTATAAGGAGATCTACAGTATCATTAGCTAAAATTCTTTTATTATAAGCTAAGTATATTTCTGTTGCTCCTCTAACTAACTTTACAGTTATTGGTAAAGCGGAACCAAATATATTTGTAGCAACACAACTAACAACAAGATGACGTCCTGTCAATCCTGTTGGAGCCGTATACAAAGTGTGTGGAGTTTTTCCCACATTATGTTGAAAGCTAGTATGAAATGTTGCTGCCATATTTTATTATCTTTTTAGATTACTTATTCTTTATTTATATGTTTTGTTACTTAGAGATTAACATAACTTAGTAGTCCGCCGCCTGCGCCACCACCGCCAGCTCCGCCAATTCTTGAGGAGAGTGTATCTGCACTAACCTTTCTTAATTCACCTAACGTACCACTATAATACAAAAAGTATTCTTGTGAATTGATAAACGAGTCAGCAAACGCCTCTTGTTGGTTTATTATATGACGTTTATGTAATGACAGACCACCTTTGGTTCCATAACTTGAATCCCAAATCATATCACCAAAGCTATCTGCATTATCTACAAAATGTTGATACCATTCAGCTTCAGAAGGTCCGGTGTAAGTAAATTTACCAGTTGCAGAATCATATCCAAGAGATCCATCCCCACCAGTATCGTTTACTTGAAAATGTGCTCTTGTTTCGGCCGGCGAAGGACCCGTGTAAGTAAATTTTCCGGTGGCACTATCATATGTAAAACTGCCGTCGCCACCAGCATCAAGAACATTTAGATGCGCCCTTGTTTCTGCTGGACTTGGTCCAGTGTATGTCATTGTCCCGTTAGCTGAGTCGTAAGTAAACGATCCATCGCCACCAGCATCAACAAAGTTGATTGAGGAACGAGCTCTTGCTTGAGTAAAATACATCGTACCACTTGATACTGTGGCAAATGAATCTTCTGCTAAATCAGCTGTAGTATGATTTCCAATAGATGTAATCTGTCCAGTAACATCACCATAGAATCTATTAGCTGTTATATCTCTATTGAATACAAATCTTTGGTTTGCATGAGAATATTGAAATGTTGGATTGTCTACAACATTCGTACCACCAAATGTAATTCCAGATCCATCTAACGCTGATGAGTCTGCTGCGCTATCGGCAATAACAATATTTTTATCGTTAAGAGATATTGTAGTTGAATTAATTGTTGTTGTAGTACCTTCAACTTGTAAGTTACCTAGAATCTTAACCGTACCAGTAGCATCACCAACAGCAGCTGGATCAAGTATAAATTCTTCTGGACCAGAAACAAATCCACCTACATTTAGATTACTATGAATGTTAATATTTCTTGTTCCTGTTGGAACTTTCATTACCCATTCATTAGCATCATTCTTAACTGTTACATCACTTGAATCACCTTGACCAGTTAATATTAAACCTTCAGAATCTGTATAACCAACTGCTGCGTTATCACCAGCTGATGTAGGTCCAGTTGCATTTAATGTTACACCAGTAATGTCACCAGTACGAACAATAGGACTTGATCTACTTGATGCTAAATTAGAATCAACTCTTGCGTCAGTAAAATATTGTGTACCTGATGTTGGCGTAGCATTAGGATCTTCAACTAGGTTTGCTGTTGAATATGGATCTAATGTAATTCCAACATTATAACTATCTGTTGCAGTTGTAATCTTAAGATTGCCGCTTGTGGAATCAAACTGAAAGTTATTGACTGTTGATATCGGAACTAAGCTAATGCTATCTATTTGACCAAGAGAATCAACAGCAAATCTTGGAACATTAGTTGCATCGCCATAAGTTCCAGCGACAACACCCGAAGATGTTATTCTGTATATTCCATTTATATTATCGTATGATAAACCAGGACCAGCAGATAGAATACCTTTCATCTGAGCAGAATCAGGTAACTCATCTATGCGTTTATTAATTGAATCAATAGTAGTACCGGTTAAAGGTCCAGGAACATTTAATCCTGTATTTCCGCTTATTACAAATTGCTCAGTACTTTGCTGATACAAAATACTTTTTTGGTTAGATCCACCGCCAACAACAATCCCACTACCGTTAAGAGAAACAGCATCACTATCATCATCTCTAATGTGAAGAGTTCGAGATGAAGTTATTAAAAGCGGAGTATTTAATTTTATTTTATCTCCCGCTGTGATATCAACATCATCACCGGCAGTAATATTAACGTCGCTAGTGGAATCTAATGAATTAATATTTTGAACATTTAATGTTTGATTTATTGTAGCATTTTCAATTGTAGCCGAATCTGTTACTCTTAAAGTACCTGTAACAATACTACCTGTAACAATACTAGCTGAGCTATCTAATCTAAAAGTACCGGTCGATTCAATATAATCAATACCAAGACCACCTTCAAAGTGGGCTCTTACTTCGGCAGGACTTGGGCCAACATATGTAAACTTACCTGTTGCGGAATCATAATTTAATGAACCATCACCGCCAGTATCATTAACTTGGAAGTGCGCTCTAGTTTCTGTAGGAGATGGACCAACATATGTAAACACGCCTGAAGATTCATGATATGAGAATGAACCATCACCAGTATTAGCCGTTGAATCAACAGATATTAGATCGCGTACTTCTAAAGTACTTGGACCTCTGTAAGTAATTACACCAGTTGAATGATCATATGATAAATGTGTACCACCTTCATTATCAGATACAAGAGATATTAAACTTCTAATACTATCTTCGTCTAATTGAAATCTAATTGCTCCAGTTGCAGAATCAAGAGATAGATCACCTAATGAAGTTGGACCTTCAGTAACTGAGAGCAGAGAAGATATATCAGCAAGCTCAGGGCCTTTAAATACAAATTTACCTTCTTTAGGATCGTATGTTAATGACCCTAAACCACCAGAGTCTTCTAAACTGATAGAGTTACGTATATTAGAATCGGTTGTACCATTAATAGTAAGTACACCAGTATTAGCATCATACGAAGCTCCACCGTATGGAGAACTATCAAATGCAGTATCACCAACAAAGTTAACAGAGAAAACTTGGCGAGCATCTGAATCTGCATAATGTGCACCAGTAGTAATAGCAAACTGACCAGTTGTACTATTATATGTCAGATCTCCACTAGCGCTAAAGAGAGATCTAATATCTGCATCTGTTCTTTTATTATATGTGATTGTACCAGATGCTTGATTATATGAAAGATCTCCGCCAACTGATATAGATCCTCGAATGTCAGAATCAGTTGTTCCGACATGAGTTAAAACTGCATTAGATTGATTGTAAGATAATGACCCGTAATCGCCAGATGTGTTAACTGATAAGTTTTGACCACCATCACCAATACCTCCACCACCTGGAGCTTCAGCATAAAATGTACCAGTAGCTGAGTCATATTGAATAATATTATGGATAGATGGATGAGCTCTAAATTGCGATCGAATTTGAGCTGGAGTCGGACCTACAAGTCTTACGGCTCCGGTACTATCATTATATGTAAGAGTACCAATCGCATTTGAATCAAATGTGGCGTGAATATCTGGACCAGCTATTGTCGTTGCTGGTACGTGATTAAATTTTCCTGACGCGCTGTCGTATTGTAATAAAGTACCATTAGCTAAACCAATAGAACCGTTTACATCATCTAATCCTGTGAGTGAACCATTTGCTGCCGATCCCACCCGTAATGGAGTTCCAACAGTAATTTTTTTAACGATCGTGTTTTGACCAACAACAACCTTCATATGGAATTCCTTAAGCTATGTCACGGATGGTGTGACTGTGATTGTGCCTTCAAGAACTCTTTCTATCACTGTTTGTGCATCGCTATCTACGAAAGAAATTTCTACATCATATACATATCGCCCGGCTTTGAGTGCGTCTGTTTGAGTGTTTGATAATGTAAGGTTTACAACTCCGCCTGTGGCAGGAGCTTTTACCTCAGTAGTAAATACGGTTGCTTCGCCATCAGGCGTATTATAAGTTTTCTTAAGTTTACCTGCAACCGTGTAATTTGTAAGATTTTTTGCATTACCGTTAGTATCTTCCAATTCTAATTGGAGAGTAACGTCAGTACCTTTATCTATTGTTAATTCTTCATACTGGGCCATTTGAACACTCTAAGGTTATTTGTTCTTATTTATATCTTCTATCCACTCCATTTTCTTGTTTATGAAGTGATAAAGTTTAGCTTTAGGATCTATATGCTTTGGTTCAGTTATTAGTTCATCAACTAACCAATGCCACTCTTTTGCCATGTATTGAATTTGTATTTCTCTTGCTTT
>Ga0129351_1000070_pt1 | contig 31554 bp, 15 predicted proteins | sample CPBDNA_8_FD_94423 | JGI IMG/M metagenome (GOLD analysis project Ga0129351, IMG submission 94423) | Freshwater to marine salinity gradient microbial communities from Chesapeake Bay, USA - CPBay_Sum_27_0.2_DNA | ecosystem: Environmental > Aquatic > Marine > Coastal | place: USA: Chesapeake Bay... | reverse complement strand
GATGCTAACCCACCAGCCTCTGGTGTCCTGACCGTTACGAGCCGTGCTCCTGACGGCGCAGGTAATATCAATCTGGTCATCGCCGACGTCACTGACGCGGCTACCGTGGCCAGCACAGGCTCCTATACGGACCTGATCAACAAGCCTACGGGCTTGGACGAATTCTCCAATGCCTCTACTGGCTTCATTGGAACAGCCGAACAGGCTGCCATCGATGCCGCTATCGCTCTGAAGCTCGACATTACTGCCCTCGATGGTGGTACTTCTGGGCAGGTCCTCAAGAAGCTTTCCAACACTAATGGAGACTACGCTTGGGGCACAGACGATGGCGGTGCAGGCAGTGGCGCAACTATCTTAGATGAGCTGGACGACGTAACTATTACGACGGCTGTAGCTAACCAAGTAATCTTGCACAGTGGAGCGGGATGGATCAACTCCGCCCTGACTGCTGCGATCATTACTGACTTTGATGCTGCAGCTGACGCTCGAATTACTGCGTCAAACCCATTCGACGGTGCTTACTCCAGCTTGACTGGTGCACCTACTGCGGTCTCAGCCTTTACGAATGACTCTGGCTACGCTGTCGCTTCAAGCCTTGCTACTGTGGCAACCTCGGGCGCGTATGCCGACATTACTGGTACGCCAGACATTTCGGGCATTGCGACCAACGCTACCAACATTGCGACCAACACGTCTAACATTAGCACGAACACGACCAACATTGCTGGTAAGTTTGATGAGCCAGCTGGCACTCAGACCGAAGGCCATGTGCTGACCATCAGTACGGGTACCCCAACTTGGGCTGCTCCTACAGGTGGTACGGCGACCAAGAAACTCTGGTCTAGCTATGTGTCTTATGTTAGCGGTTGGGATGGTTATACCTTCGATCCGCCTTCATGGCCGAACGGGATTCAGTACATTGGCGATGCTACGGGTACTAATACTTGGAAGCAAATTGAAACTATTGCGATCAACTCTCCAGTAACCTTCACTAGCTCTACACCAACAGAAGTGGACTTTACTGTCGACGAGACTGGAACCTATCGGATCACGAGTACTGCACTATGTGCGACGAATGGTCCAGCCGATTCGGTCGGAGCTGCGATTACTGTCCATGTTAACGGATCGTGGAAACACGGCATGAGTAACACGGGGTACAACACAAGCAACTCTTTGATCTCGGGCTGTGACTCTCACGCGCAAGTATCTCTTGACTACGTCACAAACCTTACGGCCACTGATACTCTGAAGCTTACGTACGACAAAGGGAGCGATGCTCCAGAAGATAACATGGTAGAAGCCTCACTTATTATCGAAAGAATCAATTAATGAAATATCCTCTTGTATTGTTGCATTGGCTAGATCATGAAACCAATGGCGGTCCCGGTTGGGAGTCCTTCGAGGATCAACTCGAATGGGCTGAAGAACCTGTGGCTGTCGGCAAAACAGTAGGATGGATAATTTTTGAGAACGAACAATACTTAGTGGTTGTGGACACATTCATGGACGGCGGCTCTGTCGGAGCTGCCCACAAGATTGTGAAGAGCAACCTCATTTTGAGAAAGGAGCTGGACGATGGAAGACAAGAGACTAGGGGAACTTCGGGACCTCTTGATCGACTCGGCAATCAACTACCTCCAGATGGACTTATCTGATAAGTCGATCAATGCGGCTCGAGCCGTACTTAAGGACCTCGCACCACGCGAGGACGTTGAGCTATCTGAGAAGAACACGCAGCGCATCCAGCAAGCTATGGGTGAAGCTCCGTTCAAGATCAAGAAAGCATAACAACTTTTCACAAGGACTGTCTTAGCGGATGGTCCTTGTCTTCCCAAGGAGAAATAATGAGCGAATTATACAACAAGCTGAACGAGGATCTGATCCCGGCCCATGTGCCGGAGGATGCCGTTCATGACCTTAGAAACTTCGCCTACTATGTCATGAAGTATATGGGCTACGGAGAACCTACTCCGATCCAGTACGGCATCTGTGAGGCGTTGCAAAACCATAGCAACGATATGATCCTCGCTGCTGGCCGTGGTACTGGTAAGTCTGTGCTTACTTCTGTCATGGCTTCTTGGTGGCTACTGCGTGATCCTAACTGCACGATCCTCGTGACGTCAGCGACCGCTCAGAAGGCCATCGACTTTATGTCTATGACCCGGCAGATCCTACAGGTGGTTCCTTGGATGAACCATTTGCTGCCCGGTGATGGTGACATTGATAATGCTCTGGCCTTTAACTCTGCCGCACGTGTGCAGGTGGGTCAGGATAAATCAGTCACGGCTGCAGGCATCATGTCTCAGATCGTGGGTAAGCACGCCGACTACATCGTCGGTGACGACCTTGAGGTCCGTGGTAACTGTGATACCCAAGAGATGAGAGACAAGCTGCTAGGCCGTATCTATGAATTTGAATCTATCCGCAACAAAGGCGGACGGGTTGTGTTCCTAGGTACGCCTCACACCCGTGACTCCAACTACAACAAGTTGTCTACAACCGGCTACCCATTCGTTAAGTTCCCAGCTGAGTTCCCTGACCCGACTATTCCGTCGCGCATGGAGAACATTGCACCGTGGATTACCGAGCGGATGGTAGAACTGGATGCCGATCCCGGTGACGCTACCCAACCTGAGCGCTTCGACAAAGAGATGCTCATGGGACGTTACGCTAAGATTGGTCCAGCTAACTACGCTCTCCAGTTTCTGCTGGACACCTCTCTCATGGATGATGAGAAGTATCCGCTAAAGCTGAAGGACATCGTCTGTACTGACATCGGCCTAAGCTCGTTCCACCGCAAGGTGCAGCACGCTAGGTCCGACGCTTGGAAAGACATTCCTTCGCACGGTATGGCTGGAGACCGACTTTACAAACCTATGTACAAAAGCGATGAGTTCGAGGACTACCTAATCACTACCCTGCATGTCGACCCTTCTGGTCGTGGTAAGGATGAGACTGGTGTAGTCATCGCCTCAGCTACCAAGAGTGGATACATCTGTGTCCACGAAATGCTTGGCCTCGAAGGAGGCTACAGCGAAGAAACCCTTACTCGCATTGCTAAACTGGCGGACCAGTACAATGTGAAACTAATCCGGGTGGAAGCTAACTTCGGCGACGGTATGTTCACCAGCCTCATGATGCCTATCATCAAGAGAGTATGTGGTGACCACTGTGGCATTGAAGAGTTTAAGGTGACAGGCATGAAGGAGCAGCGTATGCTGGACGTCCTTGAGCCTGCCATTGCAACCCAAAGACTTATCATGGATCCTAAAGCGATCGGCGATAAGGAAAATCAAATCCAAATTACGCGCCTGACCAATATGAAAGGCGCCCTCAAGCATGACGACCGCATTGATGCGTTGTCACATGCCGTCCAGTTCTACACCGACATGCTCGGCGTGGATGTGGACAAGCGAATTGTTGAAGCCGAGAAGAAAGAGCGCGAGGAAGTCATTGCCCAATGGGCAGACGACGACCGTCGTCATAACTTCATCGTAGAAAACTTCACTTCCGGCGCAGTTAAGAAAGACAATGAAACCTTTGTGCCTCGTAATAATCCTCGTAAACGCCTCTTCGACTGGGGCAATATGGGGAACGGAGGCATCAAATATTAGGAAGGCATAATTCATGGATCCGTTACTCGGACTAGGCTTCGGCATTGCGTCCTCAATCTTTGGCTCAAGCGCTGCTAAGAAGCAGGCTCGGGCTCAGAGAGAGATGATGCGACGTCAAGCAGCAGCTACCTATGCGAATCAGATGAGGAATCTGGATGCTCAGTATTCAATGGGCATCGAGAACCTTTACTTTGGTACGCAGCAGCAGCTGATGCAAGAAAAGCTAAACAACCAAACAGCGATGGCAAACTGGCTTCATTCTGAAAAGATGGCCGACATGCGTCTCAAAGACATTAACGCTGGCATCGCTGCACAAAACCAAAAGAACGCCGCGCTTGAAAGACTGAAGCGCGAGAAGATGGTGATTGGACACTCAAGCAAGCTCGCTATGCAGAGCATTGCAAAGTCCAACGCCGAGCGCAAGCTCAGACAAGACTCTAGCAAAGCTATTGCTTCGGCTAGCAGTAGAGCTGCGGCACGAGGTCTGCTTCCGGGCAACCCAATGAACAATCCTGTCAAGATGATGACGGTCAGAGATGTAGCTCAAGCCTCTGCGGAGATGTCTGCTAAGGACGACCTGCAAAGACGTACTGCTACTTCTCAGCTGTCTCGAGATCTTGCTATGAGCCACATCCGAGCTCAAGGGCAAAAGATGAAACGGAAAGTCCAAGGACGACCTCCTCAACTTTTTGATAGCTCTCGAATGATGATGTATCTCGCTGGCCGTAACGCTAGCAACTTGATGCGTCAGACTAATCTTGGCATGACTAACGCAAGAGCGGCTAGAGATGCTATGATCGCCAACGCTAACATCCAATACCAGAACGCCAGATCTGCTGCCAACTCTAAGATGTGGGCAGGAATCGGTGGCTCTCTCTTTGGATATGCCATGGCTGACCTTGAGTTCGGTCCTAGCATTCCGAGTGACGCGACTGGCGGAGGTAGCGGATTTACCGCCCTCGAAGAACACATGATAGCACACCCATCACACTACGAATGGTAAGGAGCATAAATGTCTACTCTAGTATTTGGACCAGACAATCCCTATCGTGCTCCTACGGTAGCCCGAGACGTGGCTACGTTCCAAGGAGCGGAACTGGAATTTGCTCGTACGCCTAAGGTAAGCTCTACCCCTCTCGACTTCTTTTACGAAGGGGTACAGTCTTTCCAACAGGCATACGACTTAACTAAGAAACACTACGAAAAATCTGCAATTGATTCTATGTATAAGATTGAGTCCGAGAAGGCTCAGAACATCCTTAACGGGATGGACCAAGAAGAAGTCAATCGCCGGTATGCCGATGGGTATACTAAGCTTGCAGATAGCGGCAGCATCAATAAGAACCTCGACGCCTTTAAGGTCTTGACTGATAACCATGTCAAGGCCCGTGAGGTTGTGGTGGGAGATGTTGCCCAAGAACAATACGATGAGCTCCAAAGGGAGCTAGCCGAGAAAGGCTATTCCTACGTTGAGACACAGAAGATTGTGTCTAGGTTTAAACAGCGTTGGAAAGGTACCCGTGTCGGTGATCGCCTCGATGCTCAGCTAAATCTGATTAACAACAAAGCTGTGGCTGCTGAGCGAGACGCTAAGATCACTAAGTGGGTCAAAGAGAACGCCACCGCTACTGCAATTAATCTCTTTCCTAAGGGCGCTACGGCGGAAGATAGAGAGATGCAGTGGAGCGTGTTTAGGGGAGACCCTGACAATCCTGTCATGCTTTATGACGAGGATGGAAGCATTGATGGCGATGCTCTTAACCACATTAGTAACGCAATCTACGACAACCATTACAGCAAAGCAGTTCAAGGCTTAAGTCCTGAGCAACAAGGCTACGCTGAAGATCTCCTTCGAGAGCAGGCCACTGCACAGGCTGCAGCTTGGGCTGACCTGAAGGCTAGCGACGACTGGAACTACCGGCGTGAGGCAGAGGTTACAGATGCTGCTTCTCAAGTGGAAGAGCTAATTAAGACGCCTCCTGCAAATCTGGCCCAAGTCATTATGGACAACCCAGAGCTTTCAGTTGATGGTCATATCGACTCAGAGTCGGACATCTACCAAGCTGCATACGCAATGCACCTTCGTACCATGACAAATGGCAGAGACGGTCAGATGTTCCGAATGGCTTGGGGTGCTGGCCAAGGCTCTATGCTTCCCGGCATGGTGAACATGGCTGACTCTCCTGAAGAGTTATTGCGCTTGGTTGATATGTTCCCTAGCGAAGACTTTGCAAAAGCAGATGCTATGGGATACACCTTCCCTTCTGATACTCCAGAAGACTGGGCTCGTCGTAGACAACAGATGCTAGAAGAGGCAGCTCCTGTTCTCTCTCAGAGAATGACAGAGCTTACCGCTGAGGCATCTAAACACAACGATATTAATTTGCTGGCAAGTATAGCCAGTGTTAATCCAGCGCAGGCCCAACAGGCAGGCGCAATGCACGCGAAGCGCAGAGCACAACTTATCGACGAACTTATTACATTTGGTGACAAGATCGGCGGCGAAGGAGCTACTGTGGCTGCCAAGAAATCGCTGCATGGCGGCTCAGATCCTCTCCTCGGTCCTGTAGTGGATGCGTGGATGCAGCTCGATGCTGACGCCGTTCAGCTGCACGGCAAGCTTAGCTCTGGCAAGGGCAGCTCAGCTGGCGCTCAAAAGACATACGATCGCAAGTGGTTCTACGGAGGCGGAGTTGTAAGCGAAGACGCTGCAATCGCCTTGCAACAGGGCACTGACGGCTTCGGTAAGACTTCTCCTGTAGATAGCGCTAAAGCTGGCGCACTAGACATGGCAAGGGCCATGCTTAGTGGAGACCTTGGTCAAGCTGGTGAACATGTTGGCAGACTTGTGCAATTCGTACAAGAGAACAAAGACGACGGCAACGTTATGTCTGGTTTCTCCTACTCTGGAGTTATCACCGCCTTTGCTTCGGACGAAGTTAGAGACGCGCTCCAAAGCGATGATCCGTATAAACGCGAAGCAGCTACTGGTACAATCATGTCTTCCCTTATGACAGCTTTCGATGACAGCGCTGCTCTTCGCGGACCTAATAGAAACCAAGAGCATGACAAAAATTTGATCGAACTTTTTTCTTCTGAGATTGGAACGGACAGAGATAAATGGCTTAGCCAAGAAGGCAAGCGAGAACAGGCTTGGGCTATTTGGACCAACCTTCGTGCGAACCATCGCAAGCCTGACGGATCTCCTGACAACCAAGCGGCCCGTAAAACTTTGGACCGATGGCTTGGACCAGATAAAGCTGCTACTGTTATTACTGGCTGGAACCAAGCAAACCAGCTTGGCTTTGGCGCTTCTTCTACTGCGGAAGGCGGAAGGACTTTCTCCTATACCGCAACAAATGAAGAGGGACAAAAAGTTCAAGTAGACGTTCCTGTCATTGAGTTTTTTGATAATCCTATCCAACAGTTTGACCAGCAGGTACTAACACGACAGACTACCCGAGACTCAATGACGGCAAACTTTCCGGGTTTCCCCAATGGAGGAGATCTTGTGGAAGGATTTGCAGAACGCATGATTACGGCTGCCTCTGGAGAAGCACCTTCGGATGCCTCTAATGGTGAGAAGTTGTTCCATGAGGTTCTCAAGGGAATGATGAAAGATTCTACGTGGCTCGCCACCGACTCTTACTATGAGACTAAGTTCCGAGATGCGTATGGAACCGGATGGTGGGGATACGGAGAAACCTCAGAACAGATTAACGGACTTGTTCGACGAACGTACGGTGCTATGGTAGACAATCCTGACGCCTACGATGCCTTTAGACGAGGCCTGCGAGATTGGGAGGGCAAACATCCTCTTACCTTGCACGCAACAATGAGCGACTCCGATAGAAACGAAGCTCTTACTGGATGGCTAGCAGGCGCTATTGATAGCGGCATGGCTACTTTGCATGACAGCTTCTTCGAAAGCGGCGGCAAACTCCACCCTAGAGAAGGCAACTCGGTTGCACTCAGTACGACTCAGGTCATGAATGCTTGGTCTCCAAGTACTTGGGATGGCGTTGAAGGCAATGCCAATTGGTCTCAGGTAGAGTTCCTTGCAGGAAAGGGTCCACCGATAGAAGAACAGCAAGGCATTCTCTTGTCTCAAGCTAACTTGAGCGACTGGAGAGAAGGGCTTGGCTACAATACTATTCAGGGCGAGCTGGAGATCTATAACTCCTTCTGGGGCACTGATGCACAACAATTGCCTGCCGATGATTACTCTCTTGATATCGCTACCGCTGCACATATGCTGGCGGAGTGGCAGATTAATGGAGTCAATCCATTGGAGGCTACGTTCTTTAACATGGAGAACGGCAACCGGGTAGTTGATGTTGAGGCTGTAAATACCTACAGAACCTTCCTTGATACTATGGGGAAGCAGTTTGGCGATCAAAATATATTCAATGGCGAAGGATGGACACAACTCCCGCATACTTTGCAGACGTCTCTCTGGGCTATGGCCGCAGCAGCAGGCGACAAAGCAGCTAGAGTTCGTGGAGAAGATCTAGAACTGTCTCAGGTCTTGGCAGTCTTTGAAGACTGGAACGAAGAAGGCAAACTTGCTCAGCTTCTTCCTCTTCTGGATCACCCAAGAATGATGCCACGAGGAATAGCTAATGGTCACCCAACTGGGTACGATCTTCAGTTTGGCGATATCATGTCTATTCCTATTGCTCTTCCTACATTCCAAGGCGGAGTAGGACATTGGCCGACCAGCATCAATAGTCAATATACCGATCCTCGTCGAGGCGTCACCTTCGAAGAGGATATGAATAGAGGCCTGTCTATGATGGCGCCCGGTGGAGGACTTTAAGCATGATCTTTGCTACCCCTATTAAGGGTTCTCATATGTGGAGAAACCCAGTAACAAATCAAAAATTTCCGATTCAAGGAGTTAATCCAAACTCCCAACTGATTGCTATCCATCCCGATGATCGGGTGGAAGTCATGGACGCGCCCACTAGTATGGGAGCTAGGTCCTTGAAGAATCAGCTGGACTCTGAACAGTATACTAAGATGACTGAGGGACTGAATCCCGAAGACGCAGCTCAGCAATACGCTAAGTTCATCATGGAAGAATTCCTTAAATAACAATATTCACCAGCGCAGTCCTACCGGATTGTGCTGGCTTTGCGACATCCCTTGAGCGTACACTTTAAGAAGAAGCGCCAAGGATAAACCTATGTTAAGACTAACACCTGCAGGAGCAGACTAAATGTCACAGACACCTGAAAACCCATTTGACTCTTTACTTACTGACTTCTATTCTACACAGAAAGAAGTTGACTTATCTCCTTATGTTGAGGAGAGGAAAATTCGAAACCAAATTAGAGATCGAGACGGAGTGTCTCGAGAAGATGTCGACACCGGCACTCTCTACCTCGACCCACGATCCGAGTTCGGCTATGAGCTGACCGGAGACGGTCGGGAAAACACCTCGTGGCTTGGCGGCCTGTCCAGTATCCTTGGATTCGGCGACGAATACCACGAGAACCTCGAAGCCCAGCGAAACTCTAACCTCGACTTTACTGCTCGAGGTATGTACGGCAGGGAAAATCGATGGCGTAACATTGTACGCGCTACCTCAAAAGCAGGTCTTGCTGAGCAGCTTGGAATTGTCCTTGACGAAACTGTCATGGGCAAGGGCGTTAGGTCAATGCTCAATGGAGAGTACTCCGACTTTGGATTCTTCCAGTTGACTAATGACGCAGCTCAGGCAGTTACCGACGCTTGGTGGAACATCCCCCTTGGCAAGAACAATAAGACTGGCTGGTGGGGCGATGCTCAATACACCGCAGACCAGCTCACGAAAATTGTGGACAAGGCTGCACGCGAGCACTTTGGCGACCAGTTTGCTATAGATGCGTACAAGCGAGACGAAGAGGGCAAGGTGGTCCTAGACAGCGAAGGCAATCCTATTGTCGATCGGGTCATGACAGGAACATTCTCAGGAGACAAGTTCTACGACTATCTCCAAACCGTCCCTCACGTCAAGCGACAGCTCGAGGACGCAAACATCACTGCAGAATCCTTTGAAGGAATCCGCAGCTTGCCTGATGCTCTGGAAGCTATTAGTTACAAGCTGTTCCAACAAGGACAGATGGATCGTGCTGCGGGTACTCAGCAGAAGGGCATCTACGGAGCTCTCGCTGTTGCTGAAGGCTTTGGACAAATGATTTCCTCCGATCCCGACATCGGCTACGAACTGGCTCTCGAGATGGCTGTTCTTGTCGGTACTGGCTTTATTACTGGAGGTATTGGTACTGCTTCAAGAGCGCTGCCTTTTGTCTCTAAGCTTGGCCGTGCTGCGTACAAGTACGCAAGCCTTAGCCGTGCTGCAGCTGGAGCTACTCGTGCCACGGCTAGCGCAGGATCGATTGCATCCTCTGCATCCGCCCGAAGTGCATTTGGCACTCTCGGACGTCTTGGCTCTGATGGCCGATTCACTAGATTATTTACTACCTTCCGTCCCGGTACTACAATGGGCGGTAACATTGGCGCCTTCATGGCAGCCAAGTACGGAAAGAGTCGCTTGATTAACCACTCCGCATTCGTCGCAGGCCAAATGGTCGACGGTGCTTTGGGTGGCGGTCTTGCGATGATCTCCAATAACATGTACCTCCAAGCTGAGGAGCAGCGCCTCTACGGCGACTCCAACATCGCTTGGGACGATCACCTCGGCAGAGGTATCGCTATGGGTATGGGCGGCGCTATCGTCGTTGGATATGGTATGCGACAGCTCGGTATTGCCGGTGTCACCAAATCCAAATTCGAGGCAGCCCACGCAAATGAAAAGAATGCTGCATATCGTATGTATGGCTCCGAGGACGCTGTCGAAGTGTCCGGTGCCCAGATTATGCACAATCGATATACTCGAGCAAAGAACGAAGTGTCTATGCTGCTGAACGAACGCGGCGTCAAGATGGACGCTGATCAGTTTGCATCGGCCTCATTCTGGGGCTTAGGAGACGCTACAGGCCACATGCCTATGCAGGCTATCTTGAATGGCCTGAGACGTCAGAAGGCCTCAGGAGCCGACGGAGGGCCCAAGGCGACCCGTTCGCAACTGGTCCGATCCTTGCTCGAAGATCCGCAATTCCAAGCCGATGCTGCACGCAACACCAACCTCACTCCTGAGGGCATGGCTCGTGCTGCAGACATGCACACTCAGGCGCGAAACGCTCAGTCCGTTAGGGACGGCGTGGACCCTGAACTCGAAGGCCGAATTGCTCAAGGTGAAGCTGATGGCGTAGAACCTAAAGTGACCCGCAATCGTGTAAAGCGAGAGCGTGTTAAGCAGGCTACCGTGCGACACCGACAGAACATGGAAGAAGCTGCACGTAAGCAAGCAGAAGCAGACAGGCTCGACGCAGACGCTGATAAGATTGAAGGCGAACTCAAGACTGCTGTTGAATCTGCTCCCGATCCTAAGGATCCTTTCCGATGGGGAGATGCAGCTAAGACCCAAGAGATGACTGGCGGATTTGATCAGTCCTCTCCTTGGAAATCTATTAAGAAGGAACTTAAGCAGAGAAAGGCCGCTCTTAAAGAAGCTGGCATTAAAGGTTGGAGCAGGTGGTCTCAGAAAGATAATCTGAACGATGCTCTAGACGCTCTTGCTAAGACTAATAAAACTTTATTCTCCGAGCTGCAAGCCAAAGGCGACACAGCTACTAAGAATAGAGCTCAAGCAAACACGTTGCGCGCTGAAGCAAACGGCCACAAGAAGGTCGGCGAAGCGTATCAAGAGCGCGCCCGTACAATTAACAACTCTCCTGAGGGCGAATCTGTCCCCAACACAGTAGAGTTTGACCTCCACGTCAAGAACTTCGGAGACGAAGTAGACGCAGTTACAGCCCAGAACATGATGGCTGGTGCAGCTCATGCTGCTGCCAACGAAGGCTTTGTTCCTGCGAATGTCCTTAAGGGCATGGGCGTAGAAGATGTAGCCAGCACCAATCCTAAGTATGACTCTGATAAGGGTTTGCCTTTGGATGAGCTGGAAGGAGTCTTGACCTCTCATGCCGAGCAGGTCAAGAGGAACTTTGCAGAAAGCGACGATGCTGCTAATGTGGCTAGCCATATGGGCCCTGAAAGCCTTGGCAATCCAAGCAGCTCTGAAGCTGCTGCTGCTGCACGTCAACACGCTGTACAAATCATGGAGGCTTTGGCTGACGTTACTGACCACGCTACGCTCTTTGCGGCAAGCGGCGTCAAGAACCCAGCCACCTACGTGCCACCTAAGAAGCTCTCGAAGGCTGAGATTGCCGAAGCCAGAGCTGAGGCACGAAACCAAATTAAAGATGTTCTTCCTACCGTTGAAGAGAAAAATCAAGATGTGATTAGCCTCTTGATGATCAAGCAGCGTCTGGAAGAAATGAATGCTCGCAACCAAAGCGAAAGCCCAGAACACTGGGGCATCGTATCCGAAGGATCTCTAGAGGTCGCTGCACAAGGTACTACCTTGACAGGGGTCAACTGGAAACAGCTCTTCGGTGATGCCGTGGTTAGTAAAGAGGGCGATGAACTGGTTCAGTTCGATCTGTCTAAGATTGCTGAGCACGTTGATACTACTGTCTCGCATGCGCACCGTGCCTCCTCTGGAGACAAGATGGGTGTGGGACAGAGAGCAGGCAATGTCCTGAAGGACTACGATCCTACGGCTCCTCGAGAAGGAGATCCTAAGGATATTGCTCAAGCTCGTAAACGTCTTGCACGCGCTGATGGCGGCACGGCTGCCTCACGCAACAAGTCGATTAATCGTCAACTGGGCAAGAAGCCTGTAAAGGATCTCACAGACGCAGAACTTGCTGATGGTATCTTTGATGCCACACGCTGGGATGACTCATTGTCTCCAGAGAACCGTGCTTTGAGGGAAGCTGCTGAAGCTGAACTCGAAAGCCGTGGTCTCTATATCTATGAGAACAAAGGTCAAAGCTATGATATCGGTCGAACTGATCTTGAAGTTCACCTATGGCTTGGACAGGCAAAAAACGAGACTATGGGCTACCGTGCTCTGACTAAAGCCGAAATGGACAGCGGTCGTACTGTTGAATTTATTGCTGAGACCTTTAAACCCGGACTCGTAAACGCTGAAGGAAAGATCGTCAGGAAGCCGAAAGTCTTCTTGGCTACCGTTCATGAGAATGATCTTATCCCTTACGGCGCAAAGTTTGGCGACGTCTTAGATAACGAGGGTAATGTCTTTAGCCGATCTCAGGATCTCAAGGATTCCTTAACGAAGCTCCACGAAGACAACCTTGCTCTTGCTAAGAAGCAGCACGAAAAAGCTGTTGAAAAGAGCCGTCAGCTTGTTGCAGAACATGATGCTAAACAAGGCGTTGGTACAAAGGAGGCTACAACCTCCCGCTCTCGTACTGCCCAGTTCTCTGAAGATGCTCAGGCTATGCGCCGCTACCAAGCTGGTATGCTGGCGGAGAACCGAGCTAAGTGGGCTAAGAAGGCAGCCGAACGAGCTGCAGCTGAAACCCCTGATACGCCATGGGCCGGTCGGTACACTGAGTCCCAGTGGAAGACCAACCTTGTCGACGACCTCGTCGCAATCTATGGCCACGTCAAAGACAACTGGCGTAAGGTTACCCATGAGCTTACTGACGGCTACAAGAAAGATGTGCCCTCAGAAACTCAGATCCGAGAATACTTCGTCAATAAGATTAAGGCTTTGAAAGACGAAGGCCTCGATATTGCTGACCTCGGTAATGGTAACAGAGACTTTGTTAACCCTCACCAAGTGGCTCGAGCCCTCTACGATATGTGGTCGGGTAAGACCGATGGTGGTACAACGTCTGTTAAGAAACTTAAAAAAGTACAAGATCAGTTCGGAAAGGTTACCTTGCGTGAATCGGATACGGACGTTGCGGTGCAGCTTAACGGCTTGCAACCGGGACGTGACGTAGAGATCGCTGGTATCCTCGACGGACTTGAGTACCGACACCGTCTACAAGAGATCATGTCTGTCAAATGGGGCAGAGATGGTGCTCCTACCTTCGACAAGATGCTCGACTTCGTTCGCTCAGGCGGACTGAAGAGCTCCTCTGGTCGACAGCTGGACGGTCGATATTTACAACTTAGTTCCCAATTCGTTCCACCTCAGTTGAGGAATGGAGCATTGGATGATATTGATGCCTACATGGACCGAGTGGTTCATGATATGGTACACAAGAAACCCATTTACCAAGACATGATTCACGATGACCTCGCTACTGTTCCTCGGAACATGGGTGTTGCCATCGCTGACCTTGCGAAAGATGGTAAAGGGTGGGCTGGAGACTACGGACTTATTGGTGGTCTCCCGTTCATGACTCCGATCCCTAAAGCAGATGGTTCCTACACAATGGCCCACTACGCTGCAATGGGACACGGCATTATGTCTATGCAGTTTATGCCTGAGATCATCGCTGGCTTCCGAGCCGGTGAGCTGAGAGCTAAAGGCCTGAACGCTGATGGTAGTCCTATTGGGGCTACGGTCAGTCGTGAAGATCTTAGCAAGATGACAGTTGCAGATCTTAAGACTAAGGCTAAGGACATGGGCCTGAGCGGATACTCCTCGATGAATAAGGATCCTTTGATTGATTTCCTTCTTCGAGAGTCCGAAGGAAACATGGACACAATTACGTCCAAACAAGATCTTGAGCGAGGCGAACTCCTCCGAAATGTTGACGGTTCTCAGAACGGTATTCGGTGGCTGCACCTCATGACTCAAGATGCTTTGGCTCAATTCATGCCAAACACTAGAAACATTGAAGAGAAGATGGATGGTCTCCTCGAGAATCTGGACGCACGTCTGATTGCCGAGAAGCAGAGACTCAATCCTGACGCAGAAGCTACTGGTAAGGTTGACTTCTATACCAGACTGGCTGGGCGTACTCATACCAAGCTGGTCGAGCTGGATAAGCAGCAACAACTGACTCCAGCACTTAAGCTTGCGCTTGAGATCGGCTTCTTCGATTTGAATGGACGATACACTAAAGAATCCCGGAAGATGGCTAAGCCACCCGTGATGACTAAAGGCTACGGTGCAGGTTTGCCTGCGATCCGTGGCGGAATTAAAGTCGAATTTACTTCCACTCGTGTAACGATGGCAGACGGCACTACTAAATCTTGGGAACAGCTCTTCACCGAAAGAGGCGTTACGCTTGAGCAGGGTATTGATGAGTTGTCCAAGTTCTGGGCACACATGAAGAACAAGGAAGGTCAGGTTCTGATCGAAGAGGTTCTCGAACTGTTGCCGCAAGATCAGCTTCAGCCCATCGTGGCAGAGTATGCTCGACGCAATGACCCGTTTAACCACATTGATCCTTACAAGGACTTTGCGCGCATGAACCAAATGGCTGAGGCCTTGGTTGATGCTGGTGTCATGGACGACATTAACTCAGCTTTCCTTGCAGTGCAGATGCGTGCCAGAGGTAACGCAATCTACCGTATGGTTGCAGACAAATCTATGGACGGCCTTCGTGGCGAGTACTTCCAAGCTAACGCTGTGTACGGCCAGAAGAGAGCTGAATACTCTGCAATGAAGCCCGGCAAAGAGAAGAAAGCCTTTAGGGAAACAGTTCTCGAGAAAGCCGAAAGCGACATGATGGCGGCTAAGGCTAAGCTTCTTGACGAAGTTACTAACAAGCCTTCCCGTCCCGTAGATGATGCACTCACTGATGGTATGGTTCCTATTGAAGGAATGGAAACACTCGCGCTTTCTCAAGAGCTGGTCCGAATGGGACTGGGTCAAGAGATGAAGCTCGTCATGGATTCGTTCAACCCAGACAAGAACATCTCAGGTCCTGCGCTTGCGAAGCTGGCTGAGATGGCCAAGAATGGTACTCAGATGCCGTTCTACGAACTGGCAACTTCTGGTCTGAACCGTACTCCGTTTGCTGACCCCAACAACGCCCTGTCTCGTATGGCACGGCGTCAGGTGGGTACACAGGATATGGACCCCTTGCTGCCCGATGCGGCTCAAGGCGTCATCTTCCAGCAGACGCTCGGCGATTGGCGTACCCGTGTGAATACTCCTGAGACTCTTCAGGCTAGATGGAAAGGCAACAAGGCTTCTCGTGGGCAAATGGATATCCATAACCTCATGGACGAAGCTGATGCTGTCAAGTACAAAGCTACCGAGAAGGATCTCAATCCTGAGCAAGCCGCTGAGCTTGTCAAGATGGAGAAAGCTCACTTCGAAAACTATAAACCACCTAAGAAGGCCGGAGAAAAAGAGTCTCCGTTCGACGTATTTGATGACGTCATCTTAGGTGAAGGCAAGGGTGCGCAAGCATCCAAGCCAGACTATACTTCCGACCCAGCTGCTATTGCGGCGTGGGAAGCGAAGAAATCGCAGTACCTCCAGAAGGCTGGCCAAGCGCTGGCTGAGACGGAACTGCACACGATCCAACGTATGAAGGCTGGTCCAGAGATGGACAAGGCAATCGACAATTGGGTCAACAAATACTTGGACGAGAGCGGTACCTACGGGTACGGGTTCTGGAACTTCAGGGATACAGGCGATATGTCTACTGCCGACCGAATCAAGCAAGAGACCAACAACCTCACTGGGGATGATATGGTTACCTACTTGAAGCAAGCGGTACAGATGCGCGATGACCTGAGCATGCGTCCAAGTAAGGTCCTTGAAGACGCACTTGCTCTTACCACTTGGACTCCCCAAATGCGTAAGAAGATTGGCGAAGTGCTGATCAAAACTGAAGAGCAACGGTGGCGACACCTGTCTCTCCTGAATGCCCTGACGATGCACGCCCAGTTTGGCGATGCTCCGATCAGGACAACAGCTGATGGATCTATTGGCTACACCAAAGCACTCTCCGATTCCGAACTCTACGGCAAATGGGTGAATGCTTCTGATGCAGTAGCTGGCGCTAAGGAACGAGCCTCTGTCGACTACAGCTCTCTGAGCAGTAGCGAGAAAGCCAGTTACCGTAAGGCCAGTGGCGATCCATTCGTAAAGGACCCAACTAATGCAATTACCTCGCGAGAGGACCTCCTCAATACCCTTCGATCTGAAGCTGAAGCTAAGGAGCTTCAAGGAGCCTTGCGCAGCAAGGACCTCGAAGTCAAACAAAGGGCAGAGGAGTCAGTCCACTACAGCGAGACTAGCGCTGGCGGTGCGATCAGTTATCTACCGATCCGGCCAGCAGATCACATTGATATGAAGCTCGGTATCCCAGCACTCCGTGAGTTCGCCTTCAATATGAAGAAGGGCGATCAAGGCGGTGCGGGATCTATCATGCGTCAGATTGATAAGGGCGAATCTGTGGTACCTCGACAGTACCGCGGTCACGTCACTGGCTCTGACCTTGATGCGCTTCCTACAGTGCAAGATCGAACCATTCTAAACTCTCCTGAAAGAGTTCCTGCAGAAATCCGAGACGGCTACATTGAGAAGGTGCTTGACGATTATCGTCAGAAGCACATTCTTCGAGAAGTCGGTACTGGAGGCGATGAGATCTTTAAGCATACCATGACTGATGCCCAAGTGTATCAGCACATGAAGCTTCGAGAGAACTTTATGGAGTTCTTCCGAGAGATGAACGATCTTCGTAAACTTTCGGAGGACAATAGCTGGAGTACAGAAAAATACGAGGCTATCCGAAGCCGCAAAGAGCGCGAGTTCCTCGACGTTCTTAATGAGACTCCTGCCGATGTGGAACGCACTCTGCGACAAGCATGGGACAGTAACGACATGGGCATTGGCCTTAGCTTCTACCGGTACGATCCGAAGAAGGGAACAGGCAAGTCTCTGGTTGGCTCCGCTAAAGCTGAGTGGGGCGACCGGGCTATGCAGAAGACCAATGTCTTTGGCTCTCTGAAAGACGCCGATAAGAACTTGACTCCTCATGCTATTGTCAGAACTGATGACTATGGCAAGGGCGTTATGGAAACTACCTTAGGTGGTGAACAGGCGTTTATGCAAAAGGGCGTTCAAGTTATTGCTCGAGAAGATATCGGAGAAAATGTAGACTTTGCCGAAAGCATTCAAGCTTGGCAGTCTATGTGGGACAACCCTAACGTTGTTGTTATGGTTACTCACATGGACGATGTTACGGGCGTCCGTAATACCTCAGGTCTGTCTGAAGAAGGCTCCTTCCTTAAGGGGATGCACGGCCAATTGCTTCCACGAGATGAATGGCTAGAAATTCATAATAACTTGTCTCCTGCAGACAAAGAAAAGATTTACGGAGGCAAAGGTTCTGTTGCCATCTTTGAGAAATCTACTGGCGTACAGATCGTCGATCCTAAGATCGTAGGTCGCAATGTCCGTCGTAAGTTTACTCGCTACGAGATGGAATACATTCTACAGAACAATGTCAACCGCTACGTAGGTGAGGCCCTTGAGACCTCTGCTGCGTTTGGCGGTGCTCCTATACGCAGAGGCAAGAGCCTTGGCTCCCTCATGGATGATTCCAATGAGGCTACCCGAAACATTCTTATGCGTCATGCTAAAGAGGAATCGGAAATGCTTCGCTATTTGGCGAAGGAAGCTGAAGAGAACGACATTGCATTTGACAATGGGCGTCCTCTCTTGGCTAAGCCTATTACCGAGAATCCTGATTTGGTCCGTTCCGTTATGGAATCTCTGGGTCAAGAACATATCCTCCCCTTCGTGAAGGAACTCAACAGAGTTGATCCTTTGCTTGCGGAAGGGTTCCGACTCCGTAAGACTGAAGGCTCAGAAAAAAATAAAGCTTTCTCTGATGGCTGGACTCGTAGTGTTGCTTATCAACAAAAAGTTGCTGGCGATACAGCACGGGTGATCAGGCAACTGGTCGACCACGATTGGGTACAGCAAAAGGAATCTACCCGAATTGGTGATCCTGAGATCCACACTGATGAGACTTTGATGTTCGCCTATGGTGCGTACCACGCTGGACGTCCTCGTAAGGAGGGCATTCTTGCTGGTCGCTACATGTTTGAGATGGCGCGTAAAGCTGAGTTTGAAGCGATCCTCCGACGTGAAGACATGGATGGCTCGGTTACTAAAATTAAGAAACAGTTCATGAACGGCGACGAGTACCAGAAAAACAAGGCTATGGAGAAGTTCAAAGCCTTGTTCGATAAGTACGATTTCAAAGGCTGGGAAGCAATTCCCACCAAAGAAGGAGTATGGCTCAAAGCTCGTTCTGTTACGGACTTGCGAAACGCACCCGAATCTTGGAAGAATTGGGTGAAAGAAGTCGACGCTAACGTGGCTCGTATTGACGAAAATATGAAGATCGCTAAAGGCTTGACTCAAGATATTTATAATGGCTTCATGGGTGATGGTTACGCCAGCACCATGTTGAAGATGATTACCGATCCTGAGAACTTAGATTTGATGGATGTGATTGCTAAGGGTGGAACCCTGAATGTCAATCAGAAAGAGCGTGTCTGGAAATACCTCCAAGATCACGACATCGGTAGGATTAACCACGGCGGTTCCAAGTTTGATCCGACGAACGCAAAGGTTAACGCGATCATTGACAATGCTGTCAGCATGGCCCAAAAGGCTTATGGTGACGGTATCCAAGCTGGCCGCAATGGTGAGACCATTAATTACTATAAGGGTGATTGGCTTGATCCAATTACCGGAGAGCCCGTATCACCGGCACACTTCCAGAACGGAGATACGTTCTCGAGTATTAGTCCCGGTCACGAGGCTATAAACAAACACTTTGAAGGTCTTCTTTCCGAAGGCGTCCTGAACCTGCCAACTGTCCGTATCCTTCGATCGGCTTTCGCTGGGTTGCACCAAGACGCATTCAGAGACCTTCGTCTAGACTTTATTGCTGACAACCGTAAGGGACTCAACGAAGTCCTTGGCGGTGCGTTGGACACTTGGCCCGGCGGAGCTCCATCTGAGCTGGCTGGCCGTCCTTCCGTCAAAGGTGATGGTAAGGTAATCATGCACGGTAAGACTAATCTCTCCCCAACTAAGGAAGGCAAAGTCCGACCAGCCATTACCGATCCTACCGAACTGACTGCTGGCAAGAGAGCATTCTACCATGCTGATGGTAAAGCAGATACGATCTACCTTCTCAAGAACCGACTTGGACACGACCTCGATGCCGTGGACATTGTCGCTCACGAGACTGGCCACGCTGCCTTCTCGCGTATGATCCAAGGTACTCCCTTGGAAGCTCAGATGCGAGTTGACTTCGAGACTCCTCAAGGGCGCAAGCTCTTGCAAGAGGCTATCTATACGATGCACGGCGGACGAACCCGCAATGCTATAGCGATGGAAAATGCGATCATGCCCAAAGGTGGCAAGATCGATATAGAAGAATTTGCTGCCCATTGGTTTGGATGGGATATGGCTCAACGTGTCCTCGGTGAAGAGGCTACCGTTCGAGCTGCCTACGAAGGCATTGAAGTCCAGAACCCAACCTTGGGTGACAGACTTAAGCAAATGGTTCAGACCATGGTTGACTTCGCTCAACGACGATTCCGTAACTGGGTCTCGTTGCTCAAGCGTACCGATCCTACTCTCCGAGACAGGCTCGATACCTACATGAACGTCATGCGTGGTCAGACTGGACTGACTCCAGCACAACAGTATCAGCCTCGAGTTCGATTCGAGGGTGGCGGTAACAGTAAGCTTCAAGGAAACCTTAACAAAGCGGTGGCACACCTCCGCGAAATGGAGTTGAAGCATGCTGAGTCTCCGTTCCACCCAGAGCTCGAGATGGCTTACCAAGCTGTTGCGTGGGCTAAGGAACAGATTGCAGACGCGATTCATGCAGCGAAAGCGCAGAAGAATCCTGAGGCCCGAGCTGAAATAGCTGCTGGCCTTAAGGAATCTATTGATGTTGCTGCTAGGGAAGGGATCGAAGATGGTCAGCCACCTTCACCTCCTCCTAAGACAACAGGAGAAATGTCCGATTTCGATAGCGAGGCTATGGGACGTGAGCTTCTCCTTGGTGCTGTCAGCGAAGGCATGAACAGTCGAATTCCGTGGCAGGTGTATAAAGAACTCCATCCAGATCAGGCTAAGGCTTGGTTTGCTGGTGTCCTTATGCCTCACTTGCAGACTGGTTCTACACCTCGTCACGCTCACCTTGCTGCAGACGTAGAGTCGGTTAACTGGTCCTTCACTGGAGCAGAGAAGAACACTATGCGTTCTTACGCTTACTCTATGATGATGCCATTTGCACAAACTAATAATACTATTCACAGCGAGGCAATGATGCACGTCGGGGACGCTACGTACCCGGTCATGCAGCTTTTGTCTAGCATGCTGGATAATCACTCTACTGGCGATGCTGTCGCAATGTTCAAGGGCCGTAGTGGCTCTACATTGGCTCAGGTCGCTAGGCAGTTCCTCTCTGAGACTGCTGACCGCATGGCTATCCATGTGGACGAACTGCACCATGCTCACTTTGTTAAAGACAAGGGGCAGTTCTATAAAGGTCTTAAGCTTTCTCAGAGCGAAGCGGATGCGTTGGAGCTTTCCAACATTTCCCGAACCGCAATCAAAATGCTGATGGACCCTGATACTCCTGCCGGTAAAGCAGGCAGACAGGAGTTCGACGCACTGGGCCCTGAAGCCCAGAAAGTAATCAAGGACATGCAGGACACCTTCAAGGCTGTATCTACGCGCATCAAGCAAGATGCTGTAGACGCAGGTCTTATCTCTACTAGAAGAGCGAAGAGCTCTGGACTTGTTCCTTTGATGCTTAAGACAGACGCCATGGCTACTAAGACTACTGAGTTTGCTCCTCGCTTGAGGCAGGCCTACTCAGATTCTATGCGGCAAAAGGCATCCGAAGTCCAAGACTTCGATGGCTTGATTGCTGCTGGACTTGATGCTTTCCGTGTTATTCCCGGAGAACGATTCGACACCTTTGAGGCTCGGATCAAAGCTCTTACGGAAGATGACGGCCCCCTTCAACCCTCTATCCTTACGGCTAAGGTTAAGGGCGTGGACGGAATCGAAGAGAACCTCATGTATAAGTTGTTTAGACACAACATGGAGTCTGATCCTCTCGAAGTTAACCTCTTGCGATATTTCGTCGAAGGCTCTGAAGCTGCGGCGACAATCCGAGATGCTTACATGCGAGGAATTGATAGCTCTAAAGCGTGGGAGCCAGAAGGCTCCGCGTACATGGCAGAACGATGGGAGGCTATTCTCGAAAAGAGCAGTGGACGTAACGGCAACACTAAGGTGTATGCTCGAGATTCTAAGCTGGGCATTGCAGACTTTAGACAGTTTGCGCTTGGTCGTCGTATGGGCTCTTCAGCCTTCTACCACCAAGGGGATAACTTCCTAAGCAAACAAGACCTGTTCAATAAGATCGGGGACTTGCTCGAGATGGACCCTGACCAGCTGACTGCATCCCTTGCACGAGGTATTGGTCTGGATGCTGCAGACGCTGCCAACCTCTCTAAGATGTTGCCTGTTGTCAACGGCATCACCACTCGAGACATTCTCGACATTGCTGAATCAATGATCCCTCGGAACGCGAACGATCCTACGATGCGTAAGCTGAAGCACGGACTGGATCACCTTAGAGCTTCTCGTGAGCAATTGGGTGGTGGACGTCCTGCGATGGAGCATACTGGCGACCTCTTCACCGACATCCTTAACAAGCACGGCAACGATGCTGCTATGGTGTTCTTCGGTGGTAACATGGGTCCAGCTATGCTTGCTGAGACCGCTACGGTGATGACTCTCCAAGGCATTCCTAAGCTCATTGAGAACCCAGTCAAGTTTGCCTCACTTGCAACACAGGCCCTTACTGAAGGGCTTTCCCCTATTCGCAAGACTAAGATGCTCAAGTACCTAAACTACGCTGCCCACATGGCTCGTGGTCAAGGTAGCTTCCGAAGCATCGACCGAACCACTGACGCCTCTGCTGGAGTTCAGGGACGGGATATGTCGTGGCTGCACCGTTTGGGTGGCTTCGTATATTCCGCTTCTTTGGGTCCTCAAGTGCAGGGCTTTAACAAAGCCTTTGCCATGATGGCTGCATCCGACGACCTTATTACTAGGTTTGGTGCGGCCCGCAAACTGAAGGAGCTTATTCGGCCTTACCGTGAAGACGGTACAACGCCAACTCAGAAAGAGTTTAAGCGTATGGCTAGAGAAGCAGGCTTCGGCGGTAAGTGGGAACTGGCCAGCCGTATGGTTAGGTCAGGCGTAATCGAACATATCGATGCAGTGGAGAAGCTGGCCGGTGAGCATGGCGCTCATCATAAGGGCCACTTCGACATGGACGCTATTTGGAATACTGTCCGTGAGCAGCGCCTTGAGAAAGGCACGAAAGACCGACTAAGAGCGAAAGGTCAGTTCGACGCTCAGCGCGTCCTCTGGAACTTCCTCGATGACTCCGTGGCCACCTTCATGGTGGAGCCTCGGGTGCTCGATATGAACCTTACCCAGAACAAAGCTTGGGCTAAGTTCAACGACATCTTCATGTCTTGGACTCGTGCCTTCGCTGCGCAGAAGGGTATGGGCCTCGGTTACAACCGTCTCAAAGAAGGACGATCTGTTGGTATTGGTCACCTTGTGACCTTTGCCATGGCGCAGGTCGTCTGGGACGCCATCTACACCTCTATCCAAGAAGTTGGACGAGGTGAAGATCCTAATAAAATCCTACACCAAGTTCAGACTGACCCAGTAGGCTGGTTCATGATGAAGGCTACTCGTCTTCCTCTCTTCGGTGCATACATGTCGCAGCTTAATGCTGTAGCTGTGGATGCTCTCCGGAACCAAGCCGCTGAACTGGGTATCCCCGGATTTGGTTACGCTAAGAAACAGTCGTTTGGTTTTGACCTTACATCTAGTCCTGCTGGTGGTGCTCTGCTGAAGGGTATGAATACTCTCTTCACTCCGTTCCGCGCAGCATCCGATATGGTTAAAGGACAATATGGCTCTGAGCGAGCTATGGAAGATGCTGGAGTTGTACGAGATATGCTACCCGGTTTCGGCATGCTGTTCTCTAAAGCTCTTACTAGTTACGCTATGAGTCCTGACGGACAATCCATGAGCGAAATCGAACATCAATACCAAGAACGACTTAAGAAAATGCAAGGAAAATAATGAATCCATTAGACCTTAACGAAATTGCGGACCTCGATCAGATCTTTAACCTCACGTGGGAAGAAGAGATCGATCCGACTATTCCTGATGGTCTGGAATTCTCGCCTAAAGTGAATCAATTGCCTGCAGCTCCCAAGCCGCAAGCAGTTCAACCACAACCGACGGCTCAGGCAGGGGCAGCTCCGGCTGCTCCTGTCCAGCCTCGGCCAACGCCCACTCCAGTGGCGAAGGCTGCTGGTGGGTATTCCGACCTTAAAACTAAATCGTCAGGTCAGCAAGATAGCCGTGCTGACTCACTTTTCGAAGGATGAAATAAATGGCTAATAAAACAATTGATCAGTTGGCTGCGCTCTCTGCAGCTAATATTACCACCTACTACAACTCTCGAACCATGCACGACTATTCGCTCATGTCCCCAGCACCGATACACTGGTGGCGGCTTGGTGATGACTTCACCTTCCCGACCTCGCCGGACCAAATTGGTACTGCGGATTTGACTCTCTTTAACGGCACCGCTTCTGACATCGTTGCGGCGCACTTTAGCTAAGGAATAACTAATGTCACTAATCCCAGTCTTTTTAACGGACGATGCTGGCGATCAGATTGTTGACGGCTCAGGCGATTTCATTATCGTCGGGTACGTTCAGCAAGACCTGTTCTCAGGATTGTCTGGCGAACTGAGCACCTCATTCTTGAGCCTCGTTCAGAACGCCACCACGGAACAAAAGCAGGAAGTGCTCAACGGCCTTCGATTGGCTCGTCCAATCCGAGGCATGCTTGGATCATTTACCCTCGGAGGCGAAGTTAACAACGCCTACGTGCGCTACAACCGCCAGATCTTTGGTGGTCGTTTCCAATCACAATACACCGCACTCGGTGCTATCGCAGGTACTTATCTGCGTAAGTCCGGCAGTGCATTTACTAAGGAAATCATTGAGGCAGCTCTCGTCGCTGGTCCTTCTGCTCAGTACACGTACTCAGGCACGACCTTAGGCGCTACTACAGCCACCTCAATTATCCCTGACACTTATACCTTCGACGCTAGCGAGACTAGTGGTACGGCCACCTTTGCGTGGACCATCACCGATACGGTTACCACCTTCTCTCCTACGACGAAGACTACTACAGCTCTCAACCTGACTGCTGGTACGTGGACCGTCGACCTCGCTGTTACCGATAACGCCGAGACTACGAACGCTGTCCAGCGTACCCTCAACGTGGCCGAACTGGCTACGACAGGTATCACCGCTTCTGTCGACCCACCAGTGGTCGGCCAGAACGTGACCTATACGGTTGGCGCTAACGACACTGACCTGATCGACAGCTCGGCATGGACCTTTAAGATGGACCTGACCGTGGCTGACATTGATCTGGTTGCTGGCGGTGAGGACTACACTGTGGTCTCCTCTACTGCCAACTCCATCACCGTACAGTTCCATGTGACCGGCGCATTCGTTGTCGGCTGCACGGCTACTGAGATCGGCGGACAGGTACAGACCGCTGAGACTCCGTTCACCGTAACGGACCTCCCATCGACTGCCTCCTATACGAACCATGCCTACTTGCAAGCTGGCTCCACGACCTGTGATGCTCTCTATAAGGGAGACACCCACTGCATCGTGGTTGGCGACTCTCTCATGAACCTCATGAAGGGCGACAGCTTCCGTAAGGGTATGCAGTTCGCTTGGAACCCAGCCCGATGGTCTGGCCTTCAGCCTCCTCTGACTACCAACGAAACCTACCTCACCGGTACGGAAGCCGCTTGGTACTCTTGCTTCCATTCTAACTGGGACAACGGAGGAACGAACTACATCCTGAACCGATCCGATGAACACTCCGTTGCCCGTACCGCAGGTACAACCAATACTCGCCGTGACGGAACTAAGGACTTCTCTGGTACAGATGAGCCTTACATGGACGCTACGGTTGCTGTTAAGAGAACTGCTCCGGCTAACGTGAATCAGTTCAAGGTGACTGCTACCTCAGGTACGGACGCTTGGTCGACCGAGCTTGTCAACTCTGGACGTGTGGCTACCCCTATGTTGGGCCGCCTCCAGTACGAAGACAATGCTTTCTATAACACTAACGGCATGCTGTCCCGAGCCATTGGCTTCGGCGTGGATGCCATGACGATGGACCTGACTTCTGATGTCGGATCCGCTGCTGCCTCTACGGTGACCTTCACCGCTGGTAGCCACGTCCACATGCAAACGATCTGCGATACGCTCGAGTCTAACACTGGCTCGAACTTCGACACTCTCCTCCTGTCCTTGGACGGTACGGAGTCGACTGGCGATCGCTTTGCCATGATGGACCAATTCGTCTATAACCCAAATACTCCCGGCCTCTCCATCTCCTACTTGGGCGATGGTGGCTGGCAATCCGCTAACCACCGTGGCGGTGCTCGTTCTCAAGCCGCTGGCAAGAGCACGACCGTTAATGGTGGTGAGTACTACGACGATGATGCGATTAAAGAGCACCTCGAGATGGTCGTCTGGCAGAACTCTGCTAAGAACGTCCTCCGAGACAATATCGTCTGTATGATCGAAGTCCAGAACCGCATCGCTGCCGAAGGGCACGATGGTACGGCTAAGACGGACGTGGTTGCTCTCATCGAGCGATGGAAGACTCAGGCCGAACTCGTGTCCACAGGACTCGGAGACGCCATCAAGTTTGTCTTCTTGGTCTTGATCGACAACCCATCTACCAATGAGCACGAAGAGACGGCAACAATGCTCCTCGACGTGGTCGACCGTACGGACTACGACTTCGAGGTCTTTAACCTCAACGCGGCCATTAAGGCCCTTGGTGTGGACTACGAGACTCCGGCTAACTACGACTTCGGTGGTAGCCTTACTCCCGACTGGTACGACTCCGGTGATCAGGTCCACCCAAATGAGGCAGGTAACAACGACATCATGGGCGTCCTCTGGGACGACATTATTGTGGCTAACGCCACGGCTCAGGTTCCATTTACCATTACGGTCAACGGCCCAGCCTCTGGCGATGATGCCGATACCTACACCTATACCGCAGCCGTGGCTACGGGCACCTACCCGACTGACCGCTTGATCAAGTGGGATGTCACTGGTGACCTGACCGTGACTGAATACGGCGAGAGCTACACCCTCCCGTCGACTGTTGGCTCCTATACCGTGACGGCTACCGTCTACGGAGCTGATGGTGCATCCGCTACCGATAACCAAGCCGTGACAATCTCGGCTACCAACCCAGCCATCACTGGCTCGGTCGTGGTTGGCGGTACGCTGGAAGATGGCCAAGTCCTCACTCTGGATCTCAACGGAATCTCCGACGAGGTTCAAGGCGAAGGCAGCCTGACCGCTACGTGGGAATACTCCTTCAATAGCGGTGCATGGACGGCTGTGGATACTCCCGGCGCAGGAACCGTCTCGAGCGGTGCTGCGGCCCAAGGGTCCCATACCGTTTCCACGGGTGATTACGTGTTCCGTTGTACCATCACCGATGGCACCGGTGGCACGAACTCCGCCTCGTCTACGACCCAGACTGTGGTTGCTTCCGAGACTCTGGAAGGTATCATTCCATTTGGAGACAACGGCGACAACACGAACGAAAACGCTACGAGCACAGCTCTTGACGACTACTTCGACGCAATGCAGACGACTCCGGGTACTGGTGCCTTGTTGCACTATACCGTTACGACTCCGGGCGCATCTGGTGTTAGATTCCTTATCAACACCAATGGTAGCTTCAGTGAGTTGTCCTGTATGACCGAGTTTGCGAGCAGAATCAATACTCCTCAGACTGTGGAGATGCGGTTCAAGACCGGCGCAAGCACGTACTACAAGCCGAACACGGCTACGCTCCAGACTAGTCTCGAGACCAGCACCAACCTCGATCTCTCTGATTGGGTTGATGAGACCGATACTACAGTAGCCGCCTCTACAGTGGCTACTGCCATCGACGGCTTCATTAATCTGGAGATCTGGACAGTATAATTAATTGCCCCGTAAAGGGGCCTAGAATCGCATATGAGGCCTTTGCGTCCTCAGGTTGGGTCTACCCCTTCCTGAGGGCTTGAGGGCCTTAAACTAAGCTCAGCGCCCTTTGGCTAGCCAAGTCCCCCATCCGGTAACATCGGGTTACTGGCAACAACGATCTTTCGCCCTAGTGGGCAAGGAGGGACCTATGTCTAAGCGACAGGCTAAGACTGAGCTAAACGCCGAGACCGTAGTGTGCATCTCGTTGGGCACATTATCATGGATCATCTTGGCAGTAGTAGCGATTCATGTGGATGAAGTACGAGAACTCTTATCCGTTCTTCAACCGTAAGAGACATGAACTACACTGACAAGCATGGGGCCCTTCGGGGCCCCGTGCGGCAATTTATATGAAAGGAATTCTCCTATGGGAGGTTCAAGAAATAAAAGAATTCAAGCAGAAAAAGCTATAGAACAAGAAAGGCAGGCTGAGTACGAGTCCTACGCTGCAGATAGGACTCAAGACCTCAACACTGCTAGAACCGCTTACATGGACTTCAAGGCTGAACTTGACGCCCGTAAGCAGAAGATGGCCGAAGGTGCCTCAGCCTATGAGGCCAAGGCCATGAAGTTTGCTGAGGACCGTAAGGCTCTCACAGACAGCATGCAGGCGAAGCACGGAGCACACTACTCTCCGTCAGGCCGACGGCGTGTAGCCAACTACAAGGTTGGCTATGGCGTCGACTACAGCCCTGAGAACGACATCAAGTATCTCAAGAAGTACGCAGGCATGAAGCAGAAGAACGGCAAGGACATCATCAGCCAGAAACAGGCTGAGCATATGATGGAGAAGGCTCTGGCCTTCGGTGATGCCGAGACTATTGAGAAAGTCCAGAAGGCTCTGCAAGAGACTGGTTATGATCAGGCTTGGACGGAGAAGAAGGCTATCGACGAGGCTAATAAGATTTCTGACGAAGAGATTGCGGCACAAGCTGACCTTAAGGCTGCCTATGAGGCAGAGGCTCCAGTGATGAGCTTCGCTGAATGGGAGGCTGCTAACTACGGATCAGGAGGCTAATATGGGTGGTGGCGGAAAGAAAAGGAACGCTGGCTCTAAGAAGCACAACGAGAAGAAAAACGAAATCAATGAGCTCAATAAGAACATTGAGGAATCTTCCGAGAACATCCAAGACATGGCTTCTGACCTCGAAGATACCCTTGCCGAGAAGGCTAAGTGGGAAGAATGGACAAAGCGTATTGACGATGCCGCTGAGGCCAAATGGGCTGAGTGGCTAGGAGAGATGCCTGAGGCAGGCTCAAAAGAGATGACTCAGAAAGAGCGAGACCGCTCTCGTGAATATCTCGAGAAATACGCTAACAAGATGTACGACTACTATGGCAACCGTGCTGGCGGCAGAGACAAGCTTGGTCAGGACATCAGGCACACTATGCCAGAGGCTCAGCTCAGAGCAGCGCTGACCAATGCCTATGCCCACTCTAAGGAGTTTGGCGACGAGCTGAAGAAGATCGTACAGGATAGCCGTCGGTTCCTTTGGGATCGTAAGGCTGACTATGGCCATTCTAAGATCGACCAGAACATGGACCTCGTTAAGGCCAAGTACATCGCCCAATATGGCGCATACTCAGGCGTAATTGGCGAATACCGCAAATCAATGGAGGATATCGCTAAGAAGCGTATGGCTCTTGAGACATACTTCAGTACCCATACCTACGCGAATGACGTTACTAAGTGGGCTGAGAATCGCGGAATGAAGGAATACGTTCCTAAGAAGAATATCCACCAAAAGCGCGACTTCGAAGTGATGCTTAAGTTTAGTGGCAAGAAGATTGTCGAAGGTCCTAACAACAGGAAGTACATTGTAGATATCGATGATATGGCATTCGAGAGCGACGAGTTCCGGAACTGGGAAAAGTCGCAAGCCTCGAGTACCTTTCAAGGCAAATACGACAACGATGACTTTAAAGCAATGACTCTCGACGAGCTGGAGTACCTTAGTTCTGGTAAGTGGGAGAGCGAGACTCAGCAGAGGGGCTTCAAAGCCAAGATCGTAGCTGCTCAACAAGGTGGCGAGTACTGGCGAACCTTTGAGAACTGGGACAAAGACATCGAAGACCTAGATAACTTTAAATGGGAATAAAATGGCTAAGCGCAAAGTTAAGGCTATTTCGAAATCAGCTCAATATTACAAAAACAACCCAGAGGCGCGCCAGAGGAAGGCCGCCTATGACACGAAATACCATAGTACCCCCACCCGGAAGAAGTACCGAGCCAAGCTGGCCCGTGCTCGCCGTGCCAAAGGTGTTATGGGTAAGGGCGGTAAGGACGTTAGCCACACCAAAAGTGGTAAACTTGTCCTTGAAAACCGCTCGACCAACCGCGCCAGACAAGGTGCAGGTGGTCGTCCTCGGCGGAAATAACCCCCGCCCTCCTCTCTGCTCACGCAGAAAGGCCAACCTTAGCCAAAACCCACGAGAGGAACGTGGAATTGACGTATAAGGTTGTAAATGTCGTGTCGAGTGCTTGGACACAGGTCTCGACACCTTAGGACCCTAGGCCCAACCTGAGCCAGAACGAAGGATTATGACGAATTTGTTATGAATTCTCTTGTTTTGGCTCAGGTTGTGGCCTTAGGTGGCGAGTTGAGTGCTTAACATGGTCAGGTAAAAATGGGGTCGCGTATTCAAGAGGGTACTTCTTTCATCTTTAGCACCCATTTGCCCCCGTTACCCCCCTTCAATTTGTCATTGGTCATCGCCTTCGGCTCTGATTAAAGACCAAGAGCATAGCTCTTGGGTCCAAGATTGACAGGTACAATAGTGTGCCCCTCATTTGAAAGGATTTTGCCATGAAGAACAAGTACGCTGGAATGTCTGCTAACGAACGATTCATCACTCACACGATGGACGTTCTTGGTCGCAAGAGCAATGCTGAGATCATGCGACTTTCTCCCGGAGCATACGCTTACGACACGTGTGGTTCCGGGAAGATCCAATGGCTGTACGACACCGTTGCTGATTGTGTCCGCAAGGAGCAAGCAGCTCGTGCCCAAGCCATTCGTCAAAGCATGACTGCTTGAACAATAGCCCCTGAAAAGGGGCCAATTGTTTCCGAGCGAACGTCCTCCGCAAATCCTAGCACGGCCCGTTCCAATTGGTCATCACCCGCTCCAGCCTGCGGCTTGCGCTAGCTCCGGCCTGCGGCCTCCGCAAAGGCAGACATTGGCCGTAGGCCAATGGTCCAAGAGTGATAATAGTTCGGCGTCCCCGAGTCTGTCTGCATGTAGTAGATGGTCGGAGGATGCCCTGCTTTTATCACTATCACAGGAGGTTCGCTATGAACCCTTTCGATACTGTCGCTGACGTCGTTCTCTCTGGTCCTCAAGCCCGTGAGGTGGACAACCTCGGTGCTTATCTTTGTGGTATTGTCTCTTCCACCAACAAGGAAGCCGGAAAGCCGGAGGATCGTCGGTCTGCTCGCAAGGGTCAGAACGTTCAATTCGCCGACTGCTGGCAACTCCTTGTGGCCTTCGAAGACACCGACATCCCTCACTCGAGCGGTAACGGAACTTTGAAGGCTGCAGTGTGGAAGCGCTTCGACGACGTCCAGGCCATGTTTGCTTGGATCGTTGAGGACGATGGCAAGACTCTCGGTGTGTCCGGACTCATCAAGGCATTCTTGAGTGATCTGTACATCGACCGCTCCAAGGCTAAGTGCCCGGTGGAGAAAGTCGCCGTCTGAGACAATCACCCTTTCGTGAGTAGGGGCTCCTTCGGGGGCTCCTGCTCTTCCTTGTTTCCTTTCTGGTACGCTCTTCAGCCTTCGTTGAGCCCAGGCCTCCGCAAACTGCGAGGCTGGGCCGCGAAGGCCGAAAGAGTAGGGCACCACTCACTATCACGGTCTAAGGAG
>Ga0129351_1000069_pt1 | contig 31559 bp, 25 predicted proteins | sample CPBDNA_8_FD_94423 | JGI IMG/M metagenome (GOLD analysis project Ga0129351, IMG submission 94423) | Freshwater to marine salinity gradient microbial communities from Chesapeake Bay, USA - CPBay_Sum_27_0.2_DNA | ecosystem: Environmental > Aquatic > Marine > Coastal | place: USA: Chesapeake Bay... | reverse complement strand
TGACCGCCACCCGTGTCTGGGGTGTCGCGCTCGGTGTCGTGTCGGCGGCGATCGCCACTCTCGTGCTCGTCGATGTGGCCCGAACTGCCGCCATCGTGGGTGGACTGATCGTGTTCGGGGCGGTGTTCGCGATGAACTCCGCCCTCCACTCGTTCCTCGTGCTGGCGTACTCCAGCGACGATGAGGTCGCGCTCGACGTCGGCTTCTACTACTCGGCCAACGCGGCCGGACGACTCGTCGGCACGCTGCTGTCGGGGGTGCTCTTCCTCATCGGCGATCTCTCCGCCGCGCTGTGGGGGTCGACCGCGTTCGTCGTGATCACCTGGCTGCTCACGCTCCGGCTGCCGCCGATCCCGGAGTCGAGCTCCGTCGACCTCGCCAAGGTCAGTGGCGGCGACTGATCCCGGACGGGCAAGCGTCGCGTTCGTCTCAGCGACAGGCCGGACCGCCGAGCGCACCCTGCCCTGGTCCGAACTCGAACTCCACAGCGACGAAGCGACTCCACGGGATCTGCCACCGCCCGCGCGATGGTGGCTCGACCAACACGCCTACGCTCTCTCGGCGACGACCGCCGAGTGGAACGCGTTCCTCAACCGGCAAGGTGTCAACCCGGATGAAGCCGACCTCGCCGACCGAGCAGCACGACGCAAGATCGAGCGAGCGACCAACGAGCTGATCGCCGACCAACCCCCTGGCTCATCAACCTCCTCGGCTACCAGCCCGCCGACCCCATCGGCCTCCAGACCTGGACCAGTGCCGTCCGCGACATCGCACGATGGCAACTCCACACCGGGCCAGCCGCAGCCACCGTCCCCGCCGAACTCGGACAGCACCTCCTCACCACACGAGCATGGCTCGACCAAGGAGCCCCCCAGACGCCGACGTGGCCCTACCGCCGATCACACCGTGAACTGGTCGCCCGCCGCGCCGAACTCGACGCCGGCCTGTGGGGTCCGGACATCGACGCCATCCTCGACCACGTCGGCCCAGATCCGGGGAGCGCGCTCGCCGACGCAATCGACGCCGACGAACCCTGGGTCCGCCTCGCCATCGGACGCCTCGCGCCACAGTGGGCAACAGGCCTCGACGCTGAAGCAACCGATCTCCTCCACGACATCGCGGACTACCGCAGTCGATCAGGGGCGACGGGCATTCAACCCATCGCAGACGAACCGATGTCGAACGAGACCGATGTCGAACGAGACGATCTGGTCGCCCGCCTCGACCAGACCCGCAACGGCCCCACCCGGCAAGTCCAACCTCTGCTCCAGCCTGTTGACCTCACCTGAGTCCAAGATCATCCAGGCGATCCAGATCGGTCCGGACATTTCCGCGCACCCGGCCGCTTGCGTAGGCGCCGACAATGGGCATGCCGCTGCGGAGTCGCTGACCGATGGTCTGAATGGCCCGGCGCCTGGTGGCCAACCTCGTAAGTGGTCTGGACCAATGGGCTCTGGCCGCCATGGCCGACGTTCCGGCGCTACCTTCCCTGCCACCTCGGCCTGCGCTTCTCGGCGAAGGCGAGCGGGCCCTCCTGCGCATCGCTGCTGTTGTAGGCAACCTCGTGCACCGCCCACGCTGCCTTGAGCGCATCAGCGCGGCCCATCTCGGTCGACAGCATGACCGTCTCCCGTGCCGCCTTCACCGACAACGGCGCTCCTTCGAGAACCTCGTGCGCCAGGTCCTTCGCACGATCGAGCGCGCCGCCCGGCTCGGCGAGCCGATTGACGAGGCCCACCTCGTAGGCGCGCTGGGCGCTGATCGGTTGTCCGGTGAGCACGATCTCCATGAAGATGCGTTGCGGAATCATGTGGATCAGCGGCGCCGCCCACGGCGCACCTCGCCCCACCCTCACTTCCGTGATCCCGAACTTTGCGTTGGTCGATGCGACGCACAGGTCACATCCCTGAGCAATCATCCACCCACCGGCGAGGGCATGGCCGTTCACGGCTGCGATCGTTGGTTTGCTCAAGTTGATGTTCTCGTAGGGTTGCGGGAACATGTCGTGCGGTGGGACCGTGAGGCCCGTCTCGACCATCTCCTTGAGGTCTCCACCGGCGCAGAACGCCTTATCGCCGGCACCAGTGAGGATCGCGATCCGCGCGTCCCCGTCTTCTTCGAAGCGATCCCATGCTTTGCGCAGCCCCTCGCGCACCTCACGGCTCAGGCAGTTCCGCTGATCCGGTCGGTTGATCGTGATGAACGCGATCGCGTCGCCGCTGACGTCGTAGAGGACGGCGTCGGACATGTCAGTATCCCCTCCTCGCGATGGCGTGGGCCTCGCGCTCGAGTTCCTCGCGGAAATCGGGATGTGCAAGGGCAACCATCTGCGTGGCACGCTCCGCAAGGGACCTCCCGCGCAAGTCTGCCGCACCGAACTCGGTGACGATCACGTCGGTCTCCGTCCGTGCCGTCGTGACGAGACCACCGAGCCTTGGGACGATCCTGCTGACCGTTCCACCCTTCGCAGTCGCCGGTAGGGCGATGATCGATCGACCGCCGGGCGAACGCACTCCGGCGCGCACGAAGTCAACCAGGCCTCCCGTGCCGCCCAGGTACGCCAGCCCAGCCATCTCGGCATTCGCCTGACCGGTCAGGTCCAGCTCGACTGCGGAGTTGATGCTGACCAGCCGCGACAACCGGGCCAACACGGCGGCATCGTGGGTATAGCCCGTCGCAGCCATGCGTATCGCTGCGTTGCGATGCGCCCAGTCATAGAGCCGTTTGGTGCCAATCAGCGCTCCGGTGATCGAGACACCCTGGTCGATCTCCTTGCGGGCATTGGTGACGACGCCCGCCTCGACCAGGTCGAGCAGCCCGTCGCCGAGCATGCCGGAATGGACGCCCAGGTCTCTACGATCTGTCAGCAGGCGGAGAATCGCGTCGGGCACTGCACCGACCCCGGTCTGGATCACGGTCCCGTCGCCGATGTAGTCGGCGCTGTGCCGTGCGATGGCTTCGTCCGTCTCGCCGATCCTGGCCGGCGGCACGTCGACCGGGGGGCGCGACACTTGAACCGAGACGTCGATCTCGTCGGCGGCGATCGTCTCGCCATAGGTGAAGGGAACTTGCTCGTTGACCTCGGCGATAACGACACGCGCCCTTTCAACAGCGGCGCGCACGTAGTCCGATGTGACTCCGCAGCTGTGATTGCCATTCTCGTCGGCTGAGCTGACCTGAATCATCGCGACGTCGCAGCCGATACGCCCCTGTCCGATCAACGGACCGATCTGCGCGACGTGACAGGGCACAACCTGGACCGCGTTCGCCTTGGCCATCGCTCTCAGCGTCCCGATCGCACCCATGCTGGTCAGAGCGAAGCTTGCGGCCGATTCGGGCTGGAACGCGCTCGAGAAGCTCGAGGCGGTGAACAACGAGAGCTCGCCGATGCCGGCACCCTGTCGGACGAGTGCCTCGACGAGTGTGGACGGCTCACCGCTGGCCTGTCCGATGACGATCCTGTCGCCACGCTTGACGTAGCGGGAAAGGTCAAGGGTGTCAAGGGTGACGACCTGAGTCACCGCGACTCCCGAGAGGAAATAGGGTGGGGCCTCGACAGGCTCCCGGCGTACAGCGTGCCTCGACGCGGTGTCACGGCTTCCTCACCTGTCGGAGCAATGCCTCGGCTCGGCTGAGATACGGCCGGTCCAGCATCCCACCCTTGAAGCCGATCGCGCCGACACCAGGATTCGAGGCGAACAGGCCGACGATCTCCTGCGCTTCGGCGATTTCCTCCTCGGTCGGTGTGAACGCGTCGTTGATGACGTCGACCTGAGCTGGATGTATGGCAAGCATCCCGCGATAGCCGTCGCGGCGAACACGTTCGGCACGGGCGCGCAGGCCGTCGAGGTCGCTGAAGTCCGCCGAGACCGTTTCGATCGGTGTGACTTCCGCCGTCGCTGCGCCGAGCAGGGTCATCGTCCGCGCAAGCTCGTAGGTGAACGTGTACGAGCCGTCGTCGTTCTTGTTGGACTGTGCTCCGATCGAATCGGCAAGGTCCTCGGCTCCCCAGGACAACGCGACGACCCGCGGTGCGCCCCTGTAATCACCGGTGTGGAACATCGCTTCGGCCGTCTCGGTGATGAGCGCGGCCACCGGAGTCGAGCCCACCTCGAGTCCGTTGGCGACCTCCAGTGTGGACAGGCAGTGATCAAGGTGTTCGACGTCGGCCCGGCCACGAACCTTCGGGAGCATGATTCCGCCGGGGTTCGCCGGCATGATCGCGACGAGATCGGCCAGCGCAGCGGGGTCGTCGAGCGGGTTGATGCGGACCCAGAGCCGGTGGCGATGATCTGGGTTGGCGACCAGGAAGTCGTGCACAAGCGACCGCGCCAGCGCCTTGGTGTCGGGCGCGACCGCGTCTTCCAGGTCGATCAGAACGATGTCCGCCGGGCCCTCCAGCGCCCTTGTCATCTTCTTGGTGCTATCGCCCGGCGCGAACAGCCATGAACGAGCACTGGTCGGCTCGGGTGTGGTTCGCGCGTCGTGGCCGTTCCCGATTCCCATCGGTCAGTCCTCCACAGTGGTGGTTCCCAGAGCGGGGACGGATCCGCCGACCTGGCAGATGGGCAACGCGTCCTTCATGATTTCCAGGTCGTCTCAGTACGATCGGGGCAGACGCAGGACGTGCTCGGCCACATAATTCATCACCATCTCTTGGCTGATGGGGGCCAGTTTCATGACCCGTGCCTCACGCCAGTAGCGCTCGACGTCGTACTCCTTCGCATAGCCCATGCCGCCGTGGGTCTGCACGGCCTGGTCGGCAGCTTGATAGCCGGCATCGGCGGCCAGCCACTTGGCCAGGTTGGCGTGTTCGCCGCACGGCAAACCGTTGTCGTATCGCCAGGCGGCCTCCCGCACGACGAGCTCCGCTGCGTGGAGGCGGGCGTGCGCCTCGGCTAGCGGGAAGGCCAGCCCCTGGTTCTGGCCGATGGGCCGGCCGAACACGACCCTCTCCTTCCCGTACTCAACGGCACGTCGGAGCGCTACCTTGCCGATTCCGACGGCCTCTGCGGCAATGAGAATCCGCTCGGAGTTCAACCCCTCGAGCAGATAGCGGAAGCCCATACCTTCCTCCCCCACCCGGTCGCTGATCGGCACCGGTAGGTCGTCGTAGACCACCTCGCAGCTCACGACCGCGTTTCGACCAGCCTTCGGAATCGGTGTGATCTCGACCTCTGGGCGCTGGATGTCTGCCAGCAGGAGGGTCATCCCGTCGACACTCCGCTCCACTTCGTCTCTGGGGGTCGTACGCACGAGCAGGAGGCACTTGTCGCAATACGTCGCCTTGCTGGTCCACACTTTGCGACCCTTCACGATGTACTGCTCCCCGTCGCGAGTTGCCCGCGTGGTGATGCTGAGGGTGTCGGTACCGGCGTCGGGCTCGGTAACGCCGAAGGCCACCTGAAGCGACCCGTCCACGGTAGCTGGCAGGTACTTGTCGCGCATCTCATCGCTGCCGTACTTGATCACCGGGTTCATACCGAAGACCGACAAGTGGATCGCACTACAGCCATTCATCGCCGCGCCGCTCGCGGCCACCTCCTCGACCACCAAAGCAGCCTCCGTGATCCCCTGACCGCCACCTCCATACTCCTCGGGCATGGCGATACCGATCCAACCCCCATCAGCCATCGCCTTGTAGAACTCCCACGGGAACTCGTGGCGATCGTCCATATCGCGCCAGTAGTCGTCCGGGAAATCGGCACAAACCCGCCGCACCCCCTCCCGGATGGCCTCATGATCCTCGTTGGGCGTGAAATCCACGTGTCCTCCTCGTGTGGGTGCGGCCGAGTCCTGCATCGGTCTCAGCAAGGGCTGTTCCTTCGTGACGACGCCGGAGCCGTTCGACCTCGCGATAGGAGCGCCACGGCGTGACTGCGATCCGAGCAGTGGGGTCAGCCACGGGGGGCGGGGCCGACCATGCGTCCCGGTCGCTTGCCATAAACGTCAAGTTGCGGATCGCCGTCGATCTGGATCGGATTGCCGTTCACGAGCACGTGGCGGATGCCAGACGGCGCGTCCGCAGTGAGCCGCTCTGAGTTCGCCGGAAAGTCCCGCACCCGGCGAACCGGACCGGGGTCGACGGTCTCGAGGTCGAAGACCGTGATGTCGGCGAACGCCCCTGCGCGCACGTAGCCCCGGTCCTCGAAACAGAACAGGTCCGCTTGCTGGCCACTGAGCTTGCGAACCGCGGCCTCGACCGAGAGTGCCTCCCGCTCGCGTACCCAGTTGCCAAGCAAGTCGGTCGACAGTGGGGCATCGCAAATCTGGCCGACGTGGGCCCCGGCGTCGGACAGCCCGAGGGCGGTGTGCTCCTCCTGGAGCAGGGTCGCGATCCCCTCCACATCATCGTTGGCGAGGATCACCTTGATACGCAGCATCAGGTCGGGCTCGTCGACCGCAATGTCCATGAGGGCGTCGAAGGGTTCGACGCCCAGTTGGCCGGCGATGTCGGTGAGCCGCTTCCCGACCAGTTCGGGGTGGGCGGCAGATTCCATGATCTCCATCGTCGACCACCGAGGAGAGAACGACTTGGGGGCGTCCCAAACCTTGCGGACTCGCCCGCGCCACTCGTGGCTGGCGTAAGCACTGCGTCGGGATTCGATCGACCCGCCGGACAGCTCAGCGAACACGGGGTTGGTGTTGAGCGTGAAGGGCTCGACCAGGGTGATGGAGAACATCAGGGGGCGGCAGGTCACCTGGGGCCATACCTCGGCCCCGGCCTCCCACCCCTCACGGTTCATCTCCACGGCCTTCAGGTGGCTCCCGTTGTCTTGGGTCAGCAGCGCTGTGTAGGTGAACGGGATGCCGACTTCCTTTTGGAGGGTGTAGCAGTCGCGTAGCTTGAGGTTGTCGCCGCCGTTGAGGCCGATGATGCCCCGCCCGGTTGCGGCCACGGCCTTGAAGAGGGTCTCGATCTCGTTGCGGTCCGCCCACCGGCTCGGGATCGGGCGGCCGTCTGCGCCGAGGTGGGTTGCCGCGAAACTGGTGGCGAATCCGACCGCGCCGGCGTCCATTGCGCCGCGGACTGCGTCGGCCATCTTCTCGACCTCATCGGATCGAGCTGGGCGCCCAACGGCTTCCTCACCCATCGCATATAGGCGCAGCGCAGTGTGGCCGATGAACGCGCCGTAGTTGAGCACGGTGCCGTGACGCGACACGGAGCCGAGATAGTCGGGGAAGGTCTCGAAGTCCCACGGGACCCCCTCGAGCAGACTGGCAGGGTCCATGTCCTCGACCTTCTCCATGGTCTGAACCATCAGCTCGCGGTCGTCGGGCCTGACCGGGGCGATCGAGAAGCCACAGTTCCCGGCGACGACCGTCGTCACGCCATGGAAGCAGGATGGGGTGAGCGCTGGGTCCCAGAAGACTTGGGCGTCGTAGTGCGTGTGGATGTCGATGAACCCCGGAGCGACGATGCATCCTTCCGCCTCGAGGGCCCGGTCACCCCTGAGGTTCTTGCCGATCTCGACGATGCGGTCTTCTTCGACCAACACATCGGCGCGATATCCGCGCTCTCCGCTCCCGTCGACGACGGTTCCATTCTTGATCACGAGCGTGTGCTCGCCGCTGCTTGACATGGGGAATCCTCCTGGGGGCGCCTGATCGCCCAAATCCGGCGTGCTGGTCGCCGCCAACACTGTCTCTGAACAGGTCAGAGGCCTCTATTTAAATGGACGCGTGTGTTTAAGTCAAGAGGATCGAGTGCTACGCTCAGGAGCACGAAGCACGAGCGAGAAGGCGGCAACCATGCGCACACAGCTACGTCGGTACGAAGTCATCGAGGGAGAGATCGATGGGTTCCTCGACTGGTTTCCGACGATGCGGGCTGTCCGCGAGAGCTTTGGGTTCAAGGTCGAGTTCATGTACGTCGACCGCGAGAACAACCAGGTGGTGTGGGCTGTCAGTCACCCCGGCGACTTCGATGCAGCCTTCGAGGAGTTCTCTGCCTCCGCCGAGAAGGCTGCCGCCCTCGAGGGCCAGCCCAAGCGGCTGAAGGGCGTGCACCTCGCGATGGTCGACACCGTGATCGCTCCCGGATCCTGAGCGGCTCGTTCTACTCGGTTCTCCGCGCCGGCTCGGCCGGGAAGCACGTTGTGCGGGCCGTCGGTGACGGGGTCGATCATTCGGCTTCGTGTGCTTCGAGTTCCACAGCGGGTACCGTGCCGGACAACTGCAGCTCGTCGTGGCGCCGGCATCGGACCCACCTGCCGGGTCCCAGGTCGAGCAGCTGCTGGGTCGTCGTACACGCCTCCTCGGCATGATCGCATCTCGGCGCGAACCGGCAGCCGACAGGGAAGTCGACCGGCTGTGGCACACGTCCCGGGATCGTGCGCAGGTCCTCGGCGCGAACCCCAGGCCGGGGGATTGCCGAGAGCAGACCCGACGTGTACGGGTGCCGGGGAGCTTCCAGCGCCTCGTCGACGGAGCATTGCTCGATGATCTGCCCGGCGTACATCGTCATGACCCTCTCGCACGTCTCGGCTACCACCCCGAAGTCGTGGGTGATCAGGAGAACTGCTGTCCCGTGCACCTCACTGAGTTCGACGATGAGGTCGAGAACCTGGGCCTGGATCGTGACGTCGAGAGCCGTCGTCGGCTCGTCTGCCACGATGAGTCGCGGCTCGCACACCAGGGCCATGGCGATCATGACGCGTTGCCGCATACCCCCGGACAGCTGGTGGGGGAACTCCCGGTAGCGTCGCTTCGGCTCCGGGATCCCGACCTCGGCCAGCAGGTCGATCGCGCGCTCCCGAGCCTCCGCCCGACTCACCCCGTGGTGTGCCCGGAACGTCGCCGAGATCTGCTCGCCCACGGTGAACACCGGATCGAGCGCAGTCATCGGCTCCTGGAAGATCATCGACACCTGCTCGCCCCGGAGCTTGCGAAGGTCATTGCGAGAGAGTCCTAGAACCTGGCGCCCGGCGAGCTCGATGCTGCCACTGACCTCTGCCGCCGGAGGCGTGAGGCCGAGCAGTGCCAGGCCCGTGAGCGACTTGCCACTCCCACTCTCGCCAACGATCCCTACCCGCTCGCCGGCGGCGATGGTGAAGCTGGAGCCGGACACGGCCTCGGCGACCCCGCGGGGAGTCCGAAACGAGATGGTCAGGTCGGACACGGTGAGCAGGTTGGCATCGTTACTCATGTCGGGCGCTCCGGTGACTCCACCCCGCTGGCTACGGCTCCTTTGCTCACCTTGGCTATTGCCCGTCGCAATCGTCGCTCGGTGCCCACCACCGGATCGAGGCTGTCGCGCAGGGAGTCGCCCAGGGAGGTGACGGCGAGCACCGTCAGAGTGATGGCGAGGCCGGGTGCGAAGATCTGAACCGACGGTGACGCTTCGAGGAACTGCGATGATCGGCTGAGCATCCCGCCCCAGCTCGCCGTCGGGGGTTGGGCGCCCAAACCGAGGAACGACAGCGCCGCCTCGGCCAGAAAGGCGACGGCGAGCAAGAGGGTGGCCTGGACGATGATCGGCTGAACGGCGTTGGGCAGGATGTGGCGGAGGATCGTGCGCCGCGTCGTGCTTCCGAACTGCTCGGCTGCCTCGACATAGAGGTGGTTCTTGGTGGCCAGGACTTGGCCGCGCATGAGCCGAGCCACGCTCGGAAAGAACGTCAGGCCGACCGCCACCATCGCGTTGGTCAGGCCGGGACCGAGGGCTGCGACGATACCGATGGCGAGGACGATGCCGGGGAAGCCAAGGATGGCATCGACCATCCTCATCAGGATGTTGTCGGTGTGCCCTCCGACGTAGCCGGCCAGAAGGCCAACCGGAATGCCCAGCACCATAGACACTGCTACTGCCAGGAACGAACCGAACATCGACACCCGAGCCCCGTACAGCAGACGGCTGAAGTAGTCGCGCCCGATGTCGTCGGTGCCGAGAAGGTGGTCCCACGACGGCCCGCCCAGCACGTTGCGGAGATCCTGTTCGATCGGATCGGCCGGCGCTAACAGCGCGGCGAAGATCGCCACGAACACCACCACCACGATCCACGCCAATGCCAACTTCGCCCTGGTGTCGGCCCAGAGCCAGTCGAGCCTTGCCAGGCCCGAACTGGGTGAGGTCGAGGTTCCGTTGCTCAATTGTTCGGTCTTGAATGGTGCGGTTGGGAGGGGCCCGGGCACGTCGCTCTCGAGGGGATCCTTGGGGTTCATCACTGAATCCTCGGGTCGATGATCCGGTAGGCGATGTCGATCAGCAGGTTTACGAGCAGCACGATGACGACGTAGGTCAGGACCACACCCTGGATGACCGGAAAGTCACGGCTCCTCGCAGCCGTGACCACCCGGGTACCCATGCCGGGGATCGCGAACACGGCCTCGACCACGACGGTCGCCCCCAAGGTCGTGTTCACCAACAGCCCGATGACGGTGAGGATCGTGACCGCTGAGTTGCGGAGAGCATATTTCCACACGATGTGCCGCCACGGCAGCCCTTTGGCGAGGTGGGTTCGAACCGACGCGGCGTTCAGGGCTTCGATCATGGCCCCGCGGACCTGGCGGGTGACGATGGCGATGCCGGAGGTCGACAGTACGAATGCGGGCAGGACGGTGTGCCGGATTGCTTCACCGATCCCGTCACCAATAGTGGCGAACCCCCGTGCCGGAAAGATCTGCCAGTTGATGGCCAGGACATTGATCACCACCAGGCCCAACCAGAAGTTGGGGATGGACACTCCGACCGCCGAGGCGCTGGTCAGAGCCACGTCTGTTGGTCGGCTCGCCCTGATAGCGGCCAGAGTCCCGAGCGGGATTCCCACCACCACCGAGATCAACAGGGCAGCAAGCACCAACTGCAGCGAGATGGGCAGAGTGCGGCCAATGGTCGTCGCCACGGGCTCCGTACCGACGATCGACCGGCCCAGATCTCCGGTCAGGACGTCGCCCAGCCACTTCCCATACTGCACAACCAGCGGGTCATTCAGGCCGAGCTGCTCACGCACCTCGGCGATCCGCTCCGTCGACGCGTTCTCCCCCGCCACCAGCGCAGCGGGATCTGCAGAGCCGACGTGCTGCAGACCGAAGACGACGAAGGTGGCGAACAACAGGGTCGGAACGGCGGCGGCGAGCCGAGTGATGACAAGTCGAAGCACGGTGAGGGTGACCTCCTCGGAGTCGTCGATGGTGAGGGCCGGAGGGGGACCCGGCCCTCACCATCGGACCAGAAACTGACAGTCAGCCCTGGTCGAGCCAGGCGAACTGGACCTGGCCCTTGTTCAGCAGGTTGTTCTGGAACCCGTGAACCTCGGCAGTGGTGAAGCTGATGCTCGGGTTGTGCCACAGAGGGGTCCAGAGGGCCTCCTGACCGACGGCTACCTGCCACACGTCCGCATAGGCGGCTGCGCGTTCGTCGATGTCATCCGTCGCTACTGCAGCGTCGATCATGGCGTCGAGCCCGGCCACGTCATAGTCGCGCATCGAGTAGCGCTGCTCCGACCTGAAGAGACCGGCTGCGGTCTGGCCGGGGTCAGGTCGACCAACCCACGGGGAGCACCACATGCCGTACAGCTTGTCATTGAACATGCCCGGCACCGCGGCGGCGATCTCCAGCACCTCGAGCTCGACGTTGAACCCGACGGCTTCGGCCATTTGCTGAAGCAACTCACCCTTGCGGATCTGGGGTGGGGCGTCGTAGAGGAGCACGGTGACGTCGGGGGTCCCGGCCTCGGCCAGAAGGGCTGTGGCCGCCTCCGGGTCGTAGCCGTTCACGCCTTCCATGTTGGGGTCGTACGCCCAGTGAGTGGGCGGTACGGGTCCGTACGCCGGCTCGGACAAGCCGAACGAGAACACGTCGGCGAGGGCGTCGCGATCCATCGCCATGCTCCAGGCCTTGCGCACCCGGACGTCATCGAACGGAGCGATGTCGATGTTGATGAAGCAGCCGTCGACGTGAAGCGCTGGGCTGCTGACGACCTCGAGAGCGGGGTCGTCGTCGACAGCGGACACCTGGGAGAAGTCCCGGATGGTGAGAGAGACATCGATGTCACCGGATCGCAAGCCGTTGAGCGCGGATTGCTCGTCCCCACTGAACGACCACTCGATCGAGTCGAGGTACGGAAGTCCATCCTGCCAGTAGTCCTCGTTTCGCTCGACCAAGAGTCGCTCGCCCTCGGCGTACTCGCCTGCAACCATCTTGAACGGGCCGGTTCCGACCGGGCTGGCGTTGAACTGCTGCTCCTCGGCCGCTTCGGCCGCCGTCGGTGACCGCATCATGCCGGCTCGGTCGGACAGGATGCCGATCAGCCCTGAATCGGGCCGGCTGAGGTTGAACTGGATCGTGTATTCGTCGAGGACCTCGGTCGACTCAACCGAGTCGAGGTCGGACACGATTCTGGAGTTGGGGTGGTTCTTCCCCTGGTCGATGTTGTAGGCCACCGCGTCCGCGTTGAACGGCGTTCCGTCGTGGAACATCACACCCTCGCGCAACTCGAACACCAGTGTCGTGTCATCGGTGAACTCCCATGAGGTAGCCAGACCCGGTGTGAACTCGAGCGTGTCGAACGTGGTGTGCACGAGGCGGTCGAACAGCGGGTACAGAACCTGATGATCTGCACCGGAGCCCCCGGTCAGCGGATCGAGCGAGGTTGGAGGGAACGGATGCGCCACGCGAAGGGTGCCACCATAGGTTCCGCCGGTCTGGGCGGCTCCCTCGATGACGGCTGGCAGATCATCGGCCACCGTGGCAGCGCCGGTTTCAGCGGCGCCCGAATCGTCCGAGCTATCCGCATCATCCTCCGAGCTATCTGCGTCATCCTCCGAGCTACTTGCGTCGTTGCTCGAGTCGGCGGTGCCCGAGTCCTCCGAGCTACTTGCGTCGGACACCGAGTCCGCGTCATCGTCATCGGAGCCGCACGCCGCGGCGGCGAGAGCAAGGGCGACGATGAGCGCTACGGATCGGAACCGCGGTGAACCGCGTTCCGAAGCCCGATGGCTTCGTCGATGATTGGTGACAGTAAGCATGTGTCTTCTCCTTCTGGGTCAGGTTTGTGCCGGTGAGCCGGCTTTGGGTAGTGCGTCCCCGTTCAACGGGGGACCGCTGGATCTCGAAGGTTGAGTTCGTCGGCGAAGTGGCAAGCGGCCAAGTGGTGGCCGCTCTCTGACATCAGAGCCGGCACATCGTCAGCGCAGCGGGGTTCGGCGTACGGACAGCGGGTGCGGAAGCCACAACCCGACGGAGGGTCGACCGGGCTGGGGATGTCACCCTTGAGAATGATGCGGTCGCGACTGCGCAAGCTTCGCGGCACAGGCTCTGGCTCGGCAGACAGCAGCGCTGCGGTATAGGGGTGACGGGGGTCATTGATCACCTGTTCGGTCGTCCCCAGTTCGACAATGCGCCCCAGGTACATCACGCCGACTCGGTCGCAGATTGACGCAACGACCCCAAGGTCGTGGGAAATGAACAGGAATCCGATCTCGCGCTCAAGCCGGAGGCCAGCGAGCAGGCTCAGGATGTCAGCCTGGATCGAAACGTCGAGTGCCGACACGACCTCGTCGCAGAGCAGGAGCTGAGGCTCGAGAATCAGCGCCCGGGCGATGTTGACGCGCTGACGCTGCCCACCCGACAGCTCGTGGGGGCGGCGATCACCGATCGCGGCTGACAGGCCGACGGCCTCCAGAGCGGCGTCAACCGCAGCGTCGAGGTCGACAACCTCGGATCGGCGCAGAATCCTCACCGGTTGCTCAATACTGCGCCGGATCGTCATACGTGGGTCGAGGGCGTCGTTCGGGTCCTGGAAGATCATCTGCATCCGATGACGTTCGCGACGCAGCGCTCGGCGAGAGAGCCGGTCGAGGCGAACCCCGGCGAGGGTGATCGCGCCGCTGACATGTACTCGCTCCCCATGGAGGAGGCGGGCCACGGCGCGAGCGATCGTCGACTTGCCCGACCCCGACTCACCGATCAAGCCCAGCGACTCCCCGCTGCGGATCTGGAAGCTCACGTCGGTGACCGCCTGAACCATGTTCCTGCTGGCGCCGCGCCCACCGAAACGGACGGTCAGATTCTCCACAGCGAGCAAAGGCAGGATCGAGTTTGCGTCGTCCAGGACCGAAGCGTGCCCGCGCACACGGAGGCGTTCGCCGTTGCGCTCCCCCATTTGCATACCCCCGATCGATGCCGCTCTGGATGGACCACCCCCTCCGCAACAGCGGTAGGCGGCTCCCGGTATTTAAACACCCGGGTATGTTTAAGTCAAGTGTGTGGGCTGTGGCAGGAGGCTTCGCACCCATCCAGCCACCCGGGCCCGATGGATGTCCGGGTCGAGGTCGGGGCTGAACAGGGCATAGGACTGAAGGCCCTCGGCCGCCATCGTCAACATCTCCGCAACGAACGACGCGTCGACATCTTCGGCGATCTCACCTTGCTCCTGACCACGCTTGACCGCCGCCGTCACGGTGTCTCTCCAGAACCTGTTGTTGTGCACGAAGTAGTTCTGCAACGAGTCGGTTACCAGCGCCTCCGCCTTGAACGCTGCGAGCACCCGACCGAACGCCCGGCGTCGCGCATCGAGCGGCAGCGCTTCTTCGAGTATCAGACAGACCGCATCACGAGCACTCGACTCGACCGCCGCTTGACCCAAGCGGGCCGCACTCATCCGCACGCCCTCGCGGAGGCCGGCCTCCAACAACTCGGCCTTGTGGCCGAAGTAGTGGCTCAACACCCCTCGAGACCACCCGGACTGGGCCGCCACCAGATCCAGCGTCAGCCCAGAGACCCCATGCTCGGCAACGACGTCGAGAACCGCGATCGAAACCTCCCGACGTCGTTCTTCGTGATCAACGATCTTCGGCATCCCTCGACCCCGCGACTATCAGTCGGCTGACGGGAGCGTCGCTGTACTCAACTGTCAACCCACTCCCCTTGCTCGACGATGCTCTAGACGATCTGAAAACGTCTTAACACGCGCCGCGTCGTTGAGTCTCCGGACAGCGGCCAGGATAACCCGACGGACAGGTTTAACTCAAGCGGTCAAGGTCGGGGAAGAAGGGCCTCAACCCACGCGACAGCCTTGGAACGCTGGAGGTGCGGGTCGAGGTCGGGGCTGAACAGGGCATAGGACTGAAGGCCGTCGGCCGCCATCGTCAACATCTCCGCAACGAACGACGCGTCGACATCTTCGGCGATCTCACCTTGCGCCTGACCACGCTTGACCGCCGCCGTCACGGTGTCTCTCCAGAACCTGTTGTTGTGCACGAAGTAGTTCTGCAACGAGTCGGTCGCCAGCGCCTCCGCCTTGAACGCTGCGAGCACCCGACCGAACGCCCGGCGTCGCGCATCGAGCGGCAGCGCTTCTTCGAGCATCAGACAGACCGCATCACGAGCACTCGACTCGACCGCCGCTTGACCCAAGCGGGCCGCACTCATCCGCATACCCTCGCGGAGGCCGGCCTCCAACAACTCGGCCTTGTGGCCGAAGTAGTGGCTCAACACCCCTCGAGACCACCCGGACTGGGCCGCCACCAGATCCAGCGTCAGCCCGGACACCCCATGCTCGGCAACGACGTCGAGAACCGCGATCGAAACCTCCCGACGTCGTTCTTCGTGATCAACGATCTTCGGCATCCCTCGCCGCTTCTCCTGACTGTCGCCCGATTCACTGTGCGGACCAGATCTTCTTTAGCACAGGCGGTGACCGCCCGCTCGATTGCGCTGTCCGTGCGACCAGTCTCGAGCCGAAGGCCCAACCGGGCCCAAGGCAGCAGGTGTCGAGCACAGCCACGCACACAATAGGGCCTCATGCCTCGCTGTCGCCGGACATCTCGGTCGGCGAGCAGCGGGACGCCTGCCGCCCCCCGGACTCGGTGGCGGGTTCCCTGAATTGACTGTAAACATACTCGTCGAGTTAAATAGACTGGTACTCCGGTGCAGGCCGCGTCGAACCCGGGAGGTCCCAGTGCCATCAGACCCAGTCCACGGTGATGAACGGGCAACGGCATTCAAGCCGATGCCGAACGGAGGAGGTGGCGGCGACGATGTGTCGATCGGGTATCTGATCCCCACCCGAGAAGCAATCATGTCTGGTCGACCCGAGACGGCCGACCTCCTGGACCTGGCCAAGCGTGCCGAGGAACTTGGCTATCACTCGGTATGGGCCGGCGACTCCCTGGTCGCCCGACCTCGCCACGAGCCGCTGACACTGCTGACCGCCATTGCTGCCCAGACAAGCCGGATCACGGTCGGGACGGCCGTGCTACTTCCGGCTCTGCGCCACCCGGTGGCGATGGCCCACCAGGTCGCCACGCTCGACCGGATCAGCGAGGGACGCCTCGTACTCGGCGTGGGCGTCGCCGCCGACACGCCAGCGATCCGAGCCGAGTTCGCCGCCGCCGGCGTCCCGTTCGAGCGGCGGGTCGGTCGCCTCAACGACCACCTCGCGCTGTGCCGCGCGCTGTGGTCGGGGGCTGAGATCACCCACCATGGCGAGTTCTATTCGGTCGACGGCATCACCATCGGTCCGAGCCCGCACACTCCAGGCGGACCGCCACTCTGGATGGCCGGGTCGATCCGGGCGGCGCAACGTCGGGTCGGCACGCGCTACGACGGCTGGATGCCGATCGGACCCTCGCACTCCTACGCTGAGGGCTTGGCAAACGTCCGGGGCGCCGCCACCGAGGCCGGACGCGATCGCGACGAGATCACCCCGGCTGCGTACTTGACCATCTCGCTCCATGACGATCGAGCGACAGCTGAGCGCAACCTCGACGAGTTCCTGGCTTCGTACTATTCAGCGCGCTCGTCGGCAATCCGGTCATGGCAAGCGTGCTTCGCCGGCCCGGTACAGGACCTACGCACATGGATCGACGAGTTCGTGGCGGCAGGAGCCCGCCACCTGGTGCTTCGCTTCGTCGGTGATCACGAACACCACCTCGAGCAGTGCAGCGAGTTCGTCGGCGGTCGATGACGCCTGCCTGAGCGCGACCGGATCCGTTGCGGGCCGGTGCATTCCTCCTACTGAGCAGTGAAGCCGCCGTCAATCACGAGCTCGGCTCCTGTGACGAACGATGCTTCATCCGAAGCCAGATAGAGCGCCCCGAAAGCAACCTCTTCTGGTTCGGCCACGCGGCCGAGAGGTGTGCGGCTCTCGGTCCTCGCCAGCCGCTCCGGATCGGCGCGACCTGCAGCAGTCATCGGCGTGGCAATCGCGCCAGGGTGAATCGAGTTGACCCGGATACCGTCTCGTGCGTACTGCACGGCCAAGGACTTCGTGAAGGCACGCACCGCCCCTTTGGAGGCGTTGTAGCTCGCGTTCACATTGTCCTGCCCGAGGAGGCCGCTGACCGATGAGATGTTGACGATGGAGCCGCCCGTACCTTGACGCTTCATCTGTCGAACCGCTGCTCGTGAGCCGAGGAAGACGCCCTTGGCGTTGACCTCCATGACGCTGTCCCACATCTCCACGGTGGTTTCCTCGAATGACCCCTTGACCGAGATACCGGCATTGTTGACGAGCACATCCAGTTTCCCGAAGCGCTCGACCGCCAGGAGAAGCGCTGCATCCCACGCTGACTCCTGCGTGACGTCCAGTCTCGTGAAGATCGCCTCACCACCGCTCTCGTTGATGTCCACTTCGGTTTGACGCCCCTCGTCTTCGAGAACGTCAGCGATGATCACCTTGGCGCCTTCCCGGCTGAAGAGTGACGCCTCCGCCGCACCCATGCCTCTCGCCCCACCGGTGATCAGGGCGACCTTTCCTTCGAGTCTCATGGTGTTGCTTCTCCTAGATGGTTGTTGTCGTTCGTCGATGACTTATCGCCCGGCGCCGCCGGGGTCCCACCGCCTTCACGCATGAGGCGTTCAATCGCAACCGAGTCCAGGTAGGCCCTCACGACCGCGATCTTCCCGTGCCGGTCGAACTCCGTGACCCAGCAGTAGGTGTTGTAGAACGGTTCGCCGCTCCTGGTAGCCGCGTTCAAGTTCATCTCGACGATGGCCGTCGTGCCGTCAACATGGACATGGGACACCTTCATGGCCCGGTCGTCTTCCAGACGGGTGCCCAGCGATCTCGACACACGCTCCAGGAACTCTTGCTTGCTGCAGTAGGTGCCGGCAAGAGGGTGAGTGCCCATCACGGTCCATTCGACCTGGTCGGATACGTGATCGTAGAACCGCTGGGCCTGGTTCTCCTCAAGGTGCCTGAAGATGCGCGCTACGTGGTCGCGGCTGATCATCACGGTGTTCCTTCCTGACTCGATCCGGCCGACCATACGTGGCGTGCTCGTGTCGTCAGTCCAGCGTGAAGGAGGCGTAGCCGCTGGCTGCTTCGTCGGCCAACCATCTGCGATAGCGAGGCGCGCCACCGAAGTAGACGACGTACCTGAGTGCATCGTGCCCCTCCACGTTCGAGTTGTACCCGGTCATCCAGGACTTCGCCTTGCGGGTGAGGATGTGGCCGTAGCTGTTCTTGACGTGCTCCCCCCATCGCGTCTCGGCGTTAGCGCTGACATCAATGCGAGTGGTGCCGGTCGCGAGAAGGTGCTTGACCAGATCGGTGGCCCAATCGACGGCGGTCTCGATCGCCCGTGGAAAGTTCGTCGAACTCGATCCGGACGTCGGCCCGGCCAGCATCAAGAGATTGGGGAAACCGCTCGCTTGAACGCCGAGGTAAGTGACTGGGTCGCGCGCCCACTTATCGCGAAGCTTCTGGCCGTCGACGCCGCTGAACTTGATGCGGTCGAACGCGCCGGTCACCGCGTCGAAACCGGTGGCGTAGACGATGACGTCGAGGTCGTGCTCACACTGCGAAGTTCTGATGCCCGTCGCTGTGATCTGCTCGATCGGAGTCTCGGTGAGGTCGATGAGGTGCACGTTGTCGCGGTTGTACGCCTCGTAGTAGCGGGTTTCCATCGGAACTCGCTGCACCCCGAACCCATGGTCGCGGGGGATGAGCTTCTCGGCGACGGCCGGGTCGTGCACCCGCGCCCGAATCTTGTCGGCGATGAACTCGGTCAACTCAGCATTCGCCTCTTCGTCGGTCAGGGTCTCCAGATAGTGGCCGATCCAGATTCCGAAACCGGGCGCATCGTACAGCTCCTCCCAGAGGGCGAGTCGCTCCTCTGGCGTGGCCTCCGCGAACTTGGTCCGGACGGGGCCGTGAACGAATCCGCCAGGGGTCTCGTCACACCGGGCGAAGATCTCGTCGTACCGACGGCGAATGTTCGCCATCTCCTCAGGGGTGATCGGTGAGTTGTGGAGAGGGGCGCACCAGTTCGGACGACGCTGGAACACCTTGAGTTCGGCCACCTTGTCGGCGAGTTCCGCGATCACTTGCACGCCCGTGGCACCGGTGCCGATGACGCCAACACGCTTGCCGGCGAGGTCGATTCCTTCCTTCGGCCAGTAGAAGGTGTGGAAGGACGCACCCGCGAAGTCATCCATTCCCTCGAACGACGGCTTCGTCGGCGCCGAGAGAAGTCCGATCGCCGTCATGAGGAATCGGCAGCTGAGCGTGCGCTGATCCTCGAGCTCGACGAGCCATGCCCTGGCGTCCTCGTCCCAGGTGCAGCGGTCGACCCGACAACCGAACTGCATTCGCGGCCGCAGGTCGAACTTGTCGACGACGTACTCGAGGTAGCGCAGCGTTTCCGGCTGGCCTGCGAAGTGCTCGCTCCAGTCCCACTCCTCGAGGAGCTCCTTCGAGAACGAATAGCCGTAACTCCAGCTCTCGGAATCGAAGCGGCACCCTGGGTACCGGTTCCAGTACCAGGTCCCACCCGGACCGTCTGCGGCCTCGAGCACCTTGACGTCGAGGCCCAGTTCCAGCAGCCGGTAGAGCTGATAGATGCCACACACACCGGCCCCGATGATGATCGCATCGTGGTCGATCTGGCGACCCGCACCGCGCTCGTCAAGACTCGTGGAGGAAGCCGCAACGATCTCGTCGATTCCCATGCTCTCGTTTTAGTCGGACGCGTATGTTTAGGTCAAGCCGGGTGGATCGCCACTCATCCACCTCGCGTTCGCCGACTCGCCCGCCGATCGAAGCGAGGCGGTGCCTGGCAGGGCGGAGGCCGTCGCCCAACCAGCACCGCCTGCGCCGCGGTCGCGATCGGCACTCTGACCCTCGGCACGACCTCGCCTCCGAGGCGTTCGAGCCCCTTAACAGGGACGGACACCGCCCAAGCCGGGGACACCACTCGGCCACTGAGAGGACGGAGGGGCGCCTGCGCCGACGATCAACCAGGCCGACACGAGACGCCTGGCAGATCGATCCGTCAGCACGCGACCTGCATCCAGGGCGGGCTACCTTCCATGGAGCGAGCCCGGATTTAGACTGACCGTATCAACTAAGGAGGTGCCAATGACTCGATCGTTTGACTGGACTGCACATCACGCACGCACCCGCCCTCACGACATCGCCCAGGTCGACATCGGGACCGGACGATCGTTCACGTGGGCCGAGATGGACGAACGGACGACGAGACTTGCGGCGCTGCTGTCCCACGACTTCGGCGTCGGGTACCGCGACCGGGTGGCTGTGCTGGCACACAACAACACGAACTTCTTCGAGGTGCAGTTCGCCTGCTGGAAGCTCGGCGCTGTCTTCACGCCCTTGAACTGGCGCCTGGCGGTGCCCGAACTGGAGTACATCGTCAACGATTGCGGTCCGGCCGTGATCATCCACGACCGCGAGTTCGCCGAGGTCGCGGCGCGTCTCACAGAGACCACGACGCTTTCGCACCGGATCGACTGGGAGGGCGGTGGCGATGGCGCGGACTCCTACGAAGAGGCGATCGCAGCGGCGTCTCCATCGGTCGACGTCCATGCCAGCACGCACGACGACATCATCACGATCATGTACACGTCCGGGACCACCGGCCGCCCGAAGGGGGCGATGATCACTCACGGCATGACGTTGTGGAACGCCGTCAACTCCGTCGAGTTTTTCAACCTCGGTCCGAGCATGGTGAATCTCGTCTTCCTGCCGCTGTTCCACACAGGCGGGCTGAACTGCTTCGCCAATCCCGCTTACCACTTCGGGGGCTGCAACGTAGTGCTACGCGCGTTCGAGCCCAGCGAGTGCCTGAGGCTGTTGACCAGCGCAGAGGTCGGCGTCACCCACTTCCTCGGTGTCCCGGCGAACTTCATGTTCATGAGTCAGGTGCCCGAATTCGAGACTGCCGAGTTCCCGACCGTGAAGCACGTCGGCGTCGGTGGGTCTCCCACACCTCTTGCGGTGATCGAGACCTGGGCCAGCAAGGGGTTGTACCTCCAGCAGGGCTTCGGCATGACCGAGACCAGCCCCCTGGTCACTGCGCTCAAGGCCGAGGACGCAGAGGCCAAGATCGGGTCGGCGGGCCAGCCGGTCATGCACACCGAGGTCCGCATTGTGGGAGACGACGGTGCTGACGTTGCCCAAGGCGAGGTCGGCGAGCTCTGGGTACGTGGCCCCAACGTAACGGCCGGGTACTGGAACAACGAAGAGGCCACGGCCCACGACATCACTGATGGCTGGCTCCATACCGGCGACGCCGCGCGCCAGGACGGCGACGGCTTCTTCTATGTGGTCGACCGGTGGAAGGACATGTACATATCGGGCGGCGAGAACGTCTACCCGGCCGAGGTCGAGAACGTGATCTACGAACTGGATGCGATCGCCGAAGTGTCCGTCTTCGGCGTCCCCGACCCCAAGTGGGTCGAGGTCGGTCGCGCATGCGTGGTCCTGAAGACAGGGGAGTCGCTGGACGAATCGACCCTCCTCAACCACTGCCGGCAGAAGCTCGCCCGCTACAAGGTCCCCCACTCGGTGATCTTCGTCGACGCACTCCCCCGGAACGCCACCGGCAAGGTACTCAAGCGCGAGCTCCGCGAGACCTACGGCGCCGCCTGACCACGGAACAGGAGGGTCGGGCTGATTTGACTTAAACCGACGCGTCCAGTTAAATGCCTGCAGAGCGAGGTCGGCTACCGCCCGGCGTCGCTTGCAGAGGTGTGATGATGCCATCGGACGCGTGCAAGGTGTTGAGCGAACAGTTGCGGTCGAGCCCATTCGATCCCAACGCCAGCATCGAGGCACTTCGCTCCTCGATGCGGGAGGCGGTAGCAGAGCCGGGCACGACAGTGACACCGGTCGACGCAGGAGGTGTACCGGGCGAATGGGTTGTTGCGGACGGAGCGGACCCCGATAGACGCATGCTGTACCTCCACGGTGGCGGCTACATCGTCGGGAGCGCTGCGACACATCGCAACCTCACCAGCCGTCTCTCGCATCGCGCAGGAGTTGCGGTGTTGTCGCTGGACTACCGACTCGCACCCGAGCATCCATTCCCGGCGGCCGTGGAAGACTCCACCAACGCCATGGCGTGGATGAGCCAGAACGGCCCGGACGAGTCCGCTCCCGCTACCACGACCTTCGTCGCAGGCGACTCAGCCGGCGGTGGGCTCGCGATCGCGACGTTGATCACGACCCGCGACAACGGGGGCCGCCAGGCCGATGCCGCTGTCGGGATCAGCGCTCTCACCGACCTCACGCTCTCGGGTGCGTCGATCGAGACCCAGAAGGACAACGACGTCCTGCTGTCCCGCGAGTCGCTGCAGCGAACGATTCGGGACGCCCTCCCTGACGGCGACGTCGAGAACCCCCTGATCTCACCGCTCCTTGCAGACCTGTCGGATCTACCTCCGCTGTACATGATTGTGGGAGGTGCGGAGATCCTGCTCGACGACACCACCCGCCTGGTGGACAAAGCCCAGTTGGCCGGCGTCGACGCGACCGTTGATGTTCACCCTGGACTCATGCACGTCTTCCCGTTGTTCGCGGCACTGCTACCGGAGGGCCAGGAGGCGATCGACAGCACCGCAGCGTTCCTCACACGGGTCGCACCCGCATGAGCCTGATCGGAGACGACGGTCGAGTCCGCAGGGACGAACGCGACGCCCCCCGTCGTCAGCTCGGCATCGTCAGATGCGGGCCCCTCTCAACAGTCAAGGGAGCCGACTGATGGAACGGCTTCAAGCGTTCGGCCACTACATCAACGGCGAGATGGTCGAGCCGGCCTCTCGCGAGTACCTCGAGACCGACAATCCGTACACCGGTGAGGTGTGGGGCCAGATCGCCCGTGGCAACGCGGAGGACGTCCGACGTGCGGTCGCCGCAGCCTCTGATGCATTCATCGGCTGGAAGGCGACATCTCCGACATCGCGCGGCAAGCTCCTCGTCACACTCGCCGGGCTGATCGAACGCGACGCCGAACGGCTCGGTGAGATGGAGGTTCGCGACAACGGCAAGCTCATCGCCGAGATGAGCGCCCAGGCCAAGGTCACAGCGGAGTGGTATCGCTACTACGGCGGTCTCGCCGACAAGATCGAAGGCTCGGTCATCCCGCTCGATCGTCCTGGAGTCCTCAACTACACGAAGCACGAGCCGCTCGGCGTCGTGGGTCTCATCACCGCCTGGAACTCGCCGTTGATGCTGTTGTCCTGGAAACTGGCGCCCGCGTTGGCCGCTGGCAACACCGCTGTCGTCAAGCCGTCCGAGTTCACCTCCACGTCCACGTTGGCGTTCACGGAGCTCATCGAAGAGGCTGGCTTCCCACCTGGCGTCGTGAACGTCGTCACCGGTCTCGGCGACGAATGCGGACAGGCCATGATCGATCACGCCGACATCGTCAAGATCGCCTTCACCGGCTCGGACGCCACGGGACAACGCATCTACGAGAGCGCGGCCAAGCACCTCAAGAAGGTCACGCTCGAACTCGGCGGCAAGTCGCCCAACATCGTGTTCGACGACGCCGACTTCGAAGCAGCGGTGATGGGCGTCATCTCGGGCATCTTCGCCGCGACCGGTCAGACGTGCATCGCCGGATCACGAGCCCTCGTCCACCGCAATATCCACGACGAGTTCGTCGACCGGCTCACCGAGGTCGCTGGCAGCGCCATCATCGGCGACCCCAGCTCTCATGATACCCACGTCGGTCCGATCACCACCGAACCCCAGTTCCAGAAGGTGCTCGACTACATCGACATCGCGCGAGAGGACGGCGCAGTGTGCGTTCTCGGCGGCGACATCTACACCGGTCCCGGAGCATCTGGCACCCGGTTCATCCAGCCAACGGTGTTCACCAACGTCACCAACGACATGCGCATCGCCCAAGAAGAGGTGTTCGGTCCAGTTCTCTCGGTGATCCCGTTCGACGCTGAATCGGAAGCGATCGCGATCGCCAACGACATCAACTTCGGCCTCGCTGCCGGCATCTGGACGCAGAATCTCAGTCGAGCGATTCGGGTCTCCGACGCCCTCGACGCCGGGACCGTCTGGGTGAACACATACCGGGCTGTCGGCTTCAACTCTCCGTTCGGCGGCTGGAAACGATCGGGCCTCGGCCGCGAGTCCGGCGTCGAGGGCATGATGGAGTACCTTCAGACCAAGTCCATCTGGATGGCACAGGAATCCTCCGTCGCCAACCCATTCATCATGCGCTAGCGCGGCCACCGTCGGCCCCAGGAGCACACGACCGATGGCGATCTGTCATCTCGGCGACAACACCCGACATGATCGGCTTGATTTAGACCTATACGTTTATATACGCTTCCGTCTATGAAACTTGGAGCCCGAATCGCATGAAGTCCTTCAGCATGACCATCGACGCTGAGCCGGTCCAGGGCACGGCACCAATGATGGAAGTCCTCAACCCAGCAACTGGCCAGCCGACGTTCGCCGTACCCGACTGCACAGCAACCGAACTCGACCAGGCGTTCGAGTCCGCCGAACGGGCACAGCAGAGCTGGGCACGAGACGACGACGCCCGTCGCGAAGCACTCCGTGCGAGCGCCGAGATCCTCACCGACAACGTGGACTCGCTGGCGCCGATTCTGACCGCCGAGCAGGGCCGAGCATTGCGCGGTGCTGCAGAGGAAGTTCGCCTCGCGGCGACCTGGTTCAGCTACTACGCCGACCTCGAGATGGCACCAGAAGTGATCCGCGATGATGACCTCGCCTACGTGGAAGTGGTCCGCTGCCCAATGGGTGTCGTGGCCGCCATCACACCCTGGAACTACCCGCTCCTCCTCGCGTCGTGGAAGCTTGCTCCAGCGCTACGGGCAGGGAACACGATCGTCGTTAAGCCCTCGCCGTACACGCCGGCAAGCACACTGAAGATGGTGGAGCTCCTGAACGAAGCACTGCCCGCAGGGACCCTCAACGCCGTCAGCGGCGGCGACGCCGTCGGCCGCTGGATGACCGGCCACCCCACACCGAGGAAGATCAGTTTCACTGGATCCACCGCGACGGGGAGGCACGTCGCCGCCTCGGCCGCCTCCGATCTGAAGCGAGTCACGCTGGAACTGGGCGGCAACGACGCCGCGATCGTCCTGGACGACGCCGACATCGATGCGATCGCGCGGAAGCTCTTCTGGGGAGCATTCACCAACAGCGGCCAGGTCTGTTCGGCAATCAAACGCGTCTACGTACCGAAGAAGCTGGAGGCGGATCTGGTCGATGCACTCGTCGCCCAGGCCGACCGGGCGACCGTCGGCGACGGAATGGATCCCCACACCGTTCTGGGCCCGATCAACAACCGGCCACAGCACCAACGAGTCCACGAGTTGGTGAATGCCGCCCGCTCCGACGGAGCCACCGTCGCGACCGGCGGAAGTCCCGTCAGCGGCGACGGCTACTTCTTCGAGACCACGATCCTGACCAGCGCCACCGAAGGAATGGCCGTCGTTGACGAAGAACAGTTCGGGCCGGTCCTGCCGATCATCGCCTACACCGACGAAGCCGAAGCAATTGAGAGAGCCAACTCGACCCAGTACGGGCTTTCCGGCTCGGTCTGGTCCTCGGACCCGGGACGTGCGGCGGCAACGGCACGCCGCCTGCAGGCAGGAACGGTTTGGGCCAACACGCATCTCGCCCTCGCGCCCTATCAGCCATTCGGCGGGTTCAAGTGGAGCGGAATCGGTGTGGAGAATGGCCCGTGGGGCCTCGCGAGCTTCAGCGAGACGCAGGTTGTCCACTGCGCTCGATCATGACGGACCCGGCAGACCGCTCTCCCACCGCGTTCAGGCACAGCACCGAAGACGCAGCCGACACGACTACAGCGGAGGTGCTGGCCCAGTGGGCGAACTCGTTCGACGTCGACCAACAGTCGACAGCATTGGCGCGCAGGTCCCTCGTTGACACCGTCGTCGTTGCGATTGCCGGGGCCGCAGAACCAGTGGTTGGCCACGCTCGAATCTTGGGAGAAGCAGGACAATGGGCGACGGCGGCGCACGTGCTCGACTTCGACGACCTCCACCTTCCGTCGACTTCACACATCAGTGCGGTGATCGTCCCAACCGTCCTGTCCGTCGGAGGACGCGAACGTGCATATCTGGCCGGCGCTGGCGCAATGGCACGGCTCGGCACGATGCTCGGATGGGACCACTACCGAAGCGGCTGGCACTCTACGTGCACAGCAGGCGCGCCAGCCGCCGCGATTGCCGCTGGCGTCAGCATGGGTCTGTCGGCCGATGAGTTGGCACACGCCGTTGCACTGGCCGTATCCGGCGCGGGCGGGGTGCAGCGCTCGTTCGGGACCGACGCGAAGTCCTTGCAGGTCGGCCTGGCCGCAGACGCCGGTACTCGCGCCGCCCACCTCGCCGCCGACGGGGCCCGGGCCAACCTTCGGGCCGTCGAGCAGTGGCTGACCCTGCTCGGCGGTTCTCCGGCGAAGCGTGTCGCGCCGGAGCCAGCCGTGCCGGGCGGTCTCGCTGTCAAGCTCTACCCGTGCTGCTACGCGCTGCAACGCCCGATTGCTGCGATGCGCCTGGTCGCCGATGATGTCGATCCGTCGATGGTGTCGTCGATTCGAATCGCAACCCCAAGGTGCACGGTCCAGCCGCTCATCGACCATCTGCCCGCGACCGGGCTCGAAGCGAAGTTCTCTCTCGAGTACGCCCTCGCAACCACCTTGCTGGACAGCTTCCCAACACTCGAAAGCTTCGAGGATGCTGCAGTGAATCGGCCGGAAGCCCGACGGCTCATGCGGTCTGTCTCGGTCGAACTCGTCGACGACCCCGCGACTGGTCTGCTCGCCGGGTCCACGAGCGTCTCGATTGGCCTACGTGACGGCACGTGGAGATCGGCCACCGTCGAGACTCCTCCGGGAGCGCCGCAGAAGCCACCGTCACCGGTGGAACTCGCTCACAAGACGCGAGCGTGCGGCATCGCCGCGAACGTCGAGCGACTCGACTTCGCAACGGCGTCGGAAGTGCTCCGACATGCCATCGGTCAGAAGCTCGGTTGATCAAGATGGACCACCAACCGCGCCCACTCGATGGTATCACCGTGACGTCGATCGAGCAGGCCGTTGCTGCACCGCTGGCGACCCGCCAACTCGCCGACCTCGGCGCACGGGTCATCAAGATCGAACGACCAGGTGGCGGTGACTTCGCTCGCCGGTACGACGACGCGGTCAACGGACTCTCGAGCTACTTCGCATGGCTCAACCGCTCGAAGGAGTCCGTCGTCCTCGACCTCAAGTCAGAGCCGGGCCGGGAGATCCTTCACGCGCTGATCGCGCGCTCGGATGTCTTCGTCCACAACCTGGGCCCGGGGGCGGCCGAACGATTGGGCGTTGATGAACCAACCGTGTCGGCTCGGTACCCGCGGGTCGTGTCGTGCACGATCTCGGGCTACGGGACTGAGGGCCCGTGGTCGACGCGCAAGGCATACGACCTTCTCGTGCAGGCGGAGACCGGTCTCCTGTCGGTAACAGGGACGCCGGACACGCCATCTCGCTGTGGGGTATCGATCGCCGACATCGCGGCCGGGGTCTATGCCTTCAGCGGAGTGCTGAGCGCCTTGTTCCACCGGTTGGCGCACGGCGAGACCCGCTCGGTGAGCGTGTCGCTGTTCGATGCGCTGTCGGAGTGGATGGGCGCACCAGACTTCTACTCGCGTCACAGCGGCGAGGTGCCACAACGGGTCGGCGCCCAGCACTCGACGATCGCACCATATGGTCCCTTCGACGTCGACGACGGGAGTCCCGTGGTGATCGCCGTTCAGAACGACATCGAGTGGCGCGCGTTCTGCGTCAGCGTGCTTGAACTTCCGGAGCTCGCTGGGGATCCGCGCTTCTTACACAACGTCGGAAGGGTACGCGAACGTGCAGAACTCAACGCCATCATCCAACGGCGTTTTCGCTCCCTGTCACGCGAGAATGTCGTTGCGCGGTGTGAGCACGCGCGTATTGCGTACGCCGACATTCGCTCCGTCCAGGAGTTGGCATCTCATCCCAGCCTCGTAGGCCGCGACAGGTGGCGCCAGTTCGAATCCCCCATCGGTCCGATCCAGGGGTTGGTTCCGCCGGCGAGCCTCAAGGGCATCGAACCCCGCTTCGATCCACTGCCCAGTGCAGGCAAACACACGATTGCGATTCTCAGTGAGCTGGGCCATACAACCGAGGTGATCGACCGCTTGCTCCAGGACGGGGCGGTTCAGTCGTCCGACGACGAGAAAGGGGCGCTGCATGGCCCTCACAGACATTGAGACGATGGTCGTGGAAACGACACGCGAGTTCGTCGACCGGGACGTCCGGCCGATCGTCCAACGATTGGAGCACGCCAACGAGTACCCCGAGGCGCTGATCGACACGATGAAGCAACTCGGCATCTTCGGGCTCGTGATCCCTGAGGGGTACGGCGGCAATGCCGTATCGATGTCGTGCTACGTGCACGTGACCGCAGAGCTGTCACGCGGCTGGATGAGCCTTGCAGGGGCGATGGGCGGGCACACGGTGGTGTCGAAACTGATCCTGGAATTCGGCACTGAAGAGCAGCGGAACGCCTACCTTCCCAGGCTTGCAACTGGCGAACTCCGGGCGACGATGGCGCTCACCGAGCCCGGTGGAGGTTCTGACCTCCAGGCCATGCGAACCACCGCAGTCCTCAATGGACAGTCGTACGTCATCAATGGTTCAAAGACCTGGATAACCAACGCCCGTCGTTCGGGCCTCGTCGCACTGCTGTGCAAGACCGACCCGAATGCGAGACCGGGGCACACCGGTATGAGCATCATGCTCGTTGAGCCGGGAACCGGCATGACGGTGTCGCGTGATCTCCCGAAGCTCGGCTACAAGGGAGTCGAGAGCTGTGAGATCGTGTTCGACGATTACGAGGTTGGTGAAGAAGCGGTCCTCGGAGGGGTCGCCGGGCACGGATTCCCCCAGATGATGCGCGGTCTCGAGACAGGTCGGATTCAGGTCGCAGCGCGTGCGCTCGGCGTCGCACGTGCCGCACTCGACGACGCCGTGGCGTACGCCAGGGAGAGAGAGACCTTCGGCAAGCCGATCTGGATGCACCAGGCAATCGGGAACTACCTCGCCGACATGGTCACGAGATACACGGCAGCCCGCGAACTCACTCTCCACGCGGCAGAGCGAGCGGACAGTGGCGACAGATGCGATCTCGAGGCGGGCATGGCCAAGCTCTTCGCATCCGAGGCAGCGATGGAGATCGCGTTGAGTGCACTTCGGATCCACGGCGGATACGGCTACTCAACCGAGTTCGACGTCGAAAGGTACTTCCGGGATGCCCCACTGATGATCGTCGGCGAAGGCACCAATGAGATTCAGAGGAACGTGATCGTGCGGCAACTGATGGAACGGACCGCCTTGTGAACGACACCGATGCGATCGATCTCGCTCTTCTCGTCTTTCGCTGCGGGGTCGGAGTCGTCATGATTGCCCATGGGCACAACCACATCTGGGGTGGTGGCGGGATTGCCGGGACGGCTGGCTGGTTTCGGTCGATGGGGATGCGATTTCCGCTCGGACAGGCGTGGCTCGCCAGCATCACCGAGCTCATCGGTGGGCTTCTACTCGTTGTCGGACTACTCACTCCTTTCGGCGGCGCTTGCCTCGTCGGCACCATGTTCGTCGCGTGGACGATCAATCATCGCGGCAATGGATTCTTCATCTTTCGCCCGGGCGAGGGGTGGGAGTACGTGATGACGCTCGGGCTGTGCGGCATGCTCGTCGGCACGGTCGGGCCGGGGGCGTGGTCGGCCGACAAGGCGCTCGGCCTTGGCGACGACCTTGTCGGCTGGCCGGGTCTCGCAATCGCCGTGGGCTCAGGTCTCTTCGGAGCGGCAGTTCTGATCGCAACCTGTTGGCGGCGACCGCAATCTGACTGAGGCCGACTCGTTCGATTCTCGGCCGGGAGCGAATCCGCTTCGCTCGCGGATTACCTTCATCGATTGCACCGACGGGTTTCCGTCCTTGTCATAACCCCGAGGTCCCACTGATGCCTTCGCCAGATCGCCCCGACAGACCTGCCGCGTGCCGTTGCGTGTGGCCAATGAGTCTTTGTTGTCGTTTGGTGATGGCGCAACACTCCGGCCGCTGAGATCCGAAGAGTCAACAAGCTCGGTACCCGCGCCGTATCCGAGCTTCATTCCGAGAACGCTGGAGTGCCCCAGGGTCCCTGAATCACGTTTCCTCCGGCGTGTTCGCGTTCTGTTCCCATCGAGAGACCTCCGAGAACGCCAGAGGCCCTCGCCGGTCATCCGGGAGGGCCTCTGAGCTGGTGTTTCGTTGGTGGCGGGGGCAGGATTTGAACCTGCGACCTTCGGGTTATGAGCCCGACGAGCTACCGAACTGCTCCACCCCGCGGCGAAGTTGTAAGAACTCTAGACCCGCCCGCCAGCGATCCCAACCGGGCTCACACAGCGCCGTCGGTCAGCCCCGAGAAACCACTCGGAGCATGCGGGCCGATCACCAACTGCTCAAACACCCCGGCCCCAGATCGATCCCCGGTCGATGCCCGACACACGTGTTGAACATGCACCATCGTCGGGTCGGCTGGATCGACATCGGCCAACACGATCGCATCGCGCGTCTCGGCTGCCTCACCATGCCAGGAACCGTGACCCCACTCGGGGTGCAGGTACCCGATGCCGCTCATCTGGAAGCGCAGAACCGGTGTGTAATCCACCTCGATCGGGTCGTCACGCCACTGCTCGTGACGCACCGTCGCCGACGACATCCACCTCGTGCCAGGCGTCCACACGACATCGACCTCGGAATGTGTGGTTCGCTGCACCCGCGAGTCGTCGAGCACTTGATCGAGCGACGGCGCATCGAGACGACCGGCGATCGCACCGCTGCGATGCCAGGCACGGCCGTCGCCGTCCTCGTTCACCGCGACATGTGCACAGAGATCCTCCAAGATCGTTGGCACCCACAGCCAGTGGAACTGAGGAACCGACGCCGGACCGGGCAGCCCCGAGCCGCCACGCACCCCCCACGACCGATCACGACACCCGAGCGTGTCACCGCCAACCCCGAGACGATCTCCATCAACCTCGATCCACCCCGACCAGGAACCGAACTGGGTGATGCGCGTGTAGTCGAGAATCGGTCGACCGTCGACCAGGCGGGTGAACCTTGGCTCCTCAATCACCGGTGACCCAGCGCGCCACACGAGGTCGGCCGACACTCCCTGCGCGCCATCGACGGTGACCCGGTGCTCGAGCATCGGCTCCACCACCGACACCGCGATTCCCCCAACCACGGTGTTGGTGCGATCCGTCGAACAACGACGCGAAGAGCGCACGTTGTGCTGCACCCCGTTC
>Ga0129351_1000065_pt1 | contig 32181 bp, 42 predicted proteins | sample CPBDNA_8_FD_94423 | JGI IMG/M metagenome (GOLD analysis project Ga0129351, IMG submission 94423) | Freshwater to marine salinity gradient microbial communities from Chesapeake Bay, USA - CPBay_Sum_27_0.2_DNA | ecosystem: Environmental > Aquatic > Marine > Coastal | place: USA: Chesapeake Bay... | reverse complement strand
TGATTACCAGCGCTGTCGTAAAGCGAATATCATCCTCATCTGGCTCATAACCATGCTTGGTAATGCACAAGGAAACAGCCTCAGTCATTATCTCACCAATGGATGCATCGCTCTTACTGAGAACAGTTTCTTTGAGAGCAAAGGGGCGGGCTCCTGCTTGTTTTAAGGCTTCAAGTGCAGCATCGGTCCACTGATGACTATTCAGCATTCCCTTGTCAACTGTCTCGTATTTATTTTTGGCTTCATCTATCCATTTCCCGTCCAAGTCATCAAGGTCGACTGTAATCTTCTCGGTCTCACCGCTAACAGCGTAATCAATCGTGACTTTACCAAGGCCGGTGTCTGCTGTATTGAAGTCCATCGACAGAACATCGCTCTTTGCTACGCCTGCTCGATATTTGCCCAATATCTCCATCGCACTGAGGACAAGAGCATCTGGCCAATCCACTGGCCGAGGGCGCATGCCATTGAGGTCCATGATGAAAAGTGGTGCAGGGCGATTTGCTGCAACCTTGTCAGCGATGTCTTTTCGAGTCTTCGTTGTCAATGTCTTGTATGCTTCGATGAATGCTCCTTCGTCGCTGGCAAGTGGGTCGGAGTTCTTGTCGGTCGTCAGAGCAACAGCGCGAATGATTGAACCAATGTCACCTTTCTTCATTCGCTTATTGACATAATCCCAGTCCAGTGGGTCGCCAACCTTGGCACCACCAAGGAGATAATCACCAAGGAATTGTACTGATTGCTCTTCGTCTTTCGTATTTGTATCTCGGCGAACGAATGTTCCTCCCTCAAAGCGAGGTGGATTACCAGCGTTTGCAAACAGGTCGTTAATCATTCGAATGGTCCGCTTGTCTCGCTTGTTTGTCGGAGTAGGGAGTACCATTGGACCGAACTGTGGGAAAAGGAAAGCAGGGTGAGCAACGATGGCGAACTCCTTGCCGTAATAGAAGTCAGCAGGGTCAGTTGCCATGTGCTTTACCATATACTCGAACTCTCGCTGAAGGTTCTTGCCACGGATTTTGTAATCCTTGGCTGCTGGGAGAATGTATTGACGAATGTAGGAAATTGCCCGACGATTTGCTTCGGCAGCAAGGAGAAACGGGGTGAGACAGTTGTTGACGAAGTTATCCATTTCAGCCACTGTGACGTCTATCTTGTCGATGTTGTCGATTGCTTCACCGACGAACTTCTTCAAAGCAGCGTCCTGCATGGCGATTTCTTGACCAAGCAAGCGACCACCGTAAGAGCGCCCAAGTCCAATTGGTGCTGGATTGCGCAGGGCAATACCAGAGTCATCGAAATCATAGAAGCGAGCACGAAGGATTTCCTCAGCCATTGGTGAAACAGGTGTGAACTCCTTCAGCGGTCGAGCCATGAGAATCGAAAGGGATTGCACTGCCCCGAAGAGACCCTGCTCACGAACCATCGAGGAAACAAGAGCAGGCTTGACTTCTTCTGGAAGAATATGTGTTAGGTTGACATGGCGATTCATTCCGAACGTTCGTCCAGTGAACGCTGCTGGATGCGCTGGGTTTTGCATTGTCCCGTATGTGATACACGGATTTTGCCCACAACCGCAGTTCGGTGTTGCTGGGTTTTTCTTAATCTCACCGACGATTCGAACAGTGCTTACACTGCCGTTTGTCAAGTCACCAAGTGAAACACGCTGTCCTGATGGGTTCTCAAGAGCATATTCCCGGGTGTCAGTCATTGAACGAACCCACTGATGAGCCTTGCCGAGGGTTGCGCCTCGAAGGTGTTTTGGAACAGTGTGCATCATTCAGATTCCCCCATCACAGCGAAAATTTTGGGTCGATGACGAGGTATTGGCTTCCACCGTTCTGTGACCAGATGTAGTCCTTTGGTGCTGGTAAGTTCTTCGATACATGAGGCATGTCGCCCTTGTGGGACTTGGGGCTTTCATCTCGCATATCCTTGGTGTGCATTGGTGCTCCAAGTCCGAACATGTCAAGGGCTGTTGTGTTTGCTCGAATCGCTGCAATTGCAATCATACCAACTGCACCAAGAGCAGCACCACGAACAAACGCTGACTGTGCTGAATCTCGCTTCTTGAAGCCGAGTTTCTTCTTCAAGTACATTTCATCGACAACGTTCGCTGCCCCACTGACACCTGCAAGTCCACCAATGATGGCTGCTTTCATTACATTATCATTCATTCATTCACTTCCTTTTGTAATACGAACCTCGGTTCTTTCGGCGAATCTTGAACAGACTTCGCTTCTTCGGGTTGTTGTCATAAATCGGCTCACCATAAGTGGCTACGAACTTTTCCCACGCTGCCTTGATTTTCTTGTCAGCGGTAAAGGGTCGGATGGTCGAATACGATTGTCCTGTTTCCTTATCTGTCACTCGCGCCTTCTTGAACTTCACACTGCCGGCCTTACCCTTCTTACGAGGCAACTGGATAATCCACGGCATACGCTTTCCGGTCTTTTTGTGGGTTCCAGACCAAGCGACATACCCTGCAACTTCAAAGCCACCAAGGATATCATTGAGACCTGTTCGGTCTCTTCCGGGTGTTCCTGCAATCGACATTGTTCCCTTGGAGCGCTTGGCATTCTTCTTCTCCTTTGCAGTGAAGGTGAAGTCTCGTGGGTTGCGCAATTGAATGAAGAAGTGCTGACCCTGACCAACGGTCACTGGGTTCATCGAACCAGAGTGTCGGCTCCTGAACTCACCAAGCCCTTCCGAAATCTGAATGTCAACGGCTGGGTCAGGCCCTCCCATGCTTCCCTTGTGCGTCTCAACAATCCTTCGCTCTTCGTACACTTGTCCCTGTGGACTGATGGTGAACATGTCGTTGTATGATGACGAGTAGTCGGGGCGGATTGATGAGAAATAAGCCTGAGCCTCATTGACTGGGCTGATTGCCCAAACCCAAGGGCCCGAGTCATATCGGGCTCCCTCGCTGATGACGGCAACGACATACGCACGCTTTTCGAGTTGCGCAGATGCAACCGCTTCTTCGAGTGCTTCTTGTTTGTTCTTGAAACCACGGTCACTCGGGTTGTTCCGAACACTTCCACGTCGTGGTTTGTTGCCTTGTTGCTGGGGCGCAATAGTATCAGTGAAACCAGCAGCAGCCTGACCAAGAGTCAAATACTGTTCATAATCCTGCTTCATTATTTTGTTGCCCTCAATATACACGATATTGACTGGGGTCGAGTCATTGATACCCTTAACTTCAAGCCAAGCAGGCCCACCCGTATTCCGCTTGAACTTGTATTCCTCCTTGTAAATGTCGTCGAAGTTCTTCGGCCACTCTTTGTTGCCCGTGATTGACTTCTTCACAATGTAGTGAACTTCATCAGTCTTCTTCGTATCTTTCTTTTCCTTGTTGAATTGGAAGGACGCACCGATAATTTCTCCGCTACGAACAACATTCGTTCGACCCAATGTGTCTGTGTTGATGGTATGTCGTGCACTTGACTTGTAATTGATAGGGGCGCTGAGAAGCGCTGAAATGCCAGCACGAACAGTCATGGTGTCACCGAGATTGTATGACTCAACAATGCGCAACATCAGATTGAATGTCGTGATTGCGTCAGCCATTGGGTTGCTTGTGTTGACAGCATATGAGCGTCCTTTCGCTCGGACACCCATCTCGATTTCCTTGACGATAGCAACTTCCTGTGCTTCGAGGGGAACATATCGGCTCAAGAACTCAGCATACAGTGCCGGTCCTTCATGTCCATGAAGAAGGTTGACGGAATAGAATGTGTAGTATTGCAAGCGGATGGATTGAAGAATATCCATAGCGAGACGGAGCATTTCCTCGTGCTTTGTGTCAGGGCGGCCACCCTTTGCAGTGACTTTGCCTGTGACAATGTCAAAGACCAACTGGCCTTTGGCTGTTTCCTGAGCAACATTGACCAGTGGGTGGTCGATGAGTCGGCGCTTGAACGAGTCATGCGTGACTTCGTTTCGCCACTCTTCCGCAAACAAATACAGAGAAGCCTTCTCGAAATCAGAGACAGGAGCATTCATTTCAGCAGCAACGTCTCGTGCATCCATGTTGTTGATGTATTGATTCCAAGAGGAAACAGGGATAACGTAAGCATAGGGAGACGAACGGATGTCTCGTGTACCAGCAAACAATCCTTTGAGCGTGGCAATTCGTCCATCACCCGCTGCCGCCGAGAGTCGAAGTGCCTTCCACGGGATGGTGAACTTCGACGGTTTGCTTGGTGCGTTTGTGAGCACTGGGGCCATAAATTCGTTTTCGAGGTCATCGTCGTCGAAGAAAATCCCCTCTTCCTCGTCTCCGTCCATGTAGTCCTCATCCATATCATCAATGTCAATGCTTCCCTTAATCACCATCAGCGACCACCTCGCAGGGCAAGATACCCAAGATAAGCCACACCGCCAGCGAGCATAACAGTATTCATTGTGCGCTCACCAAGAGGTCGTGCTTGTTGTTCCTCACTCAATTCGAAAAATCCTTGCTCATCACTTGCATTACCAAGTCCGCTAAGGCGCCCTGCACGCGTTGAACGTGGGGGCGCTGCTTGCTTGTATTTTCGGTGAGTGGTGAAATTGGCTTGGTGCGAGCGAGCGGCTCGGCTGTGAATACCAGCGAGGTTCTTTTGGCTTGCAAACATACCGCCGTTCATGTTTGAAGCAAAGGCATGCATCTGCACAATCTTCTGAATCGTGGCAAGGTGCTTGTCAACAATTCGGAACTTGGCTTCTCGCACGGCACCATCGTAGGTTGTTGGGTTTCCTGCCATTTCAGAGAGAATGGAAATTGCTTGCTCATTGTGTGTGTTGATGACCTTTCGGTCAGCGTCAGACATTGTTTCCTCCAGAGACTTTGCTTGTGAAATAAGGGATAGGCGCTCAGCATCTTTCCCTTGAATCGTGACACGAAGCATCTCAGCGGAGTTCTTTTGCTGGAGGTCGGACAACTGCTTTTCGATTTTCGCCACCTCTGCAAGTGCCCACTTGCGACAACCTTCAGCGCCATGGTCGCCTTCGGACTGCTGCATTTGAGAATTGCAAGCATCAATGATTTTTGCAAAGTTCGTATCGTATTGGTTCCGACGATTCGAATCCATGTTGGTGAGAAGTGTAGTAAAGCGAGAGGTCACACGAGAAATCTCAGCCGTGACTTCCGCAGTGCAGGCAGCCCAAGCACCACCTTCACTGGCGGAGCGTGCTCGTGGAAGAGCGCCAAGGGCAGAGAGATTTTGGCCGCTGATGGCACACAGTGCTGAGTCGATTCGCTCAAGCGAGCGATTCAATTCAACACGAACGGTAGTGATGGTTTCTCTTGACGCACCAGAACGGACGCGACTCAGAGTTGAATCGACGTCCTCTTGGATGGGGTCAAGAACTTCAGTACCACGCTTATCATTCATCGAATAAGCCTTAATGTAATCGTCCACCTTATCGAGATAGTTCTCGATTGCAGCATTCAAAGCGTTAGCATCAACCATTTCATCACCTTTCAATTTTTAAACGAGCGGAAAGCCTTTCGTGTATCACCAATCAGCCCAAGGACGGGTTTCGCTACGAAGTAAATACCATACAACCCGATACCAGTTGCCAGCAGCGTTGCAAGCCCTCCAAGTGCGGTCTCAACACCTTCATCCAATTCAATGCCGGGGATATCGAAGGAAACAAACCCGAGATTCGACTGTGATTGGGAAAGCCCGGACAAGCCTGCTGTTTTACGGCGGCGCTTGAGGTTGGTGTAGTTTCCAGAACCAATTGCTGGTCGCTGCTTAGATGCTATTGTAAGCGATGGCTTACTTCCGATTGAATCCACGACCATTATCTGACTGGGTGCTGTATCAAAATTCTCCATTCCGTTAATCAAATAGAGTTCATCCGGCTTGTCTGAAGGAAACGGTGCTGCACCAAGAGTGGTGATGTGGTCCGCCGAATAGCGGTCTGTCACGTCTTCAATTCGGTACATTTATGTTCACTCCGTTGTGTCTTCGTCGATTGGGGTTCGGCTCCCATACGGGAGCAGCGTGTGCTTACGCAAAAGGTTATCAGTCTTGAAAGTTCGGAATATCTTCGGCATTGAGAATTTGAAAAAGGGAGAGGGTGAAGCACTTCCTCCAGAGGCGTCTGCTTCGGATTCACCTTGCTCGCTATCATCGTATTCACCTACATTTTCTTCGCCACCGATGCTGGCTGGTGTTGTCATGAGTTGCTCAAGTTTGGACAACCCGTAATTTTCCTTTGCAAGTTGAAGCAAAATTTCTGCTGCCAAGTCTTCTTCGAAACCGGTTGTTGCTGTACCAAGGACGTTCCGGTAGCGGTAATACACGGTGGAAGGCGAACCTACATCCTGCACGAACTCGAGATTTTGAACCAGTTTCTTACCCCCTGTGAGAGCGTTCACCTTTGCTTCAGCAGCGGCCAGAGTGCTGAAGTATTCTGGTTCTGATATGGCTACTCGCCCACTGTCTTGTATGGTGACACGGTAAGAGATAATCGTGTTATCGCCAGCAATGTAGCCTCCTGTTGTGAAGAGTTTTTCGAGAACAATGAAACGGTCGTTCAATTGCAGCGTTTCAACTGTCTCAACTGTTGTTGTTTCAGGTTCTGGAGCACGCTTTGTTCCCTTGAGACGGGTCGCTTCTGAATTGAAATAATCAACCACCTGTGGCCGAATTGTATTGAATCGACTTCCGAGAACGGAAAGACTGCGAGCGGTTGAGCCACCTTTACTGGTGTATTCTCCCGATATGACGAATTGGTTTGTTGCCTCGATTTCGCCTGCTCCCTTTACCGTTTCGATGGTGATTGTAATATCTGCTGCTCTCCCTGTTCCTTGTGCCCAATATGCTGTCACTGTCGATGGGACGTTGTTGTCAGGCGCAACATGTGTTTCTGTGTAAATTTTATACACATCCACATTCCCAGTTCCTCGACCTGATGCTGATGCAAATTTATCAGACAATTGCAGACTGGAATCACTGTACGCTGCCCATGCTTCCCCGATTGCTGCGCTGATATCAGAAGGGGCAGAGAGTGCACCCAGACCACTCAAACCACCCAAACCACTTGAAGAGTACCCTTCTTCAGCAATTAGAGCAGCGGCTATCATCTCTTTGGCCTCGGCAAAAGAAATTGCCCGCTTTTTGTTCCCATCTTTCAAAACGGCACCAATGACGGGTGCAGGGCCACTGTACCCTTCTGGAATTTCAAATATCCCGATGCTGTATGGGAACTCGTAAGTGCTACCGTCTTGCTCAAGCAAGTAGTGCGTTGGCTTCTCGCGCATTTGCTTGACGACATTGCCGTTTTTGTCTCTGTTATCAAGTGGACCGTATTTGATTGCAATCTTGTCGATAAGTGGCGAAGCGATTTCCACTGGGAGCGTTGACAACTCAATTGCATTATAACCAGCAATCTTGACATCCTCATCGAGGAAGGCAGAGAAAAGATTCTCAGGAGGAATCCCACCAAAGATGTTCTCAAACATATCAGAAAATCCTCTCGGAATACCGTTGGCAAATTCTTCAGAGGTCACGACAGAAATAGGTTTGATGAAACCTATTGATTGCTTGTTGACGCCACCACCCATTTGCTCATACTGTTCGATGAATGACTGGCGTATCAAATCATTCGGGGTCGCCACTCCTTTTTTCTTTGCAAGTGCAGCGAGACTCTTTTCACTTGAAACCATAATGTCAACTGTCCGGTCAAGCCCTTTTCCAATGATAACCATCTTCTTTCCGGGGGCAAACTGCCCATCTTCAAAGAACACACGGTCTATTTGCTGATTTGTTGAATAGGCGAAATTGTCAGGGTCTGCAAAGAGCGCAGAATAGGCGATAGGTAATGTCGCTAAGCGACTGTCTTGCGAATTTGCAAACACGCTATACGCATCGAGTCGAACTGCGAGACGGAAAAACGGGGATTCATTGTAAGCGAACCCCTCGCTTTTGACTTGACGATAGCCGATGTGTGTTTGTCCGACGCTGAATCCACTCCCAGATTGCCGAATCATCGGGTATGCGTTAGCACTTTTTTCTTCCTGCCATTCTGGGTGACTGGCGTAGTCTGGGTGAGTCTTGTGAAGTTGCCGTTTCGCTCGGAAGTACCAAGCAAATCGACCCTTGCTATCACAGGTCCGCTCCGGTCGGGAGCCCCAGCGATTTGAACCAAAATCCCAATACTCAAGGTCCACTGCGAACGTATCAATGACCTTTTCGTCGGAAGGTGGAATACCTGATGCAGCCATGACTTCTCTGAGGCGTTCTCCACCCTCACCAAGGCTGTCCCAAAACCACCCAGCACCGTTGTCGTTGTATAAGTCCTTGACCGAAACAGATAGACCTTCGGTATAATTCGGAGCAACATATGCGTCAGTTGTCCACCAGCCCCCGTCAAATCCTTTTGTATATGGCTGAATCTTCCAGCCTAAATCGTCAATCGCTGATTGGGTTTTGCGCTCTGGGCCGAATTCATCCACAAATCCAGAGGAAAGGAAGTCAAATTTAGGGGCGGGGTAATCTTCTGCTGGCTTGTATTCAGTACCAATCAGTATGTCTTGATTTTCTGGGACATACATCGCACCCATGATGCAATACGGGTGGCCTGCTTTGAAGGTGGGTTGGTCGTCATGCATCACAAGCCAACCCTTTCCTTCGACGTATTCACAAAAGACAAACCAATAGACTGGGCCCATCAATGCCCCGCCACCGATTCTGCTACCGTTGTTTTTCGCTGCATTGCCCATTGGAAGAATGCCTTTACTTCCGCCGTACATGTCTGTTTTGAAGTTCCCCATAGTATGTGGACCAGCACCATGGATGCGGGGGTCGAAGTCACTTTTTCGGCCACTCCAGTATCGAAGCGTGTTGCTTCCTTCACGAAGAGGCATTGTGCTATTCTTTTCCCAAAGGCTGGGGGTTGGTGGGACAAATCCGAGATTCAGGAATTCTTCATCAGTAGCCATGAGCGAACGCGAACGAACCCACTGAGATTTTGCTTCGCTGATGTACTCATGAGAGTAGTGCGCAGGCGGCGGCGTAAGCGAGGCGTGTACTTTCGGGTCTTGTGCAAAGGCTGGTAATTTAAATTGAAAATCCAAATCACTGTTGACAACTCGCATGAAGAATGAAAGATATGCCCTCTGCCCATCATGGAACGAACCATACAGATAGAATGGTTGAGATGGAATGCATGCCAGTTTCAGTTGGACAAGCGGTTGATTTCGCAGTCCACGAATGGTACCTTCTTTTTCCGTGTAAAGAATGTCAGACTGACGTGTGTTGGGGTAGTGCGCAGCGATGCTTAGGATTCGAGGGCCTGATGTTTGTTGCTGGCTCACACTACCAATACGTCCATATCGACGGCTTCGGTTAGCCTTCTGAGCCAGAACATGTTTCCTCAATTACCCACCATCCGAGTCACACTGCTACGCAACTTGGGGAAGAGGCCTGCAAGAGTCTCTCCTTGTGCAGTAGCAGCGGCTTCGGCACGTTGTGAGTCTTGCTTGATACTATCCTCGGCCTGCTGAATAGTCCGTAGTCGATTGTAATTGTTCTGGGCAACTGCACTCATACCATGTTTGACATGTCGTGGGGTTCCAGAAAGGGCTGCGGCTCGATGTTGCTTTTGCATGATTTCATTGATTTCATTCATGACATAGGACTCAAATACAACTGCGAATTCTTCTTCGTTAGCATACTTCGAACCATTTTCATAGTCTGCAATCATATTGCGAATGGTCTCAAGTGAATGAGGTGAGAGCAGGTCAAAACGATATTCTTTGCTCAAGAAGTCCAACGATACACTGAGTTTGCGCTTGGATGGCGCACTGAAGAGATTTTTATGCCAAGCACGAAGGCCTGCATTGTTATCAGCCATGAATGTCGTTTGCATCTGCTTTTCGATTCGACGCAGTTCTGCTTCCAAAGGACCACGCTGTCGCTTCAAGTTTGTCAGTTCCTCTGTTATCCGTGCACGATGCTCACGCATATCATCCATCACTTCAGGGTTCGACATCTTTGCGTGGGACATCTCCATTGTGATTTGACTGAGCAACATTTCCATCTCCTTGATGCGCTGAGATACTTGTCGGAAGTTTCGCTCAATTTGATTCTTGTTTCGTAGCATTTCAGCACGGGCTCGCTTCTCTTCGGCTGCTCGCTTAGCATTTGCTTCAGCCAGTGCCTTCTCGCGAGCCAACTTTTCAGCCTTCTCACGAGCGATTCGCTCTTGTTCCTTGGCCTTAGCAGCCGCTGCACGGCGAGCATTTTCTTCTGCCATCTTCTTCTCATGGGCTGCTTTCAACTGAGCATCACGCTTTTCTTCTGCTGCTTTTTGTAGTCGAGCGGCCTCATTGCTGACGATGTTTTTGGTCTCTGATTGCAACTTGCGGAAGTTCTCTTGCCGCTCTTCTGCTTTCGCTTTCAAGCGTGATATTTCTTCTCGCTGTGCTTGCTGACCTCGGCGAATTTGTTCGGCTTGTAGTCGCAACTTTTCCTCTTTCTGGGCTTGCATCTGGCGAGCACGTTGCATTGCTTCTTCATTGGCTCGGCGCTGCTTGGCTGCTTGTGCCGGATGGAATACTGGAGAAATCGGAGCAGGAAGGACTGGTGGCTTGATGTCATCGACTGCCTTGTCGAGTCGTGCTTTTTTGGCTTGAGGCGAATGCTTACCGGGGACAGTTGCTCGGCGTTGGTCCTCAAAAATTGCATGTTGGCGACGCATTGCTTGGCGGCGACGCTCTTCTTCGAGGCGGTCAAATTGATTGAGGTCAACATGATGTTGCCGAAGGAAGGCTTGGATTTGGGTCATCTGGCGCTCCTTGATTGCAATCGCATGTTTTGCTGCTGGAATGTTGCAGGTGCGTCGCTTGATGTCTTCGCGTAGCCTTACAATATCTGATTCCAGTTGTTTCTGCACGCGAATCGCAGAGCGAGCGTCGTTCGGGCTAATCGGCATTACGGTTGGTTTAACGGCCATTATTCAATCCTCCCAAGTATAAACAGGGCAGCGAGAATCCAAGCACCACTGGCAGCAGCGACGGTTTGGGGTGTCCCGGCAGGATATGTGCCGAGATTCACAATCCTCCCCGGAACTGAACGGATTTGTTCCATGAGAGTTGGCTTCTTTTTCTCGCGAAAAGCAGCCTTGATGAGTTCAGATGTTCCCGACTTGAGTCGTGTGACTTCTCCCTCCAACTCTTTGTTCTTCTGCTGAACCTGTAAGAGTTGGTCTGAAATTGCTGTAAGGTCTTTCTGTGCGGCAAGTAAAGATTCACTTGCTTGCTTCAGTTGGGTGTTGAGGTGTTTTTTCTCGTTCATCAGGTTTTGGTATTCCATGTCAAGACCGATGTGAAGTGCTTCCCACTTTTCTGATGCATTTTTGTATTGTGAGCGTTCGGCATAGATTGCCTGTTTTTCTGCATTCAGTTCTGCAATACGAGCGTTTGCCGTATCGTAGTTGAGTTTGGCACTGGCCACATTGTTTTTCTCTGTAAGGTAAGCGGCATACGCTTTGTCATACATGCGTAAGAGATAAGCAGCATCTTGCTTGAGGACACTTACGAATTCAGTCGAAGAGCGCAAACGCATATCGCCTTCGCCTTGCCCTCCACCGGGGGCCTGACCTCCTTGTTGCTGCCCAAACATGTAGCCCACCTCAACGTGTGATGAGGTATAGCGCTGCAATTCCTAATGCGATGCCCGTCACATTTGACGGTGTAAAGCCATTAAGTTGGTCTGCTGAACCAAAACCGAAGTGGTTCGACTGGAGTGTCGCTCCACCAGATGTCTTTGCTTCTGGCTCATTTCCATACCAACCCATGCAATGGGAGCCGAGGCTACCAAACATGACCGGTGTACGAGCACGGTGGCTGAACAATCGGGATGGTATTGTTTTCATCGTTTCAAAAAACCCAGAAGGCGCACTTGGAAGGTGTGCACTACCGGTTCGTCGGGCAAGGCTGCTACTATATTGTACCATTTTTATCACTCACTTGTAATACCTGTCAAACAAAAACTTGGTGGCTACTCCGAGGGAAAAGAAGGCAGCGCCCACCATGAGCGTCTCGCTACTTTGCCAGCGGATATCGCCAAGGCTACCTTTTTTCTTGGTGGCCTTGCCAAGGTTCGGATTAACAGGAGTAGGTGCGTTCCCGAGACCAAAGTCTCGCTTAACGGAGGATGAATTAACGATTTTCATCGCAGACTCATCGGTTTTGAAAGAAGCCATTTCGGTGTTGCCGAAATTCTTCATCTTTGGGTTTGGGGTCGTTTCCTGTACTCGTGGTTGAACTGGGTCTTGTAAGGTAATGAACCCATGGTCTGGTGCACTACCCATGAATGAATCAAATGCCATATTTTCACCGCCTCCTTAGCCCATTCAATATACGGACAATAGGGAGTTGATATCGGGAGTTGCTTGCTTGACCGAATCCAGCAAGGCTATTCCCGATGTTTTGCATCATAACAGGTATTCGCTTGGTTGACGGGTCTGCGATAAGCGGGATGACCTTTGTCACCTTCACAGACTCACCCAGTTTGAACGTTGGGAAAATGAGTTCGCATGGAATCCACTTATCAGCGAATTCACGCGTCGGTGCGTGTGTCTTTACGACAAGCATGACGTGGTTAAAAACACCATCAGCATTTGAATCAACAATGAGAGCGCCAGTTTGGTACCCGATTGAGCCAAGCAGAGCAGCACCAACTATGACGAAATCATCACAGTCGGCAGCCGAGCGCCCAGTCTCAGCATCCTTGATAAGTCGGCGTGCCGTGTGGAAATACTCCACGTCTATGGGGTCTTTTCGATAAGTCAGGTTGTTCTGAACCCATTTGACGATTGCTCGGATTTCCCCGAGTTCATCATGACCGGGGACGCCTGCACGGTTGACAATCTCAACTGCCTTGCGACGAACGTATTCATCCCGCAGGCCGTCTTCAATCAACTTCCGAAGTTCGTCCGTGACAACTGCGAAACGCTTGTCAAGCGGAACGCCGGGGTTGAATTTCACCCTCAGAATTCTCTCGGCCATGCCGGGTCCACGACGCTCTTACACTTCAAATTGACCCAACCTTAATTGCCGCTTGCACGATGGGAGAAACATGCACCTTACACTTACCATCCCTGCTGAACCGATTGCACAGGGACGCCCAAGATTCTCCAGTCGAGGGGGCTTTGTTCGGGCATATGACCCGAAAAAATCGAAGGACTGGAAAGCATTCATTGCTGACTTCGCATCTCGCTGTATGGAGGAACAAGGGTATGATAAACCAACAGATGTTCCTTTGAAAGTCCGTGCGAGATTTGCATTTTCACTTCCAAAGAGCCGATGGCGAAAGCGAAGTCCCGTTGAAGCGCAATGGCGCAGCCAGAAGCCTGACTTGGATAACTTGTTCAAGGCAGTGACTGATGCTTGTGAAGGAATCGTCTATCACAACGATTCACAGATTGTTAAGGTCGTTATTGAAAAGATAATGGTTGCTCAGGGCGAAGCACCTTACGTTGCTGTTGTTTTTGAGAGTGCAGGGGAACTCAACGGCGCTTGAGTGTCAATCCCTTTGACCGTGGGGTTGGCTTCCTCTTTGGCGGTCGGTCCAACCGAAGTGGTCGAGAAACAACAGGCTCATCATAATCATCATCGCCATCTTCATCCTCATCATCCCAATCTGGTTGCAAACTGATTTCTTCATCATCAGGGACAGATGTAGGGAGCGTTGGCTTGAATTCGCTCATTGGTGATTCACTAACTGCATTCCTCGCTTCAATGAACCCCATGACTTCTTCGGCAGCACCAAGGAGACTTCGCCAGTCAATCCTTTGTGCTTGGTTGATGTAGTCTTCGACGTCAATGTTGCGTAGGTGGTCCAAGACTTGATTGAGACCATCCTTGTTTTCCTTCAATCGAGTGACTACATCTGCAATTGGTTCGAGGTCGAGTTCATCGAGGTCAACACCGACTCGTTGAAACAATACTTTCGCTTCATCAAGGTCATTGGTGAAGCCCTGCACCTTGGAATTGGCTTCCTCAAGCGTTTCCTCAAGGCGGTCCATTTCTTGATTGATGTTCTCCAAGTGTTGCAATGACTCCGAACTTTTGGTGTCCAGTTGTATGGTAAGGTAAGCGATTACTGTGTTGATTGACCCGTTCATTACAGCCAATGCGGTGATTGCAGAGAACAACAAATCCTGCTCAAGTACAAAAGTCATCAAGCAAAAAGTAAGCGTTGCTGGGATGAAGAAGCACAGCAGATAAACCCAAGTTGGCCACTTTCGTTCCTCAAGTTTGGCCTTCTCTGCTTCCCAATTCTCAATCAATCAATCACCTCAAGCAGCCTTGACACGCTGGAGCATTTCTCGGCAAACGCTGGCAACATCTGCTCGCAACAGGAAGTTGTAGTCGTGAATAACTCCGCCTGTGTCCTTGTATGGTGCAATTAGTGCCATCAATTCATCATAGGTGTTGTTCTTGAAAATGTTCCAGAAGACTTCGTTCTTTTTCAGTTCGCCGACCACGAAGGAATAGACCAAGTCAGGGTCGGTTCCTTCTTCAATCTTTGAAATGGCATCTTGCATACCTCGCCCGATATCTCGGAGAGAGCGGACGAGAACCATTCGCTCGGCCATCTTATCCAATTTGCCTTGAGGGCTGAGTGGTCCAAATTCAACGACAACGTTGTCGACAGTGATGTCGATTTGTTCTTGAACTGCATTCAGTGTCTTAGGGTCTTCAAGTTCTGCACCCATAATGGTTTTGAACTGCTCAAGCAAAGCGTGTTTGTATTGCTCTGCTGTCACTTCAATGTCGGGTTCTGGCTCAGGTTCTTGTTCAGGCCCCTCGAAAAAATTGTCCTGCCCACCGTCCTGTGGCATTGGTTGTGCAGGCGGTGGATTCTGTACGCGTGGTGGTTGTGCGTATGGGTCATAATTTGGTGAATCATATCCTGCTGGGACTTGGTTGCGTGTAGGCATAACGTTCGACGCAGCACTGGCTAATGTTCCCAGCATTTCTGGTTGCAGGAGTCGAGAGGCGATGCGCTCAAGTGCTCCTGAGTTCGAACCTCCATCCAACATCTGTTCAACCATTCGTTGCTTGAAAATAGTCTTCATATCTCCATCGAAGAATCCATCGTTGTCTTTTGAACGCATCATTTCACGCATAAACGCCATCTGTTGCATGTTGAACTGCTGGTCACGAGCCTGTGATTCCCTGCGGAGTTCTGACTCACGTTGTTGGTCGAGGCGGCGTTGTTCCATCTGCATCATCATTTGTCGGTGTTGATTTTCAGATGCTATTCGTTGTTGAAGTGAGAGGAATTGCATCATTGAGAAAATAGAGTCCGAATCAGAACCACCTTTAGGTGGTGTCAGGCCGAGGTCCATCGGCCCTGCGGACTGGGGCGGTGCGAATGCTTCATGTTGCATGCGGTTGACTTCTTGCTGGTAAGCCGTTGATGGTTGTGGTTCGGAGACTGGAGTAGGTGTACTCGGCGTCGTCACAGACGCAAGCGGGTCAACCGAGGCGCTGAACGAAGTCCTGATTGATTCAACATCAAAGCCTCGTGCCTTCAACCATGCAACGTAGTATTTCTTGATGACTGATTGGTCCGAACCGACACGGGTGGCAATCTCGTCAAACGGTGGATGTGATTGTCCACCATCTGAAAATGAAATTCCATCATACCAATTGTTATCTGAAAAAACATTCTTCAGTAATTCTTTTCGTTCGCTCGGGTCAAGTGAAGTCCACTGTGCGTCTCCTTCATTGTCGCCATCTGTCATATCAAAATCATCGCTCATTTTTATTCCTCCGTTAATGGGTTTCCAAATTGGTCACAGTCAATCTCGTCGCCGTCCTCATCAATGAAAAAGTAATTTCCATTCTCATCTTCATAGACGACAAATTCTTCTTCAACACCTTCCGCTGCGCTCTGATTGACCTTGTCTTTCACGTTGCGGAAGAATGAAACACCAGCAGCAACAGCATTCGAGCCCATCATCATCCCTGCTTCAGCGGCTGCTTCTTGGAGAACATCTGTCATCGTGCGAGGCTTCTTGGGAACTGACAAGGGGACTCGATTTTCCATCAGCGTAGCAGCAGTGCTTACTACTTCCCGACGTATATCGTCAATCAAAACTTGAGCACGATACGGGTTGGCGATGATTTCCGCATACAGGGAATTCATGCGCTCCTTATGATTCTTGAGAGCATTCTCAAGACCGGGCTCAATGATTTCTGTCACCGGATTCACTCCGCATCACTGTATGGATTAACTTCAGGGTCGTCGTTCTTGACCACTTCATCGAGTTCTTCGTCCTCTTCCAATTCGTCAAAGTCCATCATGTCCTCGAGTGTTTCGAGAACGGCTTCGGCCCAGACTCGCTGGATTGTCTTGACATCACTCCATTCGATGCTGTTGACCTTCTCCCATGTGACAAGAATGAGTTTGTCTTCGCCATCTTTGATGTAAATTCCCCAGTCTGACATCAATACTTGAGAGTCAGTGTATGTGTGTGATTTTCCATCAGGCAGTATGACGTGAATTGCAGTGGCTTTGACTTGCATGATTCTAACGCCTTCGCATTGTGGACTTAAAGATGGAGGGTTGAGTGCACCAGCGACTTGAACAGATGTGCGCACCTTTTCGAAAAGATGTCGATACGCAAAATACAGGAATGCTTTAAGTCCACGAATCATGTCGCGTAGCGACATGGAAAATCAAAGCAACAGCAAGGAGGCGCAGAAAGCACGACGATACAGACGCACGAAAAAGAAGCGTGAAGAGTATTTAGATTACATTTTTTCTGTGGGAGAAAGTGCTCCCGAAGAATCCGATAGCCGTGTTGTAAATATCCGATTGACTCGACAAGAAGTTGATTTGATTGACATGGTTCGCGCTGGGCATGATGCTGGGATTTGGAAACATTTACCCGATGATGTTTATGACATTCTGGTCGAAGGCAACATTGTTTGGAAAGGGATTCCGATAAAGAAGCACGGAACTGATTACATCCCCGACAAGGGAATTGTTTTGATGGCGTTGAAATTGATGCACTTGTTTTTCATCGGTGCAACTGAATACCACGGAATGATTCTTCGCAACATGCATTCAGTTAGCGGGAAGGCAACATCTGCGCAGGATTTGAAACGAAGGGGTTCAAGGGGCGCACTGTACGCACAGATTCGTGAACTTGGTGCACGAATCGAAGAACTGACTGATGAGGACTTCGAGTTTGACGACGACTTCGAATGGTAATCAGAAGACTTTGATTTCTTCTATTTCGAACAGAGGAACGTCTTCAACATTCATTGCAGCAAGAACTGCTTGATTTGTTTTGTAGTAATTTTGAACGTAGTCTCTTGCTTCCTTTTCCTTCGGGAACGCTGCAACAACACCGAGTCGGTGATGTGCATTTTGATTGCCTGTATCGCGTAAGACTTTGACTTCATATTCATCATCATCATCTTCGATGTCTTCTTGTTCACCTTCTTCGTCAGTCAGGAATGCTGACATTGTCTGGCTTTTGCGTAGCCGAACTGTTTCGAGTTTGCTTCGTCGTCCTGTCACAGGACACCCTGACTTCTCACACCAGACTCCGACTTGTTTCGGATTGAACACCACCCAGATACTGAAACCGTCTCGGTCCAATTTTTGGGTAGCAATTTGTGATTGAAGTGCAGCAAGTTGTGCGAGAACTGCACTGTTGTCCAATCACTCCACCCCACTTGGTAGCGGGATATCAAGGGAGGAACGAGGAACTTTGATTTCGATTTCGGGAATTGGATAACGTGTCACCAACATACCCATTCGCTTGTATTGTTTCTTCAAACGCTCGAGTCCTTCTTCGTTGTCAAACATCTGTGTATCAACCAACGCAGCGCCTTGATAGAAGCGTTGCCAGTATGAACGTGTGATAGAAAAGGCAGTTCGTCGTGTTTCGTTGACAAGCACTGTTTTTTGCGTAGGTCCGAGATAAATTGTCCAGCCATCTCCACGCGCTGTTGCATATCCTTCGGGTCGTGTTTCCTCGGCCAATTTCAACAATCGTCGGTGAAGGGACTTCTCGCCCTCGGTCGGGTCGTTGAGGATATACAACTCGTTGAAGAGTCGGAGGAATTCCTGTCGTGGCGTTTCTTCTGAAGCCGTTGTAGCGGGTTCAGTTTTTTCAACCACCTTTGTTTCTGCTGGTTCTTCTGTTTTGATTTCATATTCTCCCGCCTTGTATTGTGCCCAGAGTTCTTTTATTTCCTTGCTTGAAGTTCCCTTGTGAAGAGAACGAAATTGGTTCCACGAGACTTTGCTCATGAAGTGTGCTGATTACGAAGTGGACTTAATGGTTCGGAAGTGGTCATCGAACTTTTTCCGGACTTTGCTTACTGATAATCGTGGGAGGTCTGAAAGACGAGTGGCTTTCGCTGTGCTAATTTTTTGTCCATGCAAATTTTCAAGTGCAGACAAAACAAAGGCAATAGCGACTATTTGAGGGTGGAGGCGGATGAATGGTTCGATGTCTCGGTTCCATTCAGTTTCAATATCTGTTGCTATTTCTTCTTCGACCCCGAGAGCCCGAGCATAAAGGCTGACATAGTAGCCTGTTTCGTTTTGGTCTTCTCCGAGTTTCGCACGAATGAGTTCACTTCGAATGTTGTCGACTCTCTTCATGTTTTCAGCGAGGAGTTTCACGATTTCAACTTCATCAAACACAAACCCACGCTCCATCCGATAGACAAGGAAGACAGCGAGGACGACCGCTCGTCGTTTGGCAACTCTCTCTCCACCAAACGCATTTATTCCGTATTTTGAAAAGTGCATGAAGAGAGATGCGATATCTTCAGCATTGCTTGCCAACATTGCTCCGTAGTATGTCATTTTGTTTCCGAGCAATTCGTAGTGCTCTTTTTCTTGCTCATCTTCAACTTCTCTTGGTGGTTTTGCTCGCTCGAAGAGTTCTTCAGCCAAACCCATGATGACTGCAATCACTTCACGCCGCATTTGTTCCTCGGCTGTCTCGTCAATCAGTTCTCCTTCGAGGATTGCGGCGGCGTTGTTGAATTCTGGATTGTCCATATTTCCGTCATTATCATCATCGTTCCCGACACCATCTTCGACTATCATGTCTGCTTCAAGGTCGGTCTCTATGCCAACTTCTTTCCCACAAGCAGGGCAGGAGATGATACCAGCAGCATTGGTGACAAAGTTGCCAAGATATGTTGGGCACTGCGTATGGACATCTGAAAAAATCTGAAAGCCGGGGACGCCGCCTTGTTCAACAGGACCCCAGTCACAAAACCAGTCATCGGGCAAGGTAGTCACGGACTCCCTCCAAACCACGATACGCCACACCATCAACGAACAAAACAGGTGTATGGACTTCGCCGGTCAGTGATTCCAAAATCAACCAACCGTATGTCATGTCCTGTAAATCAACGATATCGAAATCGACCTTTGCGTCTCTAAGAATGTTCCTTGCTTGCTTTGATTGGCGGTGATACTTGTCGAAGAACAATTTGACAGGCATCAGTTGGGGCAACACACTCGCTCCCTTAACCTTTATCGCCATAACTTGAACGCTTCACCTTATGAGCGAAGAGTCTGTGTGGTCTGGTCTTGGAAGTAATGTTCTCGGTGGAAACCGAGTTGAAGAATTGAAAGCGCTGGTGCAAGACATTCATCGAGAAATGGTCGGGTCGGTTGAGGCACTCGGGCGACGAGTGTATTCGATTGAAACTTCAATGACGGACTTGGATGCCAAAATGAATCTCCTGATTAAGGCCGTCGACCGCCTCGAGGTGCTTCCCACGGCTGCACCATATCAAGCACCTGTGGCTCAGGAGTCTGGTGAGATTGATAATGTCTTGATGGTGATGAGCCCAGAGGAACTTGGGATTGCACGGACGAAGGAAGAAGAAGAGATAGTTGACGACGGTGTGGAAGTAATTTCTGTCAAGGGATTTGTAGCACCTGCGCCGAAGCAAGAAGAGTCCCCCGCCGAACCCACAACTGATATCGAGGATGGCGCTGATGCGATATACAAATTCATTGCAGAAAACGGTGGCACACTATCGAATCACTGGAAAACACGAAACCTGATTCATCGTGACACCGATAAGAAAACACGGGATGCAATACGAGAACTTCTCATTCAGCGAGGCGTGAAAACGTACCGTGTGAACAAGTTCAAGGAATGGATGTTCATCGGCAACGAGGACCCACAGAAGCACTACGAACAACACGCATGAACAACAACAACAACAACAACAACAACAACAACAATACATTACATTACATACAATACAATACAATACAATACAAATTCATACATTCTTATCAAAAATCTCTCAGAGACCGTTCATAAAAATCTCACCGAGAAAAATTCAAGATTTTCCAAACGGAGAAAATCCGAATTTCTCATTCCAAAATTTCACGCTCCCAGAATTTTAGCATCGTGCGCGCACACGCGAGTGAGCGTTCATAAAGTTATGAACGGTCAAAACCGTGGTACTGCATCTCGACCGTTCATATAAAAAATGAAAAAATGACGTGTTTTTGGAAGCCTAAACGCAACACTGCAAGGCCAAAAAACGACCGTTCATAAAAATCGTTATGAACGGTCTCCCTCGAAATCAGGGGTTGGGTGTGTTTTCTCAGAAACACATTTTTCAAAAACGCTACACTGAAAGTCATTTTCGTTTTTATCATTTTTTCTCTCCCCCCTGTTTTTGCCTCCAACACATGTTAAACTTGCAAAAATGGCTTATATGAACGGTCTCAGAAACTGCCAATTTCCGCCTTCCTTTATATATCGGATATGAACGGTCGCTATTCCCATCAATCACCCAATCGTGCCTATATGAACGGTCTCAGAAGATTTATAGACTAACTGGGGAGCCTCAAGGTTCCCAGAAGGAGAAGAAGAGCATGCCGAAGATACACAACAGGGAACACGACGCACGAATAGAGGCCTACTTGACAGGAAACGAACCATTCGAAGAAGCACTGCCGCTGACTCGTGCAATAGCAGTTCGGGACATTTACGGGCGAGATATTGCTCGCTCTTCGTGGAAGCAAACTATGGAGCGCATTCAGAAGAAGTCAGGGAACAACTACGTTATTGATATTCAATTGTGTCCTGTAAGCCTTCGACGCTCAAAGTGCATTTACTTGGAAGGCGTCAACGCTTCAAAGAAACTCGGGAAGGCACTCTTTTCGTGGGATGAATCTCGCGAACGTGCAATGCGTCATATGCTTACATTTGTCACAGGAACATCTGTCAACGAAGCACATACTGGTTGTCAATTGGCTGAACTCGCTGGTATCGAAGACTTCCCGAAGGCTGACGATACTGCTGGTCTGAGAGAATTTTCTCGACTACTGCACAGTTCAAAGGAAGGATTCGGTATCGCAAACCTCCGTGGGTTCAAATTCGAAATGGCGGGTTATCTCAATGGTGATTCCCTTATCTGGAGGGATGCCTGATGTCTCTTCAATTTGGAAACATGACAAATGATACGAAACTTTCCCTTGAGCGAGCCGTTAAGTCTTATCTTTGGTATCACTCGGGTATTTGGTGTCAGTACACTGACGACTACACCACCGATACTATCGACCAACGTGCCGAGCCAGCAATGCGTCGAATGGTCGAAGAAGGTGCAATGTCCCCCGACTCAATCAACCAGCGCATGCGTTCCATGCGCTCTCTTAGCACACAGGCTTCAGAAGAAGTCTCGACAGACCAGCGAGATATCATCACATTGGACGCAGAGTGTATTCGTCTCGCGTATCACATTCCTGCTGCCTATCCAAGCGGGCTCACCGAGCAAGATTTGCAAGAAGAGTTCATTGACTTGACACTTCGATACAACGACTGGGAAGAATTCCTTGCGAATTACCGTTCTCTCGCTGGCTTCTTGGAACGCCACTACGAAGCGACATATGAAACGTTCAAAGAAAATCATCGAGCATTTCTGTCTTCGGCACATTGGCATTACGGTGAAATGTTCCAGTCCGACGCATATTTCGACGGACCGGAGTATCGCGTGACAGGTGTCAATCAACAATACAATCGCAATGTTCGAACCTGCCTTGATTCATCCCAAGCAGGGCTGATGGTCCGAGTCAAGGGTCAGATTACTGATATTTCGACCACACGAGCGTCCTATTACCACATAGCATGGCGGTGCAATGCTGTCAATGCTGACGGCGTCGAATGTGGGCACGTCACAGAAGTTCGCCAAGACGATTACAATGATGACATGATTCGCCCACATCGCTGTGCGAGTGCTGAGTGTGAAGCACCCGCTGCTGTTTCACGGTTCAGTATGATGGATGCCCCACTATCAAAGGAGCGAAGGATTCGTCGAGCCTTTATTCAGGAAGAGTTGGTCGATTCAACAGACCAACCAAATGTATTGGTTGAATTCCGAGATTCAATATCCACTCAAGTCGAAGCAGGAAAAGTTGTGACAATCATTGGTTATGTCCGCTCTCGACCTGTTGATACAAAGTCAAAAGGCGACCGAAACCGAGAGTTGTATATTGTTGCTACTGGTTTGGAAAGCAACGATGCTGCCCGCGATTTCGTGGTCGAACCTGAATACCGAGAGGCGATAGAACACTGGTCATCGGAAACATCATGGGATGACAAGGTCAAAGTTCTCACTGAATCATTTGCACCCGAAATCAAGGGTCGTGACAAAGTCAAGCACGGGCTGATTCTCCAGCAATGTGGAGGCTCAGAGAACACCCATGGTCTTCGCTCAGACATACATATTGCCATATTCGGGGACCCGGGAACAGGGAAATCAATCATGATGGAGTACACCCGAGATATGCATCCCGGGACACAGTATCTAACAGGTGAGCGAGCAACACGAGCCGGTCTCATTGGTGGAATGGGAAGCACAAAGGGACAATTGTTTGGCAATAGTGACTCACGCGTCATTACACCCGGAGCCCTTGCCCTTACACCGCGAGGTGCTGTCTGCATTATCGACGAAGCACAAAACCTCGACTGTGACCCAGCAGAACTCAATACTGCTCTTGAGCGTCAAGAAGTTGCAGTCGCAATGTCAGTCAAAGCAAAATTGACAACGAAGACACCTGTTATTATTGTAGCAAACCCAAAAACAGACACAGCAAAATTCGACCCACTGGACCCACATCGCCCTGTTGTTGCACAGGCGAACATGAAAGATTCAACGCTAACACGAATGGAACTGGTTTTCTTCCTGTTCGATGAGAAGGTCAGTGAGGCAGAAGAGGAACGCCGAGCAGCATCAATTTTCGACAAGATGGACGGAATCGACCCATCTGCTCGCTCAAGTGATATCCTGCCGAAGGACTTCATGAAGAATTTCTTTGCAATGGCTCGTCTGCGAACATCCGTTGTATTTACAGAAGATGCGAAGATGCTCTTGGTTCGAAATCAAGTTGCGATGCGCACATCAGGCACAGAAGACCAAGTATCTCAGCGGCGTTCTGCATCATTAGCACGTCTTGCTCAAGCAGCAGCGAAATTGGATTTTTCAGACACGGTCGATTTGCGTCATGCAGAGTTTGCAATCGCTACGATGTCGGGCGCAGAGCAGGACCGAGACCCGGGTGCACTTCGTGGGGCGATTCACAAAGATGCTCGTGATAAGAAAGCAGCAGTCTGGGACGCAATCCAATTGGTGCACGAGCAACTTGGTCAAAATGCATATACTGTCTTGGAACTTGATGCAGCGTTCGACACGGCTTGGGATTCTTCGAATGGAAGCAAACCAAATTTCACTGAACTGAACCGTGTTCTTGAAGCACTTTGCAAAGAAGACAAGCACGGAAAATTCGGGTCCTTGATACGAGTGAAGAAGAACACTTTCACCTTTTCAATGGCATGACTCGGGAAGACTTAAGAGCCGTCAAGAGTAGGTGTAAAATGATGTCAGGAAACAATGAAATCGGGCTCCATCCGGAGCAAATAGAAGAACTAACAGCAGCCACCCCAAAGGAAAGCATCCAAAGCCGACCTTCTCCTTGGGGAGGTGAAATCGAGTATGTGACTGGTGAATATGTCAAGCGCAAATTGATGAAAGCCTTTAACGGTGCTCTTCGAGTGACTGTTCGCAATATCGAAACAGTCGAAGACTGCATATTGACACACATAACACTGGAATATCCAATCACACAATTCTGTAAGACTGGAACCTTCATCAACGAAGAGTGGGCACGAATTGACGAAGTTGGCGTTTCAACCATTCGCAAACAAGGCTCGACAACAAATTATTCGACAGCAATCAAGGCGTCACACACTGATGCTTTGAAGCGAGCCGCTACACATCTTGGCATTGGTCTTGACCTTTACGAGAAAACAAGTGTTATGGAAACAAAGATGGAGGGACACCAACAAGCCCTTGCCGGAAACAAAAAACCAGACTGGGTTGATGCAAAACAAAAGCCAAAACAGGCAACGGTTTGGTCGACACAATTGGCATCAGACAAACAAAAGGGCTACTTGAAATCAATTGCAAACCGAGTCAAACCGGGTTATGATGCTGCTTGGTTGTCAGAAGTCACAGGAGAACCTATCGGAATTTTTGAAAACGATTTGAAGGAATTGTCGAAGTCTGTTGCTTCCAGCGTCATTGATACCCTTCGGGAAATGGAATGAAAGGGTTGATTTGAATGGCAGGATTGTATGAACTTCTGGATGACTATTACAGTCAAGCAGATTTGTTCGATTATCCATCCATGAGCCGTCGAGAATTCGCCTTTGAGTCATGGACTTGGGATGGGCCGAGCGACCGGAACCACTGCTTCCCCAGCACAGAGATTCTTCGCAGTATCATCCGTATCAAAAAGCCGAAAGCAGTGTTTGCCAGCAACGCACGTTATCTTGACCCCGGCCATGTGAAAATGGATAAGAAGACAATAACAGGTGTTGACCTTGCATTTGATTTTGATTTCGGTGACTTGCCAGAGCACGAATTGAGCGATGACTTTTGGTCTAACATGGACTCTGTCGCCGTTCACGTCAACCGACTTCTTGACAAAACACTCCCGACTCTCGGCATCTCCACCGACAATGTAATGATATCTTTTTCTGGTGGAAAGGGCTTTCACGTCCGTATTCTCGATGAGAACATTCTGTCATTGAATCGAAATCAGCGAAGAAACATTAGAGATTTCGTGCGAGGAAATGAACTAAGCAATTACCACACGTTTGCAATTGGAAAGAACAAGGGGAAGCACAGCCCCCGATTCGACCCTGCATTGAAAGGTGGTTGGCCCGGTTTCTATGCTGAAGCGACTCAAACATATCTCAAAACGATACACGACTCGCCGAAAAGCATTGCAATTGAGTTCGTAAAGGCAAACCTCCCACTCCACCCAAGTGGTGAGAAAAAGGGGCAAAAGAAAACCCCCTCCGATGAGAGCATCAAAGAAATCGTGGACATTGTCCAGTCCAATTCTTCGATTCTCAAAGGAGGGGTTTTTGCTCGATACTTCACAAAGAAAAATCAAATGGCTCTTGTAAGAGATTCCATTTCTCGCTTTGCTATTCTCAACAATGGGTGTGCAATCGACCTATCAGTGACAGACGATATGCGGCGACTCTTGCGTGTCCCGGGTTCAATTCACGGGAAGACAGGGTTGCCATGTATGCTGCTGGAGCGCCATGAAATCAATTCAGAATCAATCAAGCGCAAAGTTGCTGAGGTCGTTGGTGATGACTTGGTATCAATTTCAATACCTCATCTCGTCAAAACCCCACTCGGGGTGTATGATAGCGACATTACCGAATTGCCTCGTCATGAAGCACTCTCTGTTCTTTCTGTTTTGACGCATGAGAAAAATTGAGGCAAAAGAAAATGGGACGCCAACTTAACGTCGACGTCCCTTCGAAATTGTTTCATTCCGTTTCTTGTTTTTGACATTGATGCATGCTTGCACATGTGCAAGATTCAACTCACTCTTCTCGTCCTTGAATTCTGGAAGGAGGTCAGTTCGCTGAACATAGTCATCAGGTCTGTGCTTTGTGCAGTAGCCACTCGACCTTGCTTTCTTGTTGCATGATTGCAGACTGCACACCAGATTTTCATTATCTGTACGCATTGCAGTCATCATGTGTTTTTTACATACATTCTCAGTTGATACATCATCGGCATTGAGTTTGCCACGACATCCAACAACGTTGCACCGGTTTTTCGGTTTCACGATTGAGGACTCAGTCCTCGGGTTCGTCGGGCCAAAGCCCCTTCTCCACCATTTCTGCAACATAGGCGTCCCAATGAGCCCTTCGCGGGATATGGTCAGCAGTAATGTTGATGGCTTGTTTGAACCATTCGAGTTCCTTACGCAGTCTCTTCACCTCTTCGAGAAGAAGTGGCGCGTCTGCGATGAGTTTGTAGTTCATCGAAGTCTCATATCCATTTGAGTCTGCTTCATCGTTAGGTCTTTCAGGAAAGCATATTTCTACTGTGCCTATTACCTCATCGTCATTGACTTTGAGGTTGCAGTTCACGTCTATGTCCCACTTTCCTTCTGTATGCCCTTCGTATTCGCTGATGTCCAATTGAACATCTGTTGTTTCATCTTCTGATGTCACGATTGAGGAATCAGTCCTCACAATTAAGAGCGTGTGTATTTCCTGTCGATATTGCAGACAGGACAGTGCAGAAATAGCGCAGTTTCAGTGATATGCTGTATTTCAAGCCACTTCGGCCATGCAGCGCTATCGTTGTTGTATTCTTCAATACAGTTGCACTTTGGCTCTTCAGGCATATTCTCTTCGTCAGCCACATCATCTTCTCCCATTTCATGGCTTTCCTTTAGTTGATTTAACATCAATTCAGGAAAACGGGGAAAGCCTTCTGGCACTTCTTCGCCAGCAGGGTGCGGCCAAATCACTTCAGCCATGCCAGTGTAGAGTTCAAGCCTCTCGCTCTTTGTCATTTTTGTGTGCGCCAACAAGAAATCTCTTGCTTCTCTCATTGCCGCCAACGGTTGATGCTCCATGACGTCATGCCCCGCTCTCGTGTTTTGGTAGAGAGTGAGAAGCGTCATGAGAAATCTTCCGTCGTTTGATATGTTGTCATTCAACACGATTGAGGACTCAGTCCTCTAAAGTCAGTAATATGAGCGCTGCGCTCCGTAATATGAGCGCAGTCCCTGTGCGAAGTTGTATGTCCAAACCATATTCATCCATTCAGATGGCAAATCACCTTCTGATTTGTGATGGATTTTCCACTGCCCGCCTCTGTCAATTGTTCTTTCACAGAAGAGAACGAATTCGTTGAATTTTTCATAGAAGTGGTTGAAATACCACTCCCATCCTCGGTAAGGGCTTTCTTCGGTCGTGTTCCCGATTGGTGGTAGTGTAGGTCTGACTTTCTCTTTCCACCAATCACGGACTTTATACATATTGAGACGCTCTTCAACATCTCTTTCATCGTACAGATACTCAAGTATCTGACCAATGGCAGTTGTAGTCAGCAGACCACGGGGCATTTTTATGGTATTGTAGTAGTCGTAAATTTCAACTCCAAAATACTGTAATATGCTGTCAAATGTGTCTGGTTCGTAAAAATAACTTTCTTTCATCAACTCTTTCCATTCCGAAGCAAGTTTTTTTGACACGGGGTCTTTGCCTCCAGCGTCAATATCGAGATTGTTTCGGTGCTCGGATTCGTTTGGGATTCCAAGTCTGGTGCTGATGTCTTCCACCATCGGTGCGTTTTTCCATTTATTTGTTCTGGCGATTAGGTCTTCTAACCGCTTATCAAAAATGTAAATGTGTACCACGATTGGTTCACTTTTCGGAAAAATCCCAAAGTGAAGCCGGTCCGTCAATAAACGGAAGGAGTTGCTCATCGTCAATGTGGATTTCTCCTTCAATGTCATCATTGTAAAGAAAAACAACGCTGAGTGAGACAGGCTCACCTTCAGCGTTGAATCCACGGTAGCAGAAATAGGAACCATCACCAAAACCAGTATCTGTCCAGCAGCCGTGTTCATCAGCGGCCCACCAGTATTCACCTCGTTCAGTGACGTGTCGTTGTTCCGACCACTCTCGAGCGCCATTCTTTGCACCCTCGTAGTGTTCAGCATCCCATATGCTCATCCTTGCAGTGTCCACACCAAGGGCGTTATACCCTTCCCAGTGTTCGACGGTTTCGCCGGTGCGAATAACTCGCAGGCGTGCGACTCGTGAACCCCAGTCGAAGAATTCTTCTTCTCCTTCTTCATTGGTCCAAGAACTTGTAATTCCACCCCTTACGGCATGGACTTCGTATGTTCCTTCTTTCATCGCTATATCAAATTCAGCACACCAAACCCCATCATCATAACAGGGGTCAGCGGCCACCACACTTTTACCAAGTGTGATTTGGCAGAGATTTACCTCTTCCACGATTGGCTCACTCTTCTTCAGAGTCACCGTATTTTCGGAGTAGCATATCAAAGACCTTATCGGCCTTGTCAAAAAAGCGGCTCCATTGTTGATATGGTCGCAGGAGTGCATACTCCAGCAACACAAGAAAAATCAGCGCAGCAAAGGTTGATAGAAAGAAAGCAATTATCATGCTGTCAATCATTCAATCACTCCCTTCATTGATTCCCATGTCTTCATGTCTTCCCAAACTTCGTCGGGAATACTGTCAACGATGTAGCGTAGTCGCTTGACTTCTGTGATAAGAGTGTTCGTCAGTGCTTGCACATCTTCACTGCTAAGCAGGTTGTATGCACGCACTTCGATATATTCATCCATGTCTTCACGCGTTAATTTTTCATCAAGAGCATTTTCAGGCTCCTGTTCTTCTTGGTCTTTCGACACGATTGGCTCACTCTTCCTCTTCGTCCTCGTAAAAGGACTCGCTGAGTTTGAGTCGCCACGTCATCTGACGCCTTGGCCGTTTTTGCGTGGACCTATCTCCTTCCGCCCACGCTATGCCTTTCATTATGAGCGAAAGTGACATCGGGTGTAATCCACCCGCCAACTTTGGAACCCGAGATTTCATGTCTTCTATGATTTCTCCGGACAGCATTGGTTCATCGTATTTGCTCAATGTTTTGTATATTTGATAGTGTAGGGAGTTTCCATACTTCCCTTTCTTGAGATAGGCTTTCAGTTCCTTCTCACTTCTGAGGTTTGTTTTAACCACGATTGCGCCCTTTCAGCGCGTTTTTTCGTAAAGCCATGCAAATGGCAGAAGCATTACAAGAAGAAGTGCGACAATAATGGTCATCACAAAGACGACGACCTTTTGCCACAACTTCAATTGGTTTATCCATTCTCGGCGTTCTTTTTGTTTGGTCTCTTCACCGAGATAGCGCCACCACGTTGTAATGACGCTTTGAGCCTTGCGCTCTTGGGTTCCCATCCGATTAGCCCTCAGGCTTTGAGTTCAATGAATTCTTCGTTCAGCATTTCAGTCATGCTGCTTTCCAGTAAGTGAATACCGGCACCATGAAGAAGCCGCAGCAACTTTGCAATAGCAAGGACGCTGATGTCTTCTTTTTGGTTTGCTTCCGATATTGCCTTCAGGGCAGTGCTCGCCCATTCAGTAGCATGTTCTTCATCGCCTTCTTGCGATAAAGAGTGTGCGCTTTCAATAAATTCATTGACGTTAGATGAACATTGACGCAGAATATCTTTCGATTCCTGCACTCTTCGTATAAATGTGTCCACGATTGCCCCTTTCATTATCGGCTTAAAGGCCTTTCTGAAAGATGCTATTCTTCTTCTTCGTCATGGTTGACGTGAGCCCAAATCACGACCTCATACGAGGAACCGATTAGGCTTTTTTTCCAAGTTGTACCGTTTTTGTAAAACATCTTTTTGTTCTTGGAAAGGAGATTGTTCAACTCTTTGTCTGTTGGTGCCCGTGATGTCTGTTGTTGTATGTTTGTCATAATTTCATCAGCAGTCATTGGCCCCAAGTCCAGCAAAATACGTTGTATTCTGTTAATGTGTGAAAGTCCCACGATTGCCTCACTGGGAGGCATTGTTTTCCATTTTTTGTGCGAGAAGTTTTTCTCGCATCTCCAGCAAAAATGGTTGAACCGACTCCTGCCAAGGGTTGTCTCGGAGATAATCCTCCCAGCAGCCCTCTTTAAGCAAGCAGTCGATGTCTTCGATAGTCGGCTGAATTTTTTGATGTGTGCAGCCGTTATAATTGGAGCACTCCAGCCAGCCATCTATGGGTTGGAGAGTCTTACAGTTGAATTCAAATGTAAAACCTAATTCAGAGTCATGCCCGCAATCTGGGCATAGGCTCATTGTTGGGATGAATCCACCCCAAGTGATTGTACCTTCCGATATCACGATTAGCGCTTATTTGCGCTTTTTTGGTTTGACACTGAGTTGATGATGCCATTTGGTCACAGTGTGGTTTTTAACCCACTCTTGGCCATACATCTTGCTCAACTCTTTTCGGTTCAAAAGCGAAGTCCTTGAGCGGTCAACTACCTGAATGGTGAATTGGTCCACTTCAATTGTTTGTGCTTCGAACTCTTTGTGTTCGTCATAATGTTGTTCGATTTTTTCCTTGAGATAGGAAAGGCGTGCATTGAGTGCACTTTGGTCTGCCTTCAATCGGACGTATTCACTGACCTTGTCTTCAATGGTTCCTTCCACCAAAGGCAACGTCTCTTGAGTCTGTTCTTCAGACACGATTGACTCATTCAAGAGAGGCCCTCTCTTGGCTCAAGAGCCATTTCGTTGTCACTCAGGATGTCCTCCCAAGTTTCATACGCTCCTTCCCACTGCTTTGAGTGGTTGGCGATGTCATCCCAGTCTATCTTTTGCTGTTCATCGTCAATCAACCACTGGCCTGCATACAGACTGTGTGTTGATGTGGTAAAGTCACCACGATAGGAGATTTCTGTCACCCTGTAATGGGGCTTGTAATATCCGTCGTCTACTCGTTCAATAGACAACAGGTTCTCTCTCCCTTCTTCTCCTGTATTTGCAGGATAGACATAGGTTGCACCTTCTTTGAACTCGTTTTCTGCGAGCCCTTCTATTCGTTGCGACTCCGTCGCATTTGTTTCATCTTCCGATGTCACGATTGATTCAGTTGTGGAATTCCACTCCCACCAATTCTGAATCACTGTATGCTTCTTTGAGTTCTTTCTCGGTCAACATACCTGAGTTAAGCAGGATGCGGTCGAGAGCACCGTCTTTGTCTTCGACGATATCAAGAAGCCGTATTTTGTTTCGTAGGCGCTTTACCTCTTCAAAAAGAAGCGGTGCGTCCTCGATGAGTTTTGCATTTACCTTGCACTGGTCTTTGACGTGACCACTTGGGTACCACATCACTTCTGCAATGTAGCGTTTGTCTGCACTTATCACACCCCAGCGGTGTTCTTGGTCCTCCCACGCTTGCCTAAGTTTCCAAGGTGCACGGCTATGCCCTTCATATTTCCAAATGTTCAAATGAACATCTGTTGTTTCATCTTTTGATGTCACGATTGAGGGGGTTCATCCCTCTGATAATTCGATGCTTTCCATGATTGAGTCATAATGTCCAAGTGCAACATTCAGGCACCATTGTACCAGAAGATGTGCTGCTTCTTTGTCCTTTTCTTCAGCAATGTCTGCTGACATAGAGTCCAGTGTATCTGTTATAAATTCTGAACCACTCAAGTATGGGAGCAGGCGTTTCATTTCAGCATCGCTCAGTTTTCGCCCCGTCGGGTCAATTCGCTGCGGTTCACCCGCAGTTGTTTCATCATTTGATGACACGATTGCCTCACTCGGAGGCTTTCAGCAAGGACCGGTGTGTGGTCCTTGACAAGCACATCCCCAATACGCAGTATCAGGGAATAGTTCGTAAAGTGTCTGCATGGCTGACAAGCGAACAACGGTTAAGTCTTCACTACATCCCGTGCTATCTTCACTGTCACGCAATTCTTTGATTGCATCAAATAGAGTATCTTCACGCTCATACATTCTCTTCAACTCAGTAATTAGGGTAGGGAGTTTTGCGATAATATACGCTTCTTCCAAGGAGGAATTATCTCTTCCTGTTACGATAGCATAATCACCATCTGGTTGAGGCACAACCTCCCAGTCTCCTATTCCTTCAAACTGAGTTAAGTCAATTCGCTGCGGCGTAGCCGCAGTTGTTTCATCTTTTGATGTCACGATTGCTCACCACAAAGGTGGGCTTGGTTCGAAGGTGTCCAGTTCATCAGGATTGATGACTTGGCACAGCCTCCC
>Ga0129351_1000063_pt1 | contig 32727 bp, 19 predicted proteins | sample CPBDNA_8_FD_94423 | JGI IMG/M metagenome (GOLD analysis project Ga0129351, IMG submission 94423) | Freshwater to marine salinity gradient microbial communities from Chesapeake Bay, USA - CPBay_Sum_27_0.2_DNA | ecosystem: Environmental > Aquatic > Marine > Coastal | place: USA: Chesapeake Bay... | reverse complement strand
GACCTTTAAATATAAGACTCAAAGAAATTTAAAATAAGACTCAAAGAAATTTAAAATAAGACTCAAAGAAATTTAAAATAAGACTCAAAGATCCTCTCATATAAAAAAATTTTTTCATATATAAAAACATGGCAACAGGATTCAGAAATATGCAAAAAAATCCCCAGGAAAATTTTACGACCATAGAGATCGATCCAGTATCGGGAGAGCATTACATCACAATTCCTGAATGGATTTGTGATGAGAAGGGGTGGTACGAGGGAGTCGAAGTAAACATCGAGGTTGAGAACGACTGCATTATTATTCGAGATCTTGAGTAATTGACTTTGTATAGATAGAGTGTTATGATACTTGATGTAGTTACTTACTATTATGGCTAAAGGATTTACTGTTAAAGCAAAGGCACCACAAGCGTCTCAGAGCAAGCAAGAATGGGACTATGAGAAAGCAAAGGAAATGGTAAAAGGCAAGGCCATTGTCTTTTGTCTACCTGGTAGAGGAGTTTCTTATACGTATCTGAAAAATTTTGTACAACTTTGTTTTGATCTTGTACAAGCAGGGGCAAGCATCCAGATTTCGCAAGACTATTCATCGATGGTAAACTTTGCAAGATGCAAATGTTTAGGTGCGAATGTACTGCGAGGACCGGATCAAGTTCCCTGGGATGGAAAGTTGCAATATGATTATCAGTTGTGGATTGATAGTGACATTGTGTTCAGCACTGAGAAGTTCTATCAATTGGTTCTGATGGATGTTGATATTGCAAGTGGATGGTATTGTACAGAAGACGGTCGCACGACGAGTGTTGCACACTGGATGGAAGAGGATGATTTCCGTAACAATGGTGGTGTAATGAATCATGAAACACTTGAGAGTATCGGCAAACGTCGCAAGCCATTTACTGTTGATTATGCAGGATTTGGATGGTTGTTGATCAAGTACGGAGTCTTTGAGCACGAGGAGATGAAGTATCCATGGTTTGCACCAAAGATGCAAGTCTTTGAGTCTGGGGAAGTTCAGGACATGTGTGGAGAGGATGTAAGTTTCTGTCTGGATGCAAAGGAAGCAGGCTTTGAGATTTGGTGTGATCCTCGTATACGCGTTGGTCACGAAAAGACAAGAGTGATTTGATGTCTGACGAAAAGTATACAATTCTCCAGAAAGGAAAAGTTCTGTATAAGGGATTGACTCAGGAGGAATACTTTGATATTATGGAGGACCTTTCGATAGAGTATTATCAGAAAGGTTCTCCAAGACCACAAGATTTAGAAACTAAGATTATTAAGATTTAAGGAGTTATTATGGCAGTACGTTCAAAGGTTGGATTAGTCAAAGACGGGTTTATGCCTGGGAAACCCAAAAAAACTCGTCAAGGAAGTGGTAAGCACACGAAGTATGCAGCTACATCTCGTAATGGGAAGCGTAAGATGTATCGGGGTCAAGGACGATAATGGGACGTTGGATACATAAAGGAGGCAAATCAAGACCTGATAAACGTTGTAAAAACGTTTTGTCTCCTAAAAAATGTGCTAAACGCAAAAAGAAAAAATAATGTATCTAGAAGGAAATCAGGAATGGAATCAAATTCACACTGATGACCTTTGGGTTTACAATAAGTTAATTTTAAGTCGGAAGTTAGGTTATACATGTGGTCCTGTTGGGACTGATGTACCTAAGTCCGACTTTTATGTTGTGCGTCCTTCTATGAATCTACTTGGTATGGGACGTTTTTCTCGTATTGAGTATATCTATAAGGGCACTGATTTATATCATCCATCAGAGTTTTGGTGTGAAATTTTTGAGGGGGATCATATTAGTGTTGATTTTTATCAAAAAGAATCAAAATTAGTGGTATTAGGAACTCGTAATTCTTATGATCCTTTATATAAATGGAAAAAATGGGAAAAAATTGATTATAAGGTTATTTTTCCTTCAATTTTAAATGATTTGATTGGTAATTATGATTGGATCAACTGCGAATTTATAGGAAATAAACTCATTGAAGTACATTTTCGACAAAATCCAGATTTTCGATATAATAATACAGAAGCAATACCTGTATGGGATAAAAACGATGTAAATTTTGACACAAAATATCAATATATAGAAGATTTTGACTATCTTCGCAAAGGTTTTTGGATAAAATAAATATTCAAGGGATAGCAACCCCTCAAAAAGTTCTGATTTTCACTAATCAGGAGTCAAAATGGGCAACTCACCCGTCGATAGAGATAAAGATTACATGAGGTCTATGTGGGGAACATCAAGTTTAACAACAGACTACTGGTCAATGCCACAAAAAACGAATGATCCCGAAGAAAGAGTACTTTCTGAGGTCATGTACGACAAAGGAAAACGTCATGATTTGAAAAAACAGGCAGAATTGCATGAAAAAATTCGTAATGACGAAGATTATGATGATTGGGAGTATGGTACAGAACCAATCTACGGATAGAGGTATAAATAAATTCAGAAAACTCTAGTCAAAATGGCAATTCAGAGGATATCACGGGCATTTAAGGACATTAGTTTGTCTTTTGTGCCCCATCCTGTGACAAAAGATATTTCTGCACTTAAAAATGAGGCAGCAATCAGAAGATCTGTAAGGAATATTGTTCAAACTATCCCTACCGAAAAGTTTTTTAATCCTATATTTGGATCTGATGTGAGGGGAAGTTTGTTTGAATTCGTAGACTTTGGTACTGCCTCAGTTATTAGTGATCAAATTCAAATATCAATCGAAAATTTTGAGCCAAGGGTTGATAATCTTCAAGTAGAAGTTCAACCAAGACCAGATCAAAATGCTTTTAATGTGACTGTAATCTTTGATATTATTGGACAAGAGTTTCCAACACAAGAATATTCGTTTCTATTAGAGGCAACAAGATAATATGCCTTTTACAAAATATACTAATCTAGATTTCGATCAGATAAAAGAATCGATTAAAGACTACCTCAGAGCAAATTCTGACTTTACAGGATTTGACTTTGAGGGGTCTAATTTTTCTGTATTGATTGACACTCTTGCATATAACACTTATATTACTGCATTCAACTCAAACATGATTGTCAATGAGTCTTTCTTAGACTCTGCGACATTGAGAGAGAATGTTGTATCATTGGCAAGAAACATTGGATATGTTCCTAGATCAAGATCAGCAGCAAAGGCAACAGTATCATTTACTGTTGATGTTTATAATACAGAAACACCGACAATGAATTTAAAGTCGGGTCTTGTTTGTGTTGGAAATTCAAATAGTTCATCATATGTGTTTTCGATTGTAGAGGATATACAGCAACCAACAGAAAATATAGATTTTATTAATGAAGGTGGTGCAAATGTAAATGCTCGTAGAGCAACATTTAGTAATGTAGAAATATTTCAAGGAACGTATTTAACCAAACAATTTGTTTTTGATGGATCATTAGATCAAAGATTTATTTTAGATAATCCATTTATTGATACCTCTACAATTAGAGTATACGTTAGTGATAATGAGTCTGAACTAGGTCTTGAGTATAAGTTAGTTGAAGATATTATTAATGTAGATGGAACATCATTAATATATCTTTTACAAGAAGTTCAAGATGAAAAGTATGAACTTTTATTTGGTGATGGTTTAATTGGCAAAAAAATAGAGGATGGTAGTATTATCACTATCAATTATATTGTAACTGATGGTATTGCAGGTAATGGACCTTCGGTATTTTCATTTGCAGGATCAATTCAAAATGACATTGGATCTCCTCTCACATTACAACCATTCACAGTAACAACTCAATCCTCTGCACAGAATGGTGCTGAGATCGAGCCTATAGACTCTATCAAGTACTTTGCACCTAGAATATACTCTGCACAAAACAGAGCAGTTACAGGACGTGATTATGAGTCAATTATCAAGAAGATATATCCAGATACAGAATCTGTTTCTGTTGTTGGTGGTGAAGAATTAGATCCCCCACAATTTGGAACTGTTCAAATATCAATTAAACCTAAAAATGGAAACTTTGTATCTGATTTCAATAAAAGCAGAATTCTTTCACAATTAAAGCAGTATTCTGTTTCTGGAATCAATCAAACAATAGTTGATCTTAAAATTCTTTATGTTGAATTGGATTCATTTGTTTATTACAATGATTCACAAGTATCTACTGCAGATACACTAAAATCTCAAATTTCTAATTCACTGACAAGTTATTCAAATTCATTAGAACTTAACAAGTTTGGTGGTAGATTTAGATACAGTAAAGTTCTCAAAACTATTGATAACACAGACACTGCAATTTCTTCTAACATTACTAGAGTTACAATTAGAAGAAATCTGGTTGCATTGCCAAATCAATTTGCACAGTATGAATTATGTTTTGGAAATCAGTTCCATGTGAATCAAAGTGGATTTAATATTAAATCTACTGGATTTACAATTTCTAATAATAGTGGGACAGTTTATCTTACTGATGTGCCAAATAATGACAAGAAAACTGGAATCTTATCTATTGTTAAACCTTTAGATGATGGAACTGTAAGAGTTATTAGTAAATCAGCAGGAACTGTTGATTATGTGAAGGGGGAAATAAGTCTATCAACAGTAAATATCATATCAACAGAAAAACCAAATAATATTGTAGAAATCCAAGCATTTCCAGAATCTAATGATGTTGTGGGACTTAGAGACCTCTACTTAGAATTAGATATCTCAAAAAGCAAAATAAATATGATAAAGGATGTTATTACATCGGGAGATGAAATTTCTGGAACAGTATTTACCAGAGATTTTTATACATCTAGCTACTCAAACGGGAATTTAATCAGAGAGTAATATGATACAAACTGGATTTGAATCTAGAGTAAAGATTCAAGATATAGTCTTAAACCAAGTTCCAGAATTTGTCTTGGACGAAAGTCCAAAGGCAGTTGACTTTTTAAAGCAATACTATATTTCTCAAGAATATCAAGGTGGACCTATTGATATTGCAGAAAATTTAGATCAGTATTTAAAAGTTGACAATTTAACACCAGAAGTAATTGTTGATAGTACTGCTACTACACAATCTTGTACTTCTAGTGCTACTACAATTAATGTATCAAGCACCAAGGGATTCCCAAATAAGTATGGTCTCTTTAAAATTGATGATGAGATTATTACATACACTGGATCAACAGCACATTCATTTACCGGATGTGTTCGTGGATTTAGTGGAGTTACCAATTACCACCACGAATTAAACGGTGAAGAGTTAGTTTTTACTCAATCCAATGCCGCAGAGCATTCTAGTGGATCTAGTGTTGAAAATCTAAGTTCTTTATTCCTAAAAGAATTTTATAAAAAAATTAAGTATACTTTTACTCCAGGATTTGAAGATAGAGAATTTGACTCACAATTAAATGTCGGTAATTTTATAAAAGAAGCAAGATCTTTTTATGAGTCAAAAGGAACTAATGAATCATTCAAAATTCTGTTTAATGTTCTTTTTGGAGAAACTCCAAAGGTAATTAATCTTGAGGAGTATCTTTTAAAGCCATCAGATGCACAGTTTCTTAGAAGAGAGATTGCCGTTGCAGAAGCAATTTCTGGAGATCCTAGCAAACTTGTTGGACAAACTTTATTCAAAACTGACGATACTGCAACAAAAGCTTCTATTTCTGCTATTGAACCATTTACTAGAAAAAATATTCAATACTTTAAAATTTATCTTTTTGTTGGATATGATGATTCCAATACAATTGAAGGTACTTTTAAGATTACACCAAACACAAAGTGTTTAGAAAAAGTTCTTATTGATTCTAAAGTTATATCTGTCGATTCAACGATTGGGTTTGACCCTTCCGGAACTATTAAATCTGGAAATAACACTATAACATATACAGATAAAAATATCAATCAGTTTTTAAATTGTTCTGGAATTGTAGAAGAAATTTCAGAAACTAGTAATGTATTTTCTTCCACAGATACCTATTTTGGTTATGAAAATGGTGACACATCAAAAAAAGTAGAATTAAGATTGACTGGGGTATTAAGAGAATTTGAGCAGTCATCGGATTTTGTCTCTGCAGAAGAGGGCCAAATATTAACAGTCAAAAATCTTGGAGAACTAATAAGAAATCCAGAAAGTAATAAAACATATAAAGAAATTTTTGCAAACTCTTGGATTTATAACACAAGTAGTTCGGTTCAAATTCAAAGTTTCGATGGAAATGGTGTCACTTTAAAAACTTTTGTTGATAGATCACAATTTAAAAAAGGTGACAAAGTTGAAATCATTGATATTGATACAAATACAATTTTGTATCCAACTGAGTCGAGTGATCAACCTTATGTAAGTGATAATATTGAATTTGAATCTAATATTGTACTTTTATCTGGATTTGATATTTCTGGTACACAAATATCTACAGGAAGTCCAGAAAATTATGCATTAAGAAGAAAAATTAATAAGGCATCAAGTTCAAAAGTAAGTTTTGAATATGGAAATGAGAGTTTAATATCAGATATTCAAAATGTTTATGTGGATGGTGACTTTGCATATGTAGCATCAAATTCATTACCATCATATGATTCAGAACAATCTAATTTCTACACATATCAGTTAGACAAAGGTCTTAGTCAATCTATTTTAAATGCTTCTTCGGGTCAATTAGCAGGATTGTCATCAGATTTTTATACAGAAATTCTTTTTGATGAAAATGTTCCATTTGTGACTGGAGATGAAATTTTCTATCAACCAGATCAAAAATCTCTTGTTGGACTAAGCACTGGATCATATTTTGTCAGAGTATCTGATACAAATCCAAAGACTATAAGACTTTATTCATCACGTTCATTTGTTGGTAGTGATTCTAATGCTCTTCAATTTGCATCCTCAGAAATCCCGTTAGAATCTCATAAGTTTACATTAATATCCCAAAAATCAAGAACTTTAGGATCTTCTAATATCTTTAAAAAATTTGATTTAAATTTAGTAAAAAGTGGATCTAATGAAAATACTATTCCAGGGTCTACTGGAATGTTGATCAATGGTGTTGAAATTTTTAACTATAAGTCTCAGGATAAAGTTTATTATGGACCTTTAGATTCGGTTTCAGTATTGAATGGTGGTAGTAATTTTGATGTTGTAAATCCTCCTAAAATTGAAGTTTCTTCTAGTGTAGGAACAACTGCATTAGTTCAACCTGTTTTATCCGGAACTGTAACAAATATATTTGTAGATTCTCAAGATTTTGATATAAACCAGGTATTGTCAGTAAATGTTAGTGGACTTAATATTAAAGGTGGAAGTTTTGAACCTATTTTAGTTAAGAGAAGGCGAGAAGTTTTATTTGATGCAAGACCAACTACAAGTGGTGGTGGAATTGATGTATCTACATCACAATTAGAATTTTTATCCAATCATAATTTTAGTAATGGTGAAGAAATAGTATATGTTAATAATGGAAATCCTGACATTTCTATTGGATTGGGATCATCGACTTTGGTTAATAATGGAACATATTTTGCAAAAGTAGATAATAATACAACTATTCAACTATTCCCAACTTTTGAAGATTACTCATCATTATCAAATGTTATAGAATTTTCTTCCTCTTCTCTTACTGGAACACATAAATTCTTAGTTGGTCAGGAAAAAAATACAATATCCGAAATTAAAATTCTTGACGGAGGATCTCTTACTAATAGAAAACTATTGGTCGATTCTTCAAAAGTATCTGTATCTGAAAATTTAATTAAATTTGAAAATCACGGATTTTTAAATGGAGATATTGTAGAGTATGTTAGTGGAACTTCCGGTATTTCTGGATTATCAACCACAAACCAATATTATATTTTAGCAGATAATGAAAATTCTTTTAGGTTATGTGATGCTGGTATTGGTGGAACTATAACATCCAATTTTGATCAAGAAAACTATGAGAAATTTTCATCAGCAGGGTCTGGATTCCAAGAATTTAAGTATCCCGATGTTGAAGTTTCTATAGAATTTACTACAGTTGGAGTTGCGAGTGCAATTCAAACAAATACTATCACTGCAACAGCAGAAGTAAAAGGATCTATTTCTGACCTCTATTTGTATGATTCTGGTACAGGATATGGGTCATCGATTATTAATAATGAATTAAAACCAATTTTAAGTATCAAAAATGGTAGAAACGGATCAATTGAACCAATTATTGTAAATGGTTCAATTAGTCAAGTTAATCTCCAGTTTGGTGGTTTTGAATATTTTTCAGTTCCGGATTTAGAAGTATTTGATCCAACCGGATCTGGTAGTGGAGCAACACTTAGAGCTCTTATATCTAATGGTAAAATTTCAGATGTAGAAATTATTAATCCTGGCATTGGATATTCAACATCCACTGTGGTAAATGTAGTCTCTTCTGGATCTGATGCTGTATTTGATTCTTCAGTTAGAGCATTATCTATAAATGAAGTTGAGAAACTGACACCTAATAATTATGAAACTTATAAAGATATTGACGATAAATTGCAATATTTTGTTTCTGCATATTCTGAGAATATAAGAACTTCTTTCCAAGAAGATGATGCAGAATTGTCTGGAATTATTGGGTGGGCATATGATGGAAATCCAATTTATGGATCTTATGCATTAAGTGATCCTACAGATTTAAACTCCGTAGTAAAAACATTACAATCGAGTTATACAAAAGATTCTTCTAATATTTTAGATAGACCATCAACATCAGACTTTCCACTTGGGTTTTTTGTCGAAGATTATAAGTATAGTCCTTCGAGTGGAGATCTTGACCAACATAATGGAAGATATTCAAAAACAACTGATTTTCCAAATGGAGTTTACGCATACTATGCAACAATAGATTCTGTAGGAAATCCACAATTCCCATATTTTATTGGAAATACTTATAGATCTAATACTTTAAGTGAAAATTTTGAATTAGATCAAGATTTTGATTTTAATAACTCAAATTTAGTTAGAAATACTTTCCCATACAAAGTTGCCGAACAGTTTGCAGATAATGATTTTATTACAGAAACAAATGAGATTAAGAGGCAAAAAATAGAAGTTGATTCTGTAAGTCGAGGATCTATTTCTGGGTTTGATATAATTAATTCTGGAGATGATTATAAAGTTGGTGATAAATTAACTTTCGATAATGATGGAACAGAAGGTGGTGGTCTCCAAGCAATTATCTCATCTATTGAAGGAAAAAATATTAATGATATTACAACAACTTTAGAAACATACAATAATTCAATTTTTGTATGGGATAAAGATAAAATTGAAGTGTATATTGAACCTTTCCACCAATTATCCAGTGGTGATTTTGTAATTATTTCTGGATTTTCAACATCAATTTTATCAGAATTAAATGAATCCTATAGGATTACAGTACCTGTATCCAATAATATCGGATTAACTACAGAAATTCAAGCATCTGGAGAATCATTAGAAATTTATGTAACTAATGTTCCTTCTTCAATTTTACCGGGAACTAATATTGGCATTGGTACAGAGACTCTTGAGGTATTGAATGTATTTTCTGATAAAAATATTTTAAGAGTTAAGAGGGGCATTCCCGGAATATCACATACTACTGGAGAACAAATATCCATTAAACCAAACAAATTTACTTTGGATGTAGACTTAGATTACTTCGAATCTAAATTTGACGATAAAGTATATTTTAATCCAAATGAATCGATTGGTGTTGGAACTATTACGGGAGTAGGTAATGAAATTTCCTTCTCTTTAGGCAATGAAACTATTACCAGAAATATCCCAACACAAAGGATATATTTGGAAAATCATCAATTTACTACAAATCAATTAGTAGATTTTAATGCAAATGGGAATGGTGCAATTTCTATCTCAAATACCCCAACAAGCACCCCATATGATTTGCCACCATCAGTATATGTTGTAAATAAGTCACCAAATACTATTGGAATAAAAACAACAATATCCGGAGATGAGGTATTCTTCAGAACAAATGGTGATGATGTTGATGATTATTATTTTGAATCTACATTCAAACAGGAATTGTCGAATGTTAAAAAAATCGTATCTACAGTTTCTGTATCAACCTCACATGGACTTTCAAATGGAGATACAATATCTCTCACCGTAAAACCAAATCTTTCGGTTGGTATTGGAACTTCAACAGCAGTCAGAGTTCTTTACAAGTCGGAAATTGATGCAATTGTAATTAATCCTATTGGATTTAATTCCACCGGAATTAATACAACTACAAATGAAATCACTATCACTGATCACGGATTAGAAACTGGCGATAAGGTTTATTATGAAGATGATACTTTTGAGTATTTAATTGATACTAATGATCAGATCGATACCACTTCTCAAGATTCTACTCCAGAATCAATATTCTTCAAACCTGATGGCACGAAGATGTATGTTGTTGGTAGATCTGCTAATGAAGTTAATGAGTATGAACTTTCAACACCATGGAGTCCAAGCACGGCAACATTTACAAATCTTATAGACGTTACTAGTGAGGATGTCAGCCCATCTGGAATTTATATTAGAGATGATGGTCTTAAGTTCTGGGTTTGTGGGCATACGAATGATAGAATATATCAATATTCTATGTCTACTGCATGGGACATCAGTACTGCAAGTTATGATAATGTAAGTTTATATGTTGGGTCTGGAAATAGTCTAGGATTTGTTCAATTAGTTCCGGAAGGAATTTATTTTAAATATGATGGTACTGTACTTTACATAATTGGAAGAAGTGGAGATTTTATTCATCAATTAGATCTTTCTACCCCATGGGACATTACAACAGCATCTTATTCTGGAGATTCTACGGGCAGATTAGATATTAACCCACCAGATGGTAATCCTTACGATATACACATTAATTCTTCTGGCACCATAGTATATTGGGTGGGAATTTCTGTAGACCAATTATACATTTATGAATTATCAACACCATGGGACATCACGACTGGTGTTGAAATTGATAGGTTTGCATTTTTAAATCCATCTGGAGTATATGTCTCCCCAGATGAAGAAAATTTCTATATTGTTTCTTCTGGTGATGATATAGTTAAAAGATACAGGAGACCATCTCCACTTACTGAGAGTGAATATTTCATCTATAAAATTGATGAAAATACTATAAAATTCTGTGATACTCTTAAGAACGCAAATTCAAATCCACCTGTAGTGGTAAGTTTTGCTTCTACAGGAAGTTCTTCACAATCCATCTCATTAATCAATCCACAAATTTACTCAGTTAAAAATAATAATCTCGTATTTAATCTTTCAGATTCTTCACTCAGTGGATATGAATTTAAAATTTATTACGATCAAGAATTTAATAATAATTTTGTTTCGACTGGATCAACCACATCATTTAACATATCTGGTGTTGGGACTGTTGGTGTATCATCAACTGCATCCTTAACGATTAATTATTCTAAAAATATACCACAAAAACTGTATTATAATTTAGAAAAATCTGGGTATATAAGCACATCAGACAAAGATGTCAAAAATTATTCAGAAATATCTTACGTGGATAGTGTTTACACAAATTCATATTCAATATTTGATGTTGGAGTAACAACATTTAGAATTAATATTTCAGAAAATCCAGAAAAACTATCATACACTTCATCCGAATGTGATGAATTGAAATATTCAACTACATCTAGTTTGACCCAAGGATCTGTTGACAAAATTAAAATTATTTCTAGTGGGCAAGGATATAAAAAACTTCCAAAATTATCTGGATCAGATTCCACTAGTGGTAAAAATCTTTCTGTCAATCCAAAAACAAATGATATTGGTATTATTAATCAAGTAAGGATCATTAATGAAGGATTTGAATATTCTTCCGACAGAACTTTACAACCACAAGCATTTATATCTCCAAGCATAACACTAAGTGATTCTAATACAATAGATGAAATAACTGTGGTTAGTGGTGGAAATAATTATATTACTCCACCACAAATTGCAATAGTAAATAATGATACAAGAGAAGTTTTAAATAATGGGATTCTAGAATCAATTTTGGTTGGACCTTCGATTTCTGAAGTGGTCATTTCAAATGCACCAAAAGGAATTTCTGATCAATCTGCCGAATTATTTGCAATAAACAATACCAATGGTGTTAGTATTAAAGAAGTAGAATCTTCTTCATCTGGAATTTTTACTTGTATTTTGACCACACCTGATAGTGGATTTAGTGAAAATCCATTTGATACTAACGATGAAGTTTTTATAGAAGGTATTCAAAAATATAGTTCTGATGGTGATGGATTTAATTCAAGTGATTATGGATATAAGTTTTTCACTATATCTAATTACAATGATGGTGGTGGAGTAGATGATGTTAGAATTACTATAAACATTTCAGATTTGACTACAAATACTGGAATTGCAAAAACTATTCAAGATTCTACAGGTACAATTGTAAATAGGAAAAATTATCCATCATTTACCATATCATTAAGTCCATTTTTCTTTGAAATTGGAGAAAAAATTATCTCAAATGGAATAGAAAGAGATCTTGAAATTGTCGAGTATGATGGAAATTCATCAATCAAAGTATTTGGTAGCTATGATTTATCTGTAGGTGAGGTAATTACAGGAAAAACCACTGGAAATACTGCCACAATAAAAAGTTTAAACTCATATGATGGAAAATTTAAAGTTGATTTCTCATCGAGAAAAAATGAGGGGTGGTCTAATGAAACAGGAAAATTAAATGAAGATTATCAGGTATTACCTGACAACGATTATTATCAAAACCTATCTTATTCTGTGAAGAGTTTACAGCAGTGGAAAGATATTAAAACTCCTGTAAATAATTTGGTGCATACATCCGGATTAAAAAATTTCTCAGATACTCAAATTATTTCCAGAGTACTTCCAGATGAAAAAATCGGAGTAAATTCTACTTCAAACCAAACAACAATTCTAAAAGATATTATTAACGAAAAAAGAGTTGATACAATTTATAATTTTGACTTTGTAACTGATGTTGATGTTGTAAACAATACTGCAAGGTTTATAAAATTAAATTCTAAAAAACTTGTAAATTACAATGAAATAGGATCAAATATTGTATTGAGAATAGACGATATTAGTGATCAATTCTCAAACTTCAATTCGGATCCACTGGAGTACAAAGATTTATTTGAAATTGATATAACTGAGACATATTCAAACTACTTATTCAAAGTTTCTAACTCTGAAGGGACAGAAGTACAATTAACCAATGTTGTTATCATTAATGATGAAATTTCAAATAATTCGTACATATTAGAAAAAAATTCTTTATCTAATAAAGAAGGAAATCAAGTATACGCAGACTTTTCTATTGAAATTGATGAATTTGGAGTCTCTTATTTAAGATTTAGTCCTGAAGATCCTTTCGATACAGAATATGATCTAAAGTACATTCAGAAAAAAGTTCTTCCTGGAGTAGGACTGGGAACTACTTCAATTGGATTTGTTGATGTTGTGTCATCAGTTTTAGAAGTACCGTCTTCTACTACATCGAGTGTAGCACAATTCTCCGCATCAGATTTTAATTCCTTATATGTAAAATCCCATGTTGTTCAAAATTCTACAAATGAAATTAATTTTGTAGAATTACTTGTCACATATGATGGAACAGACACAACTATTTCTGAATACTACTTTGATAACACTCCTATTGGAAGATCTAACAACATCGTAGGGTTGTTTACAGCTTTTGTTGACTCTGGATCATTAGTTTTACAATTTATTAATGATACTTCGTATGATATTGATGTTAATTCTAAAATAATAGGTTTCGGCAATACTTCTGTAGGAGTAGGGACTTATAGATTTAAATTGGATGGACAATCAGATGGAAATGAAAGATCTGCAATATATCAATCCAATTATTCATCCACAACTTCTGGATTATCAACTTCTGTCATTACTTTGGATAAGTCCAACTTTGATTCAGTAAATGCTCTTGTCGAAGTTGGTATTGGAAATACAAAATCATTATATAATGTTTTCTTGGTCCAAGATCAATCTAACATTTATGTAAGAGAGGCACAATTCCTTTCTGTCAATGATAATTTGGGAATAGGAACATTTGGTGGTGAATATGTAGGATCTGATAAATTTGAACTTAAGTTCTATCCAGATTCATCAGATGATATCATTATCTCTTCTTTCAATGAGTGTTTGTATTCGGATATTGATAATATTAATATCTATCCAGATCTAACGATTGGCAATTCTATAGAATCTGTATTAGCAGATCAATATTTTGCTATCAATGGAGATAGAATTAATAAATTAGATTTCGTATTGACAACTGATGGGACACCAATTTTTGCAAAGAAATTTAATCCTAATGATTCGAGTATCTTAAATCCATCTACTGGAGTATTTTCAATACAAGATCATTTCTTCAGTGAAAATGAAGAGTTAATTTATACTCCTGGATCTACATTTATTGGTGTTGGTGCAACTCCTTTAGCTTATGGTGGTGGGACACCATTACCATCTTCAGTGTTTGTTGTTAATAAAACTAATGATACTTTCCAAGTTTCAGATACAAAATCTGGATCCCCTTTAACATTTACATCTCTTGGTGAAGGGAATCAGCACATATTTGCGATGAGTCAATCTAATACAAAGGCAATTATTACGATTGATAATATTACACAATATCCATTAATTCTAACTAAACTACAAACATCACTTTCTGGAAATGGTGGAAGTATTTCTTCATCGGATGAAATATTTGCATTAAGTGGAATTTCTACTTTAAATCCAAATGATATCTTGAAAGTTAATGATGAATATATGGAGATTGTTAATGTTGGTTTTGGAACTCTTAATGTAGGACCAATTACAAATACTGGTAATGAAAAATTAGTACAAGTTAATAGAGGATTTGTTGGATCTTCGGCAACATCACATAATGATGGTGATACTATTGATGTTTATAAAGGGTCTTATAATATTGTTAATGATACCATTTATTTTACAAAGGCACCAAGAGGAAATACTGCTATAACAAGAACAGAAAATAATTTTATTTTTGAGACTTCTGATTTTACTGGAAGAGTATTCCTTAGAAATAGTTATGATACTAACAGAATATATGATGATATTAGTAGTGAATTTACTGGTATCGGAAGAACATTCACATTAACTGTTGGTGGAGCAAATACTTCTGGAATAGGTAGTATTGGTGATAATGGTGTCGTCTTCATTAATGGAATTTTCCAAACACCTACAACAGATAATAATCCTAATAATAACTTTAGTATTGTTGATAATGGTACATCGACAGAGATTACTTTCAGTGGGATTAGAACAGATTCTGGTGATCCAAGTAGTGTTTTAGCAGTTGAAAATGATATTAATCAAAATCAAATTCCTAGAGGTGGAATTATAGTTTCTCTTGGATCTTCTGGTGGACTTGGATATGCACCTCTTGCTGGTGCTGCCGTTAGTGCTGTAGTTTCTGCAGGATCTATTACTGATCTCAGCACTAATTTTGCTGGTGGATCTTATGGATCTGGATATAATGGAATAGTTTCAATTGGAGTTACTATCTTTGAAGAAGGTCATATTGGAACTGCAGCAAGCATCACTGGAGTTGCTGGAATAGGTGGAACCGTTATATTTAATATTGTTACTGGTGGAAGTGGATATACAAATCCAACTATTATAGTTTCGGAACCGTCTTATGAAAATCTTGAAGTTACTGGCATATCTAGAATTGGAGTTGGTGCTACAACAGATACTGGGGTTGGACTATTGATAGATGTTGAAGTTGGTTCCAGCAACTCTACTGGTATAGGATCAACTTATTTTGAAATTTCCAACTTCACAATTAAGAGATCTGGATATTCATTCAGAAAAGGTGATGTATTTACTCCTGTTGGATTAGTAACTGATGGAAGACTTTCTTCACCACTTTCTAGATATGAACTTACAGTATTAGATACTTTTAGTGATAATTTTGGGTCTTGGCAATTTGGTGAATTTGATTACATAGATTCATTAAAATCTTATCAGGATGGTGAAAGATTGAGATTCCCACTGTTATACAATGGATCATTGTTAAGTTTTGAAGTTGATGAAAATGAGCAGGGTTCTGTTAACCTGTCAAACTCATTATTAATATTCATAAATGGCATTCTACAAGATCCAGGAGTTTCCTATACATTTAATGGTGGAACTTCTTTCGTATTCACAAACCCACCAAAAACAGATGATGATCTTGCAGTATTTTTCTATAGAGGAACAAAGGGAGTAGATGATGTTTTCGTAACTAATATTCTCCCCACACTAGAAAGAGGTGATATTGTTCAAATATTCAAAAATAATGAAATTTCTGGAACAGTTGCACAAGATAGTAGAACAATATTTGATTTGTCTCTATCCGATGTATTTGAGACCAACTTCTATGATAGAGATGGTATTGATACGGATAATTTAAAGCCAATGTCATGGACTAAACAAAAGACTGATCGATCCGTAAATGGTGAATTTGTTTATAAAACGAGACAATCATTAATTTCGCAAGTTTATCCAACTGCAAAAGTTATCAAAGATATTTCATCATCCGATAATGAGATATTTGTAGATAATGCTGATCTTTTTGGATATGCTAATTCTTCACCTTATACATTCGGGGCAATTCTTGTTGGGCAAGATAACAAATCTGCAGCAAAAATTACCTCATCAATTGATGGAAATGGATCTGTGAATTTATTAACAATTGTTGATGGTGGATCTGGATATTCTGGGTCTACAATTGATGTTAAATTTATTGCCCCACCAACAATTGGTGTTGGTGTTGGATCTACTGCTACTGCAACTGTAACAGTCGGAAGTAATGGATCTTTAACTACACCAATTAATATTACAAATCCAGGACTCGGTTATGCTTCTGCTCCATTGACTATTGTTGAAAGACCAGATCCAGAAATTGAAATTATCACTAAAATAGAAGATATTAAAGGATTCTCTGGCATTATAACAGCAATTGATGTCACCACTAACTCTGGTCAACTTGCATTGAAATTCACATTAAAGGTTGATGGAACATTCAATAACTCTCCAAATATTCTACAACCTGGATACCCAATTTTAGTTAAGAATACTAGCATTGGATCTGGTGTTATTTCTGTAGATTCTTCAGACTCTGAAGTAGTTGGAATAGGAACAAGTTTCCTTGATAACATTTATTATGTAAGTTTGGTAAGTTCTAATGGTTCTATTGGAATAGTAACTTGTAATATAGATTCTTCTACCCCAACTGCTGGACTATCTACGATTGGTAATCATGTTGGAGACTTTTCTTGGGGTCGTTTTGGTACAATTACAAGATCATCTTCACCAATTTCTATCGGAGTGACCGGAAGAACTGTAGATGTTGGTTTATCTACATTCCCATCAATTCAAAGAAGGAATGATGGGTTAAGAGAAACTGGAGCACTCAATGAGAAGATTACTTCGTAATTGGTTATAAATATCTAAAAAACGTGTAATATGGCCGCAATTGTAACAGATCAATTTAGAATTTCTAATGCCAGTAATTTTGTAGAATCTGTACTAGATTCAAGTAATTCATATTATGTGTTTCTTGGTTTATCAAATCCAGGAACAACTAGTGATCCTATTGGATTTGGCAGAACTTCTTCTTGGGGAGATACTCCATCAGACCCACCAAATCCAGTAGATAATCTGCAGTACTTGTCACACTACAGAAATACTGCATTATTTGGAAGAAAAATTACTGGTTCTAATGTTAGAAGAGTTATAAGAAAGGTAAATTGGAGTGCTAATACTCGATACGATATGTATCGTCATGATTACAGTTCTGCAAATCTAAGTCCTAATGCCAAAAGTGCTAGATTATATGATTCAAATTATTATGTTGTAAATAGTGACTTTAAGGTTTATATTTGTCTTTATAATGGTGGTTATGGATCTTCAAGTTCTAGTACAGCAAGAGGAGTAACATCTCAAGATGAACCAACTTTTACTGACTTAGAACCATCTGCTGCTGGAGTAAATGATCCTTATATATGGAAATATCTTTTTACAATTTCCCCATCTGATATTATTAAATTCGATTCTACAGAGTATATCATCTTACCAAGTGATTGGTCAACTTCTACCGATTTCCAAATTCAAAGTGTAAGAGAATCTGGTGATTCTGATATCAATAATAACCAGATTAAAACTGTTTATATTGAAGATGGTGGAAGTGGATATTCTTCAAAAACATATGACATTATTGGTGATGGAACAGGAGGAAAAGTTGCAGTAACTTGTAATTCCTCAGGAACAATAACAGGTACAAAGATTGTTTCGGGTGGATCTGGATACACCTTTGGAATTGTCGATTTAGAATCAACAGGAACAGTATCAAATCCTGCAAAACTAATTCCAATCATCCCACCATCAAAAGGTCATGGATACGATATATACTCTGAATTGGGATCTGATAAAGTTTTAATTTATGCACGATTTGATGATTCAACAAAAGATTTTCCAATAGATACAGTATTTTCACAAATTGGAATTATAAAAAACCCACAAAAGTATAATTCATCAGAAATTTTTACTAGTGCAGAATATTCTTCTTTAGGTTCTATTGCAATTGACACTGTAAATTCAGTACCAAGTATTGGTGATGAAATTACACAGACTGTTAGTGGTGGTACTGCTAGAGGATATGTTACATCTTACGATGAAGAAACAAAAATTTTAAAATATTATCAAGATAGATCTCTTTATTTTTCAAATAATTATAATCAAATAGATGCTAATGATGTTTCCACAAAAGGTAAAGTATTATCTTTTAGTTCTACAGGAGGATCTATAAGTCCTACAGGAAGTATTGATACATCTTTAAATGGAAGTGTAATTACATCAGGCTCAAAACAAATAAATCTCGGTGTCACTTTTTCAAATGGACTTGCAGATCCAGAGATAAATAAGAATACAGGAGATGTTATTTACATTGACAACCGGTCTCCTATATCAAGAGAGCCTAGTCAAAAAGAAGACGTTAAAATTATTCTGGAATTCTAAAGAGCAATGTCCCAAAAAACAAATTTAAATATCAATCCATATTACGATGATTTTGATAGTGAAAAGAATTTTTATAAAGTTCTTTTCAAACCAGGGTTTCCAGTTCAGTCTAGAGAATTAACAACTCTTCAATCAATATTACAAAACCAAGTTGAAGATTTTGGTAGTCATATATTTAAAGAAGGATCTGTAGTAATTCCTGGTGGAATTACATATGATAATGAGTTTTATTCGGTAAAGATAAATCCTACACAATTTGGTACTGATGTATCGGTTTACATTGAAAATTTTGTAGGAAAAACCGTAACAGGACAATCTTCTGGAAACACTGCTAAAATTCAAAAAGTAGTCTTTCCAGATGAAAGTGATGAATTAGAATACATTACATTATATGTAAAATACTTAGGATCTGATAATAATTTTGAGTATAGTCAATTTGAAGATGGTGAATTATTATTTGCAAATGAAAATGTAACTTATGGAAACACTACGATTTCCGGAGGCACTTCATTTGCATCATTAATTGCTTCTTCCGCAACATCAGTTGGATCAGCATCTTTTATTAATGATGGTGTATACTTCATTAGAGGATATTTTGTTAATGTCTCTTCTCAAAATATCATCTTAGATTATTATACAAATACACCTTCGTATAGAGTTGGTTTAAAGATAAAAGAATCTTTGGTAACAGCAAAAGATGATGAGTCTTTATATGATAATGCAAAAGGATTTACAAATTTTGCTGCACCTGGAGCAGATAGATTAAAAATAGAATTAACTTTAGATAAAAAAACTTTAGATGATACTAATGACACAGATTTCGTAGAGTTATTGAGAGTTAAAAATGGAAAAATTGAAAAAATTACCACTAAAACTAATTATAATTTAATAAGAGATTATATTGCAGAAAGAACATATGATGAATCTGGAGACTATACCACAGTACCATTTGAGTTAAATGTAGAAAACTCATTAAATGATAGACTTGGTAATGATGGGGTCTTTTTTCCTGGAGAATTGACAGAACAAGGAAACATCCCATCAAATGATTTGGCATGTTTGAAAATTTCTCCAGGAAAAGCTTATGTTAGAGGTTATGATATTGAAAAGACTGGAAATACTATCTTAGATTTTGATAAATCAAGAGATACTGAAACAATTTCAAATGTAACTGTTCCCTTTGAAATGGGAAATGTTTTGAGAGTTAACAATGTTTCAAACACACCAAAAATAAGACAAACTATTAATTTATACTCACAACTTGGATCAACAGATGTACAGATAGGAGAAGCTAGAGTATATTCTTTTAATTTAAAAGATGCTCCGTACTCTGATAACACAACTAATTGGGATTTGAGATTATATGATATTCAAACATATACAAAAGTAACTTTAAATCAGGCAGTAACCTCATCAGAAATAAAAGAATCTTTCTTCGTAAAGGGAAAAAGTTCTGGTGCAACTGGATTTGCGACTGCAGACGGATCTTCATCTGTAATTTACTTAAGACAAACATCAGGATCATTTGTAAAGGGTGAATCTTTGATTGTTAACGGACTTGATATATCCAGAAGCATAAAAGAAGTTCATGTTTACAATACACAAAATATAAAATCAGTAAAACAAACTGATCCATTCGGATATGGAACAGATTTTACTGCAGATGCTGTTTTGGAAAAATTTAGACTTTCCAATGGAATTTCTCAAATATCAATTACTGCTGAAAGTGGAGGTATTTCCACTGTAACATCTACAGGAAAAGCATTTGTCGGAATAAAGACTGATACTATCGTTAGATATCAGCAGGTTGGTTTATTAACAGAGACCTATAATAGAGTATCTTCAGTTTCTGCAGATTCTTTATCTAGAACTTAGTTCTATTACTAGTGTTCTTGGAGTTTTTGATGGTAATTTACCATCTTCTGAAATTCAAGTTAATGGATTCCTTGGATCTCCAGAAGTAAGAGGTTCTGGAACTTTATATGCAAGGTTACCAGAACCAAATGCATCTTCAGTAAATTTATCATCATCGAATCTTTATATTATTGATCAATTAGATGGTAAGGATGTAGATATAAACGATGAAATAGTACTTTCAGCATCATCAGATTTTTCTGGAATTTCTAGTGCAAGTTGGTCAACATTTGATCAAGAAAGATATAGTGTAGTATACAGTGACGGAACAATTCAAACATTAAGTGAAGATTCATTTGAATTATCTGGTGATAATTTAACTTTAAAGTCTTTAAATAACGCACTTTCTAGTAATGATACTGTTGTCAACGTTACAGCAATTAAAAATGGAATTCAGAGTAAGATAAAAACTTTTTCAAGAAGTAATATACTGAATGTAACAAGATCAAAATTAGAAGAATCTGGAACTACCGAAAACAATACAAAAAATGATGGTTTAACTTACAATCAATATTATGGATTAAGAGTTCAAGACGAAGAAATTTCATTAAACTATCCAGATGTAGTAAAAGTTTTAGCAATTTACGAATCACTCAATTCATCAGATCCAGTATTAGATAGGATTGAATTCACCTCATCCGCAAATGTAACTTCAAATGCATTAATTGGAGAAAATATTATAAGCTCTTCAGGTTCTGTTGCAAGAGTTGTTACAAAACCATCCGCAAACATATTGGGTGTAGTTTATTTAAATGAAAAAACAATCTCTGTAGGGGAAAATGTTACTTTTGAAGAGAGTAATATAAGAACTTCGGTAGAATCTATTGTTAATGGATCTTATAAGGATATTACCTTATCTTTCACACTTGATCGTGGACAAAAAGAACAATATTATGATTATTCGAAACTTGTGAGAAACAAAAATACTCAAGATCCATCAAGAAGAATATTAGTTGTTTTTGATCGATATAATGTTCCAACAAATGATGGTGGTGATGTTTTTACTGTTCTCAGTTACGATAATGAAAGATTTGAAAATGATATTCCAAATATTGGAGGTTCTATAAAAGCATCTGATACTCTTGATTTTAGGCCAAGAGTTGCATTTTTTGATCCATTAGTAACTACTGATAGATCTCCATTTGATTTTAATGCAAGAACCACACAATTTAATAGTGTACCATTAAGATTATTATCTCCAGGTGAAGGATCTCTGGTAACAGAATCTTTCTATCTTTCAAGAATTGATAAAGTTTACTTAGATACTTTAGGAAATTTTATTATTGATAAAGGATTATCTGCTAAGAATCCAAAAGCACCAGTAAAAAATAGTGAGTTACTAGAATTAGGAACAATAACTCTTCCTGCATATCTTTACAATCCAGATGATGCAAAAATAGTTTTGACTGATAACAGAAGATATACTATGAGAGATATTGGATCTATTGAAGATAGAGTTGAGACTTTAGAAGAAGTAACTAGTCTTTCTTTATTAGAATTAAATACACAAACACTACAAATTAGAGATTCTGAAGGATTAGATAGATTTAAGAGTGGATTCTTTGCTGATGACTTTTTAGATTATTCCAGAATTAATGAGGAATCAACAACACTTGTTGATTCTGATGATTCCAACTTAATTTCCGATATTTCCAGAGATACATTAGAATCATTGGTTGCTTCTAAGGAAGATGTGTCTCCAGAAGATATAGATTTAGATGAAGATTTTGTATTATTAGATCCTTCAGTACAAAAAACTGGAAAATCAATTACACTTGCTTATGATGAAATTGATTGGTTGGAGCAACCATTTGCAACTAGGGTAGAAAATGTAAACCCATTTAATGTTATTGTATACACTGGTGAAGTACAATTATCTCCAGAGTCCGATTCATGGACTAGAAGAGTTCAACTTCCAGATAGACGAATAAATCGAGGCATTACACGAGTAATACGAAGAACTGGAGGAAGAAGTTCTGTTCGTGATTCTGTTAGAACTAGTGTTAGAAATGATCTAGTTGGGTCTTCAGAAGATCAATTTATAAGATCAAGAAATGTTGAGTTTAGATCTAGTTCACTAAAACCAAATACAAGATTTTATCAATTCCTTGACGGTAAAAGTAATGTTGATGTAATTCCAAAATTAATTGAAATTGCAAATAATAGAACACTTCAAATCTCAGGGGCATCGGCTGCATTTAGAGTTGGTGAAACTGTAGTTGGTACAATAAATGGAAGAGAAAGAATTAGATTTAGAGTCTGTACTCCAAATCATAAGTCTGGTCGATTTGATAATCCTACAACTATATACAACCAAAATCCATATGATAAAACTTCATTAGGAGCAGGGTACAGTTCAAGCTCAAAAGTTCTTAATGTAGATACTAAATCTCTTTCTGCTCAAGCACAGGGTAGATTCTCTGGATACATTCAGCAAGGTATGCAACTAGTTGGGCAAACTAGTGGTGCTATTGCTTTTGTGAAACCAATCAGATTAATTTCTGATAATTTTGGAGATTTGATTGGTTCTTTCTTCTTGAGAAATCCATACTCTTCACCAGCACCATCAGTAAGAGTAAGAACAGGAACTAGAACCTATAGGTTAACATCAAGTAGTACTAATCAACCTGTTCTTCCAGGAAGCACTGCCATAACAGATGCGGAAACTAACTATACAGCAACTGGAACTGTTATAAGATTCCGCAGAACTATAACCACACAAGTTACTAGAACTATAACAAGGAGAAGAAGACGTAGAAGAGATCCTTTAGCACAAACTTTCACAGTAGGTGGAAATATTGATGTCAAATCAACGATCGATACTAGTGATGATGTAAATGGAGTATTTTTAACTTCTGTGGATTTATTCTTTGCTAATATTGATAGTGGAAATGCAGAAGTTAGAGTTGAAATTAGATCTGTTGAACTTGGCACTCCTACATTAGATGTTATTGGAAAACCAGTAACTCTCAGACCACGAGGTGTAGATCAAAATGGCAACGAAGTTGTAAATATTCAAACTTCAACTACGGGAGAAGTTGCAACTAATGTTAAATTCCCAGAACCAATTTTCTTATCTCCAGGAAGAGAGTATGCTGTTGTAATTATTTCTGATCAAAGTGATGCTTATGAATTGTGGACTGCTGTTATGGGTGAAAAAACCATTAGCACACAAACATTACCCGATGTCGATTCTATTAGATATACACAACAGTTTGCTTTAGGTTCATTGTTTAAATCACAAAATGGATCTATTTGGACTACAAATCAATACCAAGATTTGAAATTCAAATTATACAAAGCAGAATTTACTTCTACAACAGGAACTGCATATTTTTATAATCCACCCCTTGATGAGAGTAATGGATATATTCCAACTCTTATTCCTGATCCAATTACTGTTTTACCAAAAACAGGAAGAATTGGTTTAACTACAACAACAAATTCAAGTGTTATTAGTACCCTTTCTGCAGGAAGAAAACTTTCTGGAGTAAATGGAAACTCTGGATCTGCAATAGTTGTTGGATCTGGAAGTTCAGTAAATACTGCTTCCGAAATAACAAATGCCGGTCAAAATTATCCAGCAAGTGTTACAAATGAGATTGTTGATACTTTCAATATAGTTGGTAGAGGACAAAATCTGAAACTACTTATTACAACTGATGCAGATGGTGCTATTACAGGTGCCGCAAGTTCTGCAATTAGTTATGGTAATGGATATCAGGTAGGTGATGTTGTTGGAATTGTTACATCATCAACTTCGACAACTACAGGAAGAGATGCAAGAATTACTATCGGAGCAATTACAGGATTAGATACATTATATCTTACTAATGTTCAGGGTGAGTTTGGAATCAATGGATCTGGTAAAGAATTTGCTGTTGGTGCTGCCGTAAGTTACTTTAATGATTCTGGAACTTTAGTTTCTTTAGCAGGAACAACTATTACTAGTGCTACAGGAGATGGTGGCATTAACAATGGAGAATATGTAAGAGTTGATCACTTTAACCATGGAATGTATTCTTCGACTAATAAATTGGTTTTAGATCAAATAGAATCTAATGTCCCATCAACGATACTTTCGAGTGAATTAACTACTTCAGAAACTAATACAATAAGTATTGCAAATACATCAAACTTCTCCACATTTGAGGGACAAAATGTTTCTGGATCTTATCCAGGATATGTAAAAATTGGAACTGAAATTATCGAATATGATTCAGTCTCTAATGGAGAACTCAATATTACTGCAAGTGGTAGAGGATTTGATAATACTATTGCAATTAATCATCCAACAGGATCAGTTGTACAAAAATATGAACTTGCCGGAGTTTCACTGAGAAGAATTAATGGCATTACAACTTCGATTAGTGAACCTATTGATTTAGATAGTTATTATGTCAAGTTTGATAGAAGTTCATCAAATGGAAATAAAGATAGGAGTGGAGATGCAACAACTTCTGGAGCACCACAAATTTCTTTTAATGATACTAATGTATTAGGTGGATCTAACGTAACTGCAACAGAAAATATCATATATGGTGGGGTAGTTCCAACATATGATATTCAAACTCCAGGATCTTTAACATCTGCAAATGCTACTATAAGAACAGTTAGTGGTACTAGTGTAGATGGAACAGAAAGTTCTTTCAATGATAATGGATATGAAAGTATCCAATTAAATACATTAAATTCTTTTAACACACCAAGAATTGTTTGTTCTGAAATAAATCAGAATGAATATTTAACTTCTTTACCAAGAAAGAAATCTCTCACAACTGCAATTACATTTAATACTCAAAATTCAAATCTTTCACCAATATTAAATCTTGACACAGCATTTACTGAATTTTATTCAAATAGACTGAATAATCCTATTTCAAATTATTCATCTGATAATAGAGTCAATTCTATCTTAAATGATCCACATGCATCCGTATACTACTCAAATACGGTAAGTCTTGAAAATCCAGCATCATCATTAAAAGTTATCTTAACTGCTGAGAGACCAGAATCTACTGATTTTAGAGTCCTTTATAATTTGGTTAGAGCAGATTCTAGTGAGATTGAACAATCGTTTGAATTGTTCCCAGGATATACAAATTTAAATGAAACAACTGATGGATTTTTAGTTGTAGATGAATCTAAAAACAGTGGTCTTCCTGATAGAAGAGTTCCTGCAAGTTTGGATGGACAATTCCTTGAGTATGAATTCACTGCAGATAATCTTGATTTATTTACAGGATTTAGCATTAAAATTGTAATGTCTTCAACTAATCAGGCTGTAACTCCAAGAATCTCAGATTTGAGGGCAATAGCAGTCAGATGATAAAAGTAGAAGGACATCCAAATTTATATCGTGACGAAAATAGTGGTGCTATCATAAATTGTGATAGCACTTCATACAATCAATATGTAAACTCAAAGACAAGGCAAGAGTTAAGAAAAAAAGAACTTGATGACATGAGAAATGAGATTAATGAATTAAAATGTTTATTAAAGCAGGTGCTAAATAGTGGATTGGGTAATTAATATAAATACCTTTAGGTACATCAGAATAAAATAATGGCAGTTTATGTATCCAATATTGTAATTGAACAAGGATACGATTTTGATACGTCCTTTCAGTTAGCAGATACTAGAACTAATACGCCGTTGAAATTGATTGATGCTTCCACTGAGGCGCAATTGAGAAAACATTATGGTGCTTCCACTTCGGTCTCATTTGCTTCAACAATAACAAATGCAGAGCTAGGTATTATTCAAATATCATTAACCGCTGCTCAAAGTGTTAGTTTAAAACCTGGAAGATATGTTTATGATGTAAAAATCTTAAATAATGGTCGAGAGTATAAAGCTGTAGAAGGGGCAGCACTAGTAAGAGCAGGGGTAACCAGGTAATGCCTAGTATTAACGATAGAATTGGATCTCAGAATGTAATCAGAGTTTTATCCAATGCTTCAGCACCACCTACAACATTAATTAATTTAGTAGACGTTGATAGTACTCTAAAGACTAGAGATGGCATGATCCTGGTTTGGGATCTTACCACCGAAAAATTTGTAATGACGGACACTATTGATTCGTCAACTTTAGTGGCAACTGGTATTGTAACTTTCACAAATACCGAGCAGTCAGATTCTGTCACTACTGGTGCATTAGTTGTTGATGGTGGACTTGGAGTAGGAAAGAACTTAAATGTAGGTGAAAGGTTAGTTGTATCTGGAGTATCTACCTTTTTATCTGATTTAAATATCGACTCGAATGTTGATATTTTATACACACTAACTGTAAATTCTACCTTTAAATCTGTAGGAGTTACAACTCTGGCATCTGCTGGTGGAATTACAACTACTGGTGGAGATTTGTATGTTGGTAACGATACCTTTATTGGTAGAAACTTAAAGGTTGAAGGTACATCAGAATTTATTGGAAATGCCACTTTTAGGGGAGGAACAATTGGAATTGGTGATTCCGTAACTGATGATATTGATGTTGGTGGTGAGTTTGTATCTAATTTAGTTCCAAATGATGATGATACTTATGATCTTGGAATTACTACTCAGAGATGGAGAAATGGTAGATTCTCTGGGTTAGTAACAACAACCAATTTATATGTATCAGATACTTCAACATTTGCTGGTGATATTGAAATCAATAGTGATGTTACGATTACTGGATTTGTAAGTGTAACCGAAGGTTTATATTATGATTCAGATGATTATGATGGACCAAATGGAATTGCATATTTTGATAATACAGGAAAATTAATTGGTGCTGCTAGTACAGAAAATGCAATTACAGAATCATTTTTTGTATTGACAACAGATGCAGTAGGAATTCCAACCTGGACTTCAGTAATTGATGGAGGAGTATTCTGATGGCAAAACCAAGTACCAGACAAGAACTTGTCGATTATTGCTTAAGGAGACTTGGAGCACCAGTACTAGAAATTAATGTTGATGATGATCAAATTGATGATTTGGTTGATGATGCCATTCAGTATTTTAATGAAAGGCATTATGATGGTGTTGAGAGAATGTATCTCAAGTATAAAGTAACTGAAGAAGATGTTAATAGAGGATCTGCAGGAGGAACTTCTGGCCCAGGAATTGTAACAACTACAGGAACTTCCACAGGAATTGCGGCCACTACATTCAATTTTTACGAAACTTCTAATTTTATACAAGTTCCAGATTCTGTAATAGGAATTGAAAGAATATTTAAATTTGATACTAGTTCTATTTCTGGTGGAATGTTTAGTATTAAATATCAATTATTTTTAAATGATTTGTATTATTTCAACTCTGTTGAACTTTTACAATATGCAATGACTAAATCTTATTTGGAAGATATTGATTTCTTATTAACTACGGATAAGCAGATAAGATTCAATAAAAGACAAAATAGATTGTATCTTGATATAGATTGGAAGTCTCAGAAAAAAGATACTTTCTTTATTATTGATTGTTATAGAGCATTAGATCCCAATGATTTTTCAAAAATATATAATGATAGTTTCTTGAAAAAATACTTAACTTCATTAATTAAGAGACAGTGGGGTCAAAACCTTATTAAGTTTAATGGTGTAAAACTCCCAGGTGGAATTGAACTTAACGGAAGACAAATGTATGATGATGCAGAAAGAGAATTAGAAGATATTAAGCAACGTATGTCTATGGAGTATGAATTACCTCCTCTTGATTTTATAGGTTGATAAACAATGGCATTAAATCCTTTTTTCTTACAAGGTTCTACCAATGAACAATTTCTTGTTCAAGATTTAATTAATGAACAATTAAAAATATATGGTGTTGATGTATATTATCTACCCCGAAAAGTATTTAAAGAGGATAATATAATTAGAGAAATACAGTCATCAAAATTTGATGATTCATTTTTGATTGAAGCATATTTGAATAATTATGATGGATACGCTCCAGATAGTGATATTATGACTAAATTTGGATTGAGACTAAAAAATGAAGTCAATTTAATTATTTCTAGAGAACGATACGAGGAATTTATATCACCATTTTTAGAAGGAATTGCTGCTGGAGTAAGAGAAGGTAAAAGTGATGATGTGTTTGATTTGAACAGTGTCGAGAGACCATTGGAAGGAGATCTAATTTATTTTCCTCTTGGTGAGAGATTATTTGAAGTCAAAAGAGTTGAATTTGAAAAACCATTTTATCAATTGGGAAGAAATTACATTTATGAACTACAATGTGAACTTTATGAATATGAAAACGAAGAAATTAATACTACTGTAGAGGAAGTTGATTCTGTAACAGAAGACGAAGGATATATTACAACATTATCTTTAGCACCGTTTGCAAATACAGCATCTGCAACTGCCACAATATCAAATAGTTCTGTAAATACAATCACATTGAATAATGATGGATCTGGATATACTTCTACACCAACGGTAACTTTTTCTGATCCACCAAACATTTTATCTGGTGGTTCTGCTGCTACAGCAGTTGCAATTACTACTAGTGTTGCGAATGTGAGATCAATTTTAAGGATTGAAATCATTGATGGTGGATCTGGATATGTAGAAGCACCAACAATTACCATTTCGGGTGGAGGAGGAACAGGAGCTGCTGCAACATGCTCTATTGGAGGAACTCAGTTTAGTATCAAATCTATTAGTATTCAGAATCAGGGATCTGGATATGCAATACCACCAGATGTAACTATTTCTGGTGGAGGTGGATCTGGAGCAAGTGCAGTATCCACAATCAATTCTGATGGCAAATTATCATCTATTAGACTTTTAAATGCTGGAATAGGATATACAGAAGCACCTACCATAACCATTGCTGGAGTTTCCACAATTGGTGTTGGAACTTTTGTATATAATGAAGAGGTAGTGGGACAAAGTTCTGGAGTTACTGCAAGAGTTAAAGACTTTAACACTACATTTAATGCTCTTGATCAACCTATCAATATCGATCTCCAAGTATATCTAAATACAGGTAAATTCTATGCTGGTGAAACGGTAGTTGGATCGTCTTCATCCGCAAGATATATGGTCAAAAATCACGATTTAAATAGTTTTGAGGATGAATATGATTCCAATGAACAATTTGAAATTGAAGCAGACAACATATTAGATTTTACAGAAACTAATCCCTTTGGAGAATATTAATGTTAGGAACTTATTTTTATCACGAAATAATAAGAAAAACCATTATTGGTTTTGGAACTTTATTTAATGACATTAATATTAGACATTTAAAAGAAGATGGTTCTATAGTAGATGATACAAAAGTTGCACTTTCTTATGGTCCTACCCAAAAGTTTCTTGCTAAAATAAGGGAGCAAGCAGAATTAAATAAACCTGTCGCATTGACATTACCAAGAATGTCATTTGAAATGGTTAGTATTCAATATGATGCTGCCAGAAAAACTGGTGTGACACAAACATTTAAGGCATGTGATGATCAGGGAAATGTTAAAAAAGTATTCATGCCAGTTCCATATACAATTGGATTTGAATTGAGTATTTTTACTAAGTTAAATGATGATGCTTTACAAATTATAGAACAGATTCTACCATTTTTTCAACCATCTTTCAATATCACAATTGATTTGATTGACTCAATTGGTGAGAAAAAAGATATTCCCATTGTTCTTGATAATATTGATTTTCAAGATGATTATGAGGGATCTTTTCAAGCAAGAAGGGCACTAATTTATACTCTTAGATTTAGTGCAAAGACTTATATGTTTGGACCAATTGCAGAATCTACCGAAGGTTTAATTCGTAAGGTTCAAGTTGATATGTATTCAAATACAAATACTCAAACTGCTAAGAGGGAAATGAGGTATACAGCAGTACCAGATCCAATCACAGCAGAACTTGGAGATGATTTTGGATTTAGTGAGACATGGCAAGATTTTACTGACTCCAAAGAATACAGTCCAACACAACAAACTGATATTTAATAGTTATGTCTAACAATTATAATTCTATAGATAATGCACTCAATACAACGAGTGACATTGTTGAAGTAGAGAGTACTAAACCTACCATAAAACCCATTGAAACCGTTCGTGAAGGGCACTTAGATAAAGATTATGAATATAGTCGTGCAAACCTCTATTCCCTCATAGAGAAGGGCCAGGAGGCAATTAACGGCATCATGGAAGTTGCTGAAGAGGGTGGAAGTCCAAGAGCATATGAAGTTGCAGGACAGTTGATTAAGAGTGTTGCTGACACTACTGATAAATTGATCGATTTACAGAAAAAGCTTAAGGATGTTGGAGAGGATTCTAAAAAGACTACAAATAATGTTACTAATAACGCAGTGTTTGTTGGATCGACATCTGAATTACAAAAAATGCTAAAGCAAGGTTTTCTAAATAATAAGGATAATAATTAAAAAATTATGAGAGACGGTAAGTCTTCCAAAGATAAAGGTTATTCACTCCGCGACTGGTTTAAAGGTGGTGGATGGAAACAAACTGGTGGTAGGTATGATGGAAAACCATGTGCTAAACAACCAGGACAAACCACAAAACCTTACTGCCGTGACTCTGATGATCGTGCAGCAATGAGTAAAGATGAAAGGGACAAAAGAGCTGCTAAAAAACGTAGAGAAGATCCAAATCCAGATAGAACAGGAAAGGCAAAAATCGTGACTCAAGAAGAAACCAAAAAAGACGCTTGCTATAAAAAGATCAAGGCAAGTGCTAAAGTTTGGCCATCTGCTTATGCTTCTGGACGTTTAGTTCAATGCCGTAAGAAAGGTGCTGCTAACTACGGAAATAAGAGTGAGGAAATGGATTATTCTTCTTTTAGAAAAAGAGCACAAGAAACTCAGAATAAAATTAGAGATAAAGTATTTAAAAAGAAAGAACAAGAAAAGAAAGAAGATAAGAAAGAAGAGTGGGTAGTAAATACTGCTGCTGAGTATTTGTTTAACGAAGGTCTTAATGAAGATGGATTGCAAATTTTTATCGAAGAACTTGGTTTAGAATCGTTTGTTGAGTTTGTATATGATCTTGCCGAAGATGTAGATCTTCAAGAAGAAAGAGCAGCAAAAAGATATAAGTATAAAAAGGGTGAGACAAAAGAAACTAGAATTGCTGCAGCTAGAGAAAAGGCAGGTCTTTCTACCAAGAAATCAACAAAATCTGCTTTAGATACTGCAAAAGAAAAGCAACCCGAAAAGAAACCAGTTAAATCTACTCTCGCAAAAGGTGTAGCAGATACCTTAGCAAGAGGAGCACTTTCTGCATGGCAAGGACATAAAGCTGCTATGAAGAAAAAGAAAGAAGGTGGGTCTGTAGCAAGTCAGATTGGTGCAGGATTAGGTGCTGCAACAGGTGCGATGCTCAAGCAAGGTAAAAAGCATCTGTCAGATGACTATGATTACTCTAACTGGAGAGAAGACTTCAAGGCAATGGAGTATGAGTTCATTGATATTATTGAAGCAGAACCTTTGGTTACTGAGGCATCATTTGAAATTAAGCACACATCAGCAGATGTCAGAAAAGCAGAAAGGCAGAAAAAAATTGATGCATTAGCACAAAGAGGATCTACTGAAGGAGAAAGAAGTGCTGCTGCACGTAAAGCAGGAACTTCTTTACCTTCATTTAAAAAGGAAGAGGTTGACACCAGAAGAGCACCAGCAGAATTAGTTGCAAGACTGAGTGCTAGAAGAGAAGGTCAGATGGCACAAGATGGTCCTAACAAACCAGCATATGATGCTAAGCAAAGAATTCTTGCAAAAACAAAAG